>Ga0207797_1003627_pt1 | contig 10153 bp, 8 predicted proteins | sample PRCRCaboRojoPR_6_FD_187275 | JGI IMG/M metagenome (GOLD analysis project Ga0207797, IMG submission 187275) | Marine sediment microbial community from Cabo Rojo, Puerto Rico - PR CR 10% Liquid 1 (SPAdes) | ecosystem: Environmental > Aquatic > Marine > Coastal > Sediment | place: Cabo Rojo, Puerto... | reverse complement strand
ACCAAAAACCTTAAATATCGACGCCTATAACAATGGAGGGTAGTTAGAAATGCATTTCAACATATTAAAGCACGATATGGTACCTTACTTCAGGATTTTATCAAGGGATGAGGAACAGCAGCTCACCGAGGCATACGACATCGACAAGGGTGATCTGCCGAAAATGGTGGTGACCGACCCCGTCGCGCAGGCCATCGGCGCCCGGGAAGGCGACGTCGTCAAGGTCATCCGGAACAGCCGCACCGCCGGGCAGAGCGTGGCATACCGGCATGTCGTAGGCCAAGGGATGGGCAACATCCGCAATTTACGTTCAATGAGGAGATAAAAATGAGGGAGGTCGTCGACGCCTTTTATGGAGAGCGCACCATAGCGAACCATCACATCGCATCCTACAATGATTTCCTGAATCGCCGGATGCAGGAGATCATGGACAGCACCCGCATCGGCGAGGGAGAAAACCTCGAACGGGGCTACATCCACACAGAGATCGAGGGCTACCGCATCAAGGTCGGCGACATCCGCGTCGGCCGGCCCGTCGTCAAGGAGGCAACCGGGGACGAGCACCATGTCACCCCGATGGAAGCCCGCCTTCGCGACCTGACCTACGAGGCGCCCGTCTTCGTGGAATTCATCCCCGAGATACACGGCGTGCCCTACGAGCCCGAAGAGGTCCGCATCGGCTCGCTGCCCATCATGGTCAAATCCGCACGGTGCAACATCTCCCCTGAGACGGTGGAACAGGACGCCGGCCGCGAGCTCTCCGAGGAGGAATACTACGATAAGCTCCGGGAGGCCCACGAGGACCCGCTGGACCCCGGCGGCCACTTCATCAGCAACGGCACCGAACGCGTGCTCATCACCCTGGAAGACCTGGCGCCCAACCGCGTGCTCATCGAGAAAAACACCCGTTACGGCTACACCGTGGAGACCGCCAAGGTGTTCTCGCAGAAGGAGGGCTACCGCTCCATCATCGTGGTGGAAAAGAAAAAAGACGGCATGCTCATGACCACGCTGCCGACGGTGGCAGGCCAGGTTCCCCTCATCATTTTGCTTCGCGCCCTGGGCATGGAATCCCAGGACATCATGGACAACATCGTCTCATACCCCGAAACAGAGGTCTTCGTGCTCTCCAACATCGAGGAATCACAGGAGGAATACGAGGTCACCGACCAGGAGGAGGCACTGGAATACTTCGGCCGGAAGGTGGCCGGCGGCCAGGCGAAGGAATACCGGCGGGAGCGCGCCCTGTCGCTGATGGACCGCAACCTGCTGCCCCATCTCGGCAACCAGCCCGAGGACCGCATCAAAAAAGCCGTGTTCCTGGCCCGGATGGCGCAGGCCGTGCTGGAGCTGGCGCTCGGTCACCGGGAGGAGGACGACAAGGACCACTATGCCAACAAGCGGCTGAAGCTGGCCGGCGACCTGATGGAAGACCTGTTCCGGGTGGCCTTTATCGCGCTCTGCAAGGACATGAAATACCAGCTTGAACGCCTGCACGCCCGGGGCAAAAACCTTGACGACCTGAACATCAAGCCCTGCGTCCGCACCGACGTTTTCACCCAGCGTATCCATCATGCGCTGGCCACGGGCAACTGGGTGGGCGGCCGCACCGGCGTGTCGCAGCTGCTCGACCGGACGTCCAACCTGGCGACCATCAGCCATCTGCGGCGTATCACGTCGCCGTTGACCAGGACGCAGCCGCATTTCGAGGCGCGTGACCTGCATTCCACCCACTGGGGCCGGCTCTGCCCCAACGAGACGCCGGAGGGACCCAACTGTGGGCTGGTGAAAAACCTGGCGATGACCGTCGAGGTCTCCGAGGGCTACCCGGAGCAGGCGGTCAAAGAGGAGCTCCAGGAGATGGGCCTCCAGGAAGTGCGCAAGGAATCCAAGCACGCCCGCGTCTATCTCAACGGCGAGCTGGTCGGCATGTACCCCGACGGCCAGGAGCTGGCGGACAAGGTCCGGGCGAAACGCCGCAACAGCAAGCTCAACATCGAAATCAACATCGCATACTATCCCGACAGCAACGACGTCTTTCTCAACTGCGACCCCGGCCGGGTGCGCCGCCCGTTGTTCGTAGCTGAAAACGGCGACCTGGCCATGAACAGCGAGCAGCGGGAGCAGCTGGAAAACGGCGAGCTCAGCTGGATGGACCTCATCGAGCTCGGCGTCGTGGAATACGTCGACACCGAGGAAGAAGAAAACGCCTACATCGCGCTCAACGAGGCCAATCTCACCGAGGAGCACTCCCACATGGAGCTCGACCCCATGTGCATCCTGGGCATCGGCGCGTCGCTCGTGCCCTATGCGGAGCACAACTCGTCGCCTCGTATCACCATGGGTGCCAGCATGGGCAAGCAGTCGCTGGGCTTCGGCAGCGCCAACTACCGGAAGCGGCCGGATACCCGCGGTCATCTGCTGCATTACCCGGAGCGGCCCATGGTCGAGACGCATTCAACCCAGTACATCAACTTTTCAGAGCGACCGGCGGGCATGAACTTCGTGGTCGCCATTCTCTCCTACAAGGGATACAACATGGAGGACGCCCTGATCATGAACAAGGCGTCCATCCAGCGCGGCCTCGGCCGGAGCACGTTTTTCCGTGCCTATTCCGCCGAGGAGCAGCGGTATCCCGGCGGCCAGGAGGACCATTTCGAGATTCCCGATCCCGAGTGTCGCGGGGTGCGCTCCGAGGAGGCCTATGCCAACCTGTCGGAGGACGGCATCATTTCGCCGGAGAGCAAGGTGGGCAGCGACGACGTGCTGGTCGGCAAAACGTCGCCGCCTCGTTTTCTTGAGGAGCCAACCGACATCCTTATTCCGCAGAAGCGCCGGGAGACCAGTGTCACCGTCCGTCACGGCGAGACCGGCGTGGTGGACACCGTCGTTTTGTCCGAGTCGGTGAACGGCTCGCGGCTGGTGAAGCTCAAGGTGCGCGACCAGCGGACGCCGGAGCTGGGCGACAAGTTCGCGTCGAAGCACGGTCAGAAGGGTGTGCTCGGCCTGATACTGCCGCAGGAGGACATGCCCTTTACGGCTGAGGGTGTCACCCCTGATCTGGTTATCAATCCCCATGCGATTCCCAGCCGGATGACCGTCGGCCACGTGCTTGAGATGATAGGCGGCAAGGTCGGCGCCCTGGAGGGCCGCACCGTGGACGGGACCGCGTTTTCCGGTGAGACGGAAAAGCAGCTGCGGCAGTTGCTCATCGACAACGGGTTCAAGCACAGCGGCAAAGAGGTCATGTACGACGGCGAGACAGGCGAGATGATATCCGCCGACATCTTCGTCGGCTGCATCTATTATCAAAAGCTGCATCACATGGTCTCCGGGAAAATGCACGCTCGCTCCCGGGGTCCTGTGCAGATTCTCACCCGGCAGCCCACCGAGGGCCGGGCGAGGGACGGCGGTCTGCGCTTCGGCGAGATGGAGCGGGACTGCCTGGTCGGCCACGGCGCGTCGATGACCATCAAGGACCGGCTGCTCGAGGAATCCGACCTGACGGTGCAATATGTCTGCGAGAACTGCGGCCACATAGCCGTAAAAACGAGAAAGGGCTTCCTGAAATGCTCCATCTGCGGTGACGACGCCTCCATCCACCCGGTGGAGATGAGCTACGCGTTCAAGCTGCTGCTCGAGGAGCTGAAATCGCTGGCGATTGAGCCAAAACTCCGTTTAACCGAGATAGTGTGAGGGAAACAATGAGGACACATGCCCCAAAAAAGATAGATTCAATCCAGTTCGGACTGCTTTCACCGGAAAACATACGGAAGATGTCAGCCACGCGCATCATCACGCCGGATACCTACGACGAGGACGGGTTCCCCATAGAGATGGGACTGATGGACCCCCGTCTGGGCGTCATAGAACCCGGCCTGCGGTGTAAGACCTGCCGGCAGCGTGTCGGCAAGGACGGATGCTCCGGTCATTTCGGTCACATCGAGCTGGCGATGCCGGTCATCCATGTCGGCTACGTCAAGACCATTCTGGGCATTCTCAGGGCGACATGTAGGAGCTGCGGCCATCTGCTGGTCGAAGAGCGGCAGAAACAGGAACTCAAAAAACGGTACAAGGAAATCAAGGAGGGCAAGCAGGACCTCCACCGTTTTACGAAGGAGGTCATCGCGCTGGCCCGGAAGACCAAGGAATGTCCCTATTGCGGCCGGGAGAGCCCGCCGATAGAGCTGGACAAGCCTACCACGTTCCGGGAGGAGGGACACAAGCTGACGCCGTCCGAGGTCCGGGAATGGCTGGAAAAGGTCAGCGACGCCGAGGGCAAGGACCTCTACCTGTTCGGGCTCAACCCCGAGGTGGCCCGTCCGGAATGGATGGTGCTCACCGTGCTGCCCGTGCCACCTGTGACCACCCGTCCGTCCATCACGCTTGAAACCGGGGAGCGAAGCGAGGACGACCTGACCCATAAGCTCGTGGATACCATCCGTATCAACCAGCGGCTGCAGGAAAACCGGGATGCCGGGGCCCCGCAGCTCATCGTCGAGGATCTCTGGGAGCTCATCCAGTACCATATCACCACCTATTTTGACAACCAGACAGCCGGCATTCCCCCGGCTCGTCATCGCAGCGGCCGGTCGCTCAAAACCCTGGCGCAGCGGCTCAAAGGCAAAGAGGGACGCTTCCGCTCCAACCTGTCCGGCAAACGCGTCGACTTCTCGGCGCGAACCGTGATATCGCCGGACCCCAACATCAGCATCAACGAGGTCGGCGTGCCCATCAGGATGGCCCGCGAGCTGACCGTCCGGGTGCGCGTTCATCCGCACAACATCGAGGAAATCCGGGAGCTCGTGGAACGCGGCCCCGCGCCGGAGGCACCCAAGGGCATGGTGTACCTGCCCGGCGTCAACTACGTCATCCGGGGCGACGGCCGACGCATCAAGGTCACCGAGGAAAACGCGGAAAACGTGGCGGAGCGCATCGAGGTCGGATATGTCGTTGAGAAGCAGCTGGAGGACGGCGACATCGTGCTGTTCAACCGGCAGCCGTCATTGCACCGCATGTCCATGATGGCGCACACGGTGCGGGTGCTGCCCTACAAGACGTTCCGGCTCAACCTGGCGGTCTGCCCGCCCTACAACGCCGACTTCGACGGCGACGAAATGAACCTCCATGTCCTGCAATCGGAGGAGGCCAAGGGCGAGGCGGAGGTCCTGATGAAGGTGCAGGAAAACATTCTCTCGCCGCGCTTCGGCGGCGTCATCATCGGTGCCATCCACGACCATATCAGCGGCTGCTTCCTGCTGACCTACAAGGATAAAACGTTTGACGAGTCAGCTGCCGTCAGGATGCTCTCCTCTGCGGGGCTTACCGGAAACGTGACGGGGGATATGACCGGCAAGGAGATATTCAGCGTCATCCTGCCCGACGACCTCAATCTCGAATATCAGGCGCAGTCCTGCATCAACTGCGACGAATGTAAAAAAGAGGACTGCGAGTACGATGCCTACGTGACCGTTCGCGACGGCAACCTGGAAACCGGTGTCATAGACGAAAAAAGCATCGGCGCGTTCAAAGGAGTCATCCTCAACCATATCGCCCGGCAGAAGGGGCTGACGGAGGCCCGCAAGTTCATCGACCGGGTCACCAAGCTGGGCATCGCCGCCATCAACCACATCGGCTTCACCACGGGCATCGACGACGAGGACATGCCCGACGAGGCCAACATGCAGATAGACGAGCGGCTGGCCAGGGCCAAGGACAAGATAGACAGCCTGATACGGGCCTACAAGCAGGGCGAACTCGAAGAAATCCCGGGCAGAAGCCTGGAGGAAACGCTGGAGATGGAGATCATGCGCGTCACCGGCCGGGCCCGCGACCAGATGGGCGAAATCGCCAGCCATCACCTGGGCCTGGGCAACGCCGCCGTCATCATGGCCCGCTCCGGCGCCCGGGGCTCCATGCTCAACCTGTCGCAGATGGCGGGCTGCGTCGGCCAGCAGGCAGTGCGAGGCGAGCGCATCCACCGCGGTTACAAGGAACGAACGCTCCCGCACTTCGAAAAAGGCGACCTGGGTGCGGACGCCAAAGGATTCGTGTCCAGCAACTACAAAAAAGGACTTAATCCCACCGAATACTTTTTCCATTCCATGGGCGGCCGCGAAGGCCTCGTGGACACCGCGGTGCGAACCTCCAGGTCAGGGTACATGCAGCGCCGGCTCATCAACGCGCTCGAAAACCTCAAGATGGAGGACGACGGCACCGTCCGTACCACGTACGGCGACGTGGTCCAGTTCCAGTACGGCGAAGACGGCGTCGACCCCACGAAAAGCGTGCGCGGCAAAGCCGTAAACGTTGAAAGCGTAGCGCAGGAGGTGCTCTAAATGGCGAAAAAGGACACCATGCTGGCCCTGCAGCGCCGCGGCCTGAGCGAGGAAACGGCATCGAAGCTGGCGGAGGAATACACGCTGTCCTCCCTGAAAAGCGCGGATGCCGGGGACCTGATGGACACTGGCTTCGACGAAGACGAGGCGAAGGAGATCCTCGACGCCGTCGGCCGGAAAAAACGGGCGCAGAAACCTTCACCTGAGGAAAAAGAAGACGAGGAGATATCGGAGAAACAGCGACTCGTCAACGAGTTTTCACAGGTCAAGGGCATCGGGCCGGCGAAGGGGGCAGCGCTCTACGAGGAAGGCTTCAGGAGCATGGACGAGCTGCAGCTGCAGCCCATCGAGTCCATCGCCGAGGTCAGAGGCATCGGCAAAAAATATGCCAGCACCATCAAGCAGCATCTCACCCCGCCGCGGGACGAAGCCCTCAAATTTTTCTCAGAGATAAAAGGTATCGGGCCGGCCAAGGCCGAGGCGCTCTGGGAGGCCGGCTACCACAACGAGCTCGACCTCAAGGTGGCACCGGCATACGAGCTGGAAGAAGTGGTGGGCAACGCCGCTCAAAACATCAAGGAGGCCATCGGCCACGTCGACGCCCGGGAGATACTGCAGCGGGTCGACTATATCCCCGAGCCGTCGTACGAGGAGCCCGAGGATCGGGCGGCGCTCAGGGAGCGCATCCGCGGCATCCTGGGCGAACACGACGAGTTTTTGCCCCGGTCGCTTGAAGACGACATCATCGACCAGGTCATAGACACAAAGATATCGAAAAAGAAGTTGCAGCGGCTGGTGGAACGGGTTATCGACGAGTACAACAAGTCATTGATGGACCCCCTTGAGGCCTGCGGCATCGTGGGCGCCCAGTCGATAGGGGAGCCGGGCACCCAGATGACCATGCGAACGTTCCATTACGCCGGCGTCGCAGAGATAAACGTGACGCTCGGCCTGCCCCGCCTCATCGAAATCGTGGACGCCCGAAAGAAGCCGTCCACCCCGATGATGACCGTCTACCTTGAAGGAGAATACAAGGTCACCAGGGATATGGCCACCAAGATCGCCAACAAGATAGAAATCACCCGTCTCATCAACATCGCTGACGTCACCACCGACCTGGGCAACATGATGATACTCATCACGCCGAACAAAAAGGCGCTCGACCGCAAGGACATCGCCATGCAGGACATCGAGCGGCGGCTCAACACCATCCGGCGGGTCGAGGTCGAGCAAAAAGGCGGCACATTCGAGGTCCACCCCACCGAGCCCACCTACAAGGAACTGCAGCGCATCAACGAAGAGGTCAAAAACCTCAAGATCAAGGGCATACAGGGAATAAAACGCGCGGTCATCAGGAAAGAAAAAGGCGAATACATCATCTACACCGAGGGCAGCAATTTCGAAAAAATTCTCACCATCGAAGGCGTCGACAAGACGCGGACGACGACCAACGACATCTACGCCATCTACAACGTGCTGGGGATCGAGGCCGCCCGCAACGCCATCATCAAGGAAGCGCACAACACCCTGCAGGAGCAGGGATTGAACGTCGACATCCGCCATATCATGCTCGTCGCCGACACCATGACCTCCGACGGCACCGTCCGCCCCATCGGCCGGCAGGGTGTCAGCGGAGAAAAAAGCTCGGTCATCGCCCGCGCCGCGTTTGAAATCACCGTCAACCATCTGCTGCGCGCCGCCAAGCAGGGAGAAATCGACGAACTGCGCGGCGTGGCAGAAAACATCATCGTCGGACAGCCCATCAAGCTGGGCACGGGCTCCGTTGAGCTCTCCGTCGACGTAGGAAAAGTCAACAAAGGTGAATAACATGGATATGCAAAAAGAACTAAACCGGCTCCTTGCCACGGGACAGGTCTACATGGGCGCCAAAGAGGCGCTGAAGCACAGCGACGACGCCAAGCTCTTCATCATGGCGCACAACTGCCCTGAGAAACAGGCGGTGCTCGACGCCGCGGACGACGCCCCGGTGTTCGTATACCAGGGCAGCGCCATGCAGCTCGGCACCCTGTGCCGGAAACCCTTCAGCGTTTCCGTGCTCAGCGTGATAGACGAAGGCACCTCGAACATCATGGAGCTGAGCCAATAAATGGAAATACGGCTGTCGAACGAGGAGATGCAGTACATCGCGCTCGCCGAAGATGTCACCAACGCCCCGATCATCGACTGCATCGAGATGGACGACCGGGTGACATTTATCGTGGAGCACGGCAAGCTCGGCAAAGCCATCGGTAAAAACGCCAAAAACCTGAAGCGGTTGGAGAACATGCTGAACAAGGAGATAAAGTTCGTGGAAAACGACGAGGACACCAAACGGTTTATCCTGAACCTGTTCAAGCCGTTCGACGTGGAGGAGGTCGTGGTGATGGAGGGCGAGGACGGCCCCCAGGTCAACGTCACCATCACCCCTGAGGACAAGGGAAAAGCCATCGGGGCGAACGGCCGGAACATCAACATCCTCCGCGAGATAGCGAAGCGTCATCACAACGTCACCCGCCTGAAAGTCCTGTAAACCCATGCGTTTTTTGTGCGACCAGATGCTGGGCACCCTGGCGAAATGGTTGCGCATCCTTGGCCATGACGCAGTCTATGCCCGTGACGGCGACGACGACATGTTACTTGAGCAGGCCGCGGCCGGGAATCGGATGCTGGTCACCAGGGACCGGGAGCTGGCCGAGCGGGCTGACGACGCGGTTTTCATTGAGAGCACCGAGCTCGGGGAGCAGCTCCGGCGGGTCGTCGACGTCACCGGCATTGAGATATGCGAGGACGCCATGCTCTCGAGATGCACGGTCTGCAACACGCCGGTTGTCACGGTGGAAAAATCAGCGGTGGAAGACATCGTCCCCGAGCATGCCTATGAAACCCATGAGCAGTTCTGGCGATGCCCCGGATGCGGCCGTGTGTACTGGAAGGGAACCCACTGGGACAACATGCGCCGATTTGTCCGGCAGCTCCAAAAATGATTACCAGATTTCTCCGCGGTACAGCGGGGTGAGCGGGCATCCCATGCACCGCCCTTCTTTGTGGTGGCTGCAGGTGGAGCAGGCGCAGTGCTGGCATGCCCCGTCGCCCCCGTCGGGGAGCTGCAGCGGATGGACGACCCTGTTTTGCGCGGTGGTGATGGTGTCGTAGTGGAGCAGCTCCAGGCCATCGTGTTCCTGCATGCGGGAGGCGACGGAATGGATGGTTGCCTCGGTTTCGCCGACCATGAACAGTGAAAGCTGGGTCGTGTTCTGCATGTGGAGGATGTCGACGATGTACGGGCAGCGGTTGAAGGTGTCGAGCATCTGCTGGTTGCCGCTGTGGGCTATCTCCAGCTTTGCGATGGGCAGGTCGAGGCGCTGTACGTCGACGCCGATGGAACGGGAAATGTATCCCTGTTCTATGAGCTTTTTGATGCGGAGGCTGACTGCCGGCTGTGAGAGCTCGGCCGCCCTGGCGATGTCGCTCTGCGAGGCATGCGGGTTGCCCTGGAGCACCCCGATTATTTTTCTGTCTTTGTCGTCGAGCCCGGTCATAACGGCACCTGTTTCACACGTGCTAATAGGCTCATACTTTATAAGGTTGTTTATAATTTATAAACCTCGTTTTTGACCTGATGCAGGGCAGCCCGAGATGCAATTTCTGCAGGGTTAGGCTGGAGAATAATCTCCTGTTTCTTCCCAGGCGCGGAGGTGTATGGTGCCAAAGTAGACGTTCGTGGGTTTCCAGGTGACTATCTGCTCGCCGGGGTCGAAACAGGACGTTCTATTGTATACCGTATCGCCCTGGGGCATACCGAGTATGACCAGGGG
>Ga0207797_1003626_pt1 | contig 10154 bp, 7 predicted proteins | sample PRCRCaboRojoPR_6_FD_187275 | JGI IMG/M metagenome (GOLD analysis project Ga0207797, IMG submission 187275) | Marine sediment microbial community from Cabo Rojo, Puerto Rico - PR CR 10% Liquid 1 (SPAdes) | ecosystem: Environmental > Aquatic > Marine > Coastal > Sediment | place: Cabo Rojo, Puerto... | reverse complement strand
TGGGAGAACGTCGAGGCGCTCGGCGAGATAGAGTACGACGAGGACGACGAGGCGTTCGCGGCGGAGCTTCAGGAGACGTTCCCCGAGGAACGGATCGAGGCGCGCCTCGACGACGTGCCGGAGGACCGCCGCGACGTGGCGGCGTCGCAGTCGCTGTACACCGAACCGGTTCCGCCGACCGAGGACAACGGCACCTCGGGATCGACCGACGTGGGCGACGTGAGCTGGATCACCCCGACCGGACAGTTCCGTGCCGTGACGTGGGCGCTCGGGACGCCGGGACACTCGTGGCAGGCCGTCGCCGCCGACGGGAACTTCGGCACGAAGGGCATGCTACACGCCGCGAAAGTGATCGCGGGGTCGGTCCACGACCTGATGGCCGACCCTGACCGCCTCGCCGCGGCCGAGGAGGAGTTCGAGACCGTCGCCGGTCCAGACGCCTACGATACACCGCTCCCGAAGGGAGCGGAACCGCCGTTCGACGTGACGGAGTGAACGAGGCGTCGGGGACCGCTGTCGTCGGAACCACACAGACGGACGGAATCCGGTGACAGCCCGTCGAAACCGGCGAGATAATCGACGACACAGACAACGAATATATGTGAGGAACCCGAACCCCCGCCAATGAGTTCCGTACAATCCCAGCAGACCGTCCGTCTCCACGTCGAGAACGTGGGAGGGATCGACGAGACGGACGTGGAACTCGGTCCGGGCGTAAACGTGCTGGCCGGGCGGAACGCGACGAACCGAACGTCTCTCTTGCAGGCCATCATGGCTGCGCTCGGGAGCGAACGGGCGTCGCTGAAAGGTGATGCAGAGAGAGGCTACGTCGAGATGACCATCGACGGAGAGACGTACTCGCGAACGCTCCGCCGGACGAACGGCGGTGTCGCGTTCGACGGCGACCCCTACCTCGACGACCCCGAGCTCGCGGATCTCTTTGCTTTCTTGCTCGAATCGAACGAATCTCGGCGGGCGGTCGCTCGCGGGGCGAATCTCCGCGAACTCATCATGCGACCGGTCGATACCGAGGCCATTCGGGCGGACATCGACCGCGTCGAGAGCGAGAAACGGGAAGTCGAACAGCGGCTCGAAGAGCTTCGCGACCGCCGGGACCGACTGCCAGAACTCGAATCACGCAAGGAACGGCTCGAATCCGAACTCCAGTCGCTGGAGGACGAACTCGAGGCGAAACGCCAAGAACTCGACGAGGCCGACCTCGACGTCGAGGAAGGCCGCGAAGAGCAGGCCGAACTCCAGTCTCGGCTCTCTGATCTCAGAGACCTGCGCTCGGAGCTCGACGACATCGAGTTCGACCTCGAAACCGAGCGCGAGAGCCTGCGGTCGCTGCGTTCGGAACGAAGCAGTCTCGAATCCGAACTCGCCGAGTTCTCCGACGAACACGCGGGCGAGAAGTCAGACCTCGAATCGGAGATAGAGCGTCTTCGCGGCAGGAAGCGCGAACTCGACTCGGTCGTCAGTCAGCTACAGAACCTCATTCAGTTCAACGAGAGCGTTCTCGAAGGTGAGGGCGAACGAATCTTCGATCTGCTCCACGAACACGACGGCGAGTCGGGATCCGGCAGTCTGACCGACCAGCTCGTCGACGACGGAACGGTCACGTGCTGGACGTGCGGCAGCGAAGTGAGCCGGGAGTCGATCGAAGAGACCGTCGACAATCTACAGAATCTCCGAAAGGAGAAGGTCGGTGAACGAACGCGCGTCCGCTCGAAGCTCGACGATCTGAAATCCGAAGTGGAGGCGATAGAAGAGACCGAGCAGCGCCGCACGAACGTGCGCCGAAAGCACGAACGCCTCGGCGACCAGATCGACGCGACCGAAGACCGAATCGAGCGTCTCGAGGAGAACCGCGAGGAGTTGACCGACGAGATTCGGTCGCTGGAGGAGATCGTCGAAGGTCTCCGCGAGGAAGACTTCGGTCGCGTCCTCGACCTCCACAAGGAAGTGAACCAGCTGGAGTTCGATCGCGACCGGAAGCGCGACGAACTCAACGATGTGCGCGACGAGATCGAAGAGGTCGAACGCGCGGGCGACCGAATCAACGACCTCGAAGCCGAACGCGAGAGTCTGACCGAGCGACTCGAAGACCTCCGGACCCGTATCGCTCGGCTCGAAACCGACGCCATCGAGAACTTCAACGAGCACATGGAACGCGTGCTCGACATTCTCGGCTACGAGAACCTCGAACGCATCTGGATCGAACGGACCGAGCGCGAAGTCCGCGAGGGACGCCGGAAGGTAAAAAAGAGCCACTTCGACCTGCACGTCGTTCGAAACACCGAGTCTGGGGCTGCCTACGAGGACACCGTCGACCACCTCAGCGAGTCCGAACGCGAGGTCACGGGTCTCGTCTTCGCACTCGCGGGCTACCTCGTCCACGACGTCCACGAAGTGGTGCCGTTCGTCCTGCTGGACTCGCTCGAAGCCATCGACTCGAACCGCATCGCGGAACTGGTCGACTACTTCGAGGGGTATCCGGAGCATCTCGTCGTCGCGCTGCTGCCGGAAGACGCCGCCGCACTCGACGAGGAGTTCCGCCGCGTCACGGAGATATAGCCCGAGAACCGCCCGGAGGGCCGCGATTCTGGGGAGATCCGCTCCTCGTTCCCCCGCTCCGTTAGCGGGCCGCGGCCGGACGGCCGTCCGGTTCTCAACGACGCTCGCGCGCCGGCAGTTCTCGCAGGAGTCGTCGGGCGTGACCGGGCGAGTACGACACGCCGAACGACTCCCGAACGTACCGGACGAGAAGCTCTGGCGTCCACTCGTCGGCGTCGAATCCGACCTCCCGCGGTGGATTCGCGACGGCCGACGCGAGCGCCTCGAAGTCCTCGTCCGGAAGGTCGCGCGGTCTCCCGGGTCGTGGGTCGTCGTCGAGCGCACCGTCGACGCCCCGCTGCTCGAATCGGTCCAGCCACGAGTAGATAGTCGAGCGTGGGAAGCCGTATCGATCGCTGATATCGTCGACCGGAACGCCGTCGAGGTAGGCCAGCGCGACGATCAACCGCTTTGCGGCCTTCGGAGACTCCGCGTCGTCGAGACGCGAGCGGAGTTTTGCGGGGTCCACGTCCGACAGTTTCGACATGAGACGGTCGACAGTTGGCGGAGAACTGTCTAAACAGTTCTGTCCGACGAAAGGGGCAAAGAGAGCACAGTCTGGGAACGAAGACTGCACCGACCGGGAGCCGAACACGGTGGGCTCCGGAGAACGATACCCAGAGCTTCACGCTGGTACTCAGACGGGAACAACTCAGTGATTTCGATGAGCGAGCTGGACGGCGCGACGACCGATACCGGCCGCGCAGTCGGCGGTCCGTCGAAGCGTCTCGACCGAACTCGCGAGTGCGCGGACCTCGTCGGGGTTGCGGTCGTACACCCGGCGTGAGAAATCGTCGATTTCCTCTCTGACCGCCGACGCGTCCCGAACGACCGCCTCACTGGTCTCCGCGTCGTTCTGTTCGACGAGCGTCGCGAGTGCGTCTTCGACACGGCGGCGAGTAGTGTGAGAGAGTCCGGCGACTTCCTCTGCCCACTCCGGTGGCGCGTCGACGTCGCGCGCCACCTCTGCGAGCGAGAGGGTAGCGTCGGCCACACTACGGAGCTCCCGCCCGGCGGTGAGATAATCCAGGAGCGTCCGCCGAACCAGTCCGAGCGACGACCGCATCGCCGGGTCGACGAGTCCCCGCTCGGCGTGACGCGAGAGCACGCCGTACCGCCGACGGAAGGAGGCGTCGTCCTGAACGTGACGGAGAGGATCGTCGCTGGAGCCCGTGAGACGGCTGATCGTCGACTGCTGCATCGAGAGGACGTCGTACTGTAACTGAAGCAGCGTCCGCTCGAGCGACAGCTGTTCGCCGTCGAGGAGAGTTCGCAGTCGGACTTCGTTCTGCCCGGCACCGAGGAGTTCGACGCCAGCCAGTTGCGTGGCCGTCTCGGACACCGCGCGTCGTCGCTCCCGCGAGGAACGTTCGTCGAACAGAACGGTGATCGTCTCGAAGCCGGCGGCGTAGAGCGCGAAGATCGTTCTACGGAGTTCCGAGGGGTCAGCGCCGGAAGCCTCGACTGTCGTCTCGAGGTCCGTTCCGGCGTCGGCACAGACTTCGAGCGAACCAGCGTCGGGACAGAGCGAGAGCGTCATCCCGGGTTCGATCCCGTTCTCGACCGCCCACTCTTTGGGCAACGAGATGGTGAACGTGGAGCTCCCCGTCAGCTGAACCTTGCGGGTCTCCACCGTCATCGCCCCCCTTGAGACCGACTCGTCCAGTCGCCGACGCTGTCGCACGCACGACCGTTCGTCGGATTCGACGCGAGCCAATCAACGCTCACACACCCTCTGAATGTCCGGTACCACGACATCATCAACTATCGCAGTTTGAGACGAGACGGGTCAAAGAGCCTTATAATATCCTCCCGGAGGGGTATTGGGAGGTAGTAACGTATATTGAGAGTATGGAGTCGTATTGAGGGAGACTACCGTGCCTTCCGGGCTCTCTCTACGAAGAGAACTCTATTCGTCGTTCAGACAGCGAAAGCGCGGTCAGTTCAGATGCTGGCGGACGAGCGAGACGAGTTCCGCCTTGTCGCGGACGCCGACGATCCGCTCCGCAATGTCGCCATCCGCAAAAAGCACCATCGTCGGGACGCCCTGCACCCGGTACTGCTGGGCGAGTCGCTGGTGGGCGTCGATGTCGACTTTCGCGACGGCCGCGTCCGTCTCGCGAGCGATGTCTTCGACTATCGGCTCGAGCATCTTGCAGGGACCACACCAGTCCGCGTAGAAGTCGGCGAGAACGACGTCGTGCGAGTCCGTCACGTCTTCGAGGTGGGAACCGCTCTCGATGTGAATCGGCTCCGGCGGAGCCTCCTCGTTCCCCTCGTCTTCGGACAGGCTTTCGCCTTCGAGGCGTGCCTCGAGCTGCTCCCGCTTTCGTTTCCGGATTTCCTCGAGTTCGTCGTCGGATCCAGTCATCGGCAGGTCGTACGAAGCGAAACAAAATAACAGTTTTGCACTTTTACCCCAATACTTCGCGCGGCAGTTCGAGAGCGTCACGCGGCAGTTTCCGGGCGCTCTCCTCGGGTATCCTTTCATGGTCGTTCCCCCCGTACACACGTTCATGGAGCACATCGAGTTCGTCTACACGTTCGGGATGGACGAAAGCGAGATTGAAGAGCGACTCACGTCCCGTGAGAACGGAGTACTCTCGCTCGCGAAGGAGGGCGCTGCGTACGCCGTTCCGATATCTTTTCACTACACCGAAGGAGAAATATACATCCGACTCGCTCGCCACGAGGGGAGCAAGAAGATAGACTACGTCGATTCCACCGCCGAAGCCTGCTTTCTCCTCTACGAGTATGCTGACGACGGGTCGTCGTGGAGCGTCCTCGCCGTCGGCGAGATTACGAAAGTAGGGGACGGCTTCGACAAGGCGGCTCTAAACGAGGAGTTTCCCGAGTTGCGGATCTTCGACGAGAGCATCGACGACGTCGAAGTGGAAATCTACAGGCTAGACGTCAAGGAGATAACCGGCCGACAGACCGAATGAGACGGGGGAATCACCCCGCCCCCGGACAGGTCCCGTCGTCCGACGTGTTCCGAGAGCGCGGTGGAGGAAGGAGTCGCAACCGCCCTCGTGATCGCAAGGGCCGTGGTCTCGCGCTCGTTCGACCGCTCCGAGACGCTTCGCCGACCGACCGGCGAAGAACCGCGGACACGATGGGGTCGGATTACTGCGGACATGGCGGGGTGAGAAGGTAGCGACTGCGGAGGTGGTCAGGTTACTGCGGACACGGAGGTGTGAGGGAGTAGCGACCACGAGAGACGGCAGATTACAGCGGACGCGACGGTGTGAGAGAGCGTGACTCCGGAGGAGTTCTGTTACGGCGGACGCGATGGGGTCGAATTACGGCGGACGCGATGGAGACGGATTACAGCGGACGCGATGGAGACGGATTACAGCGGACGCGGTGGTGTGAGAAAGATTAGCCACAGTGTCGGCCACAGTCCACGTCGCGATACGAGAGAACAGCGGACACGGTGGAGTCGAAAGCGGCAGCCTTCGAGGACACGAACAGCGGACACGATGGGGACGACCTAACGGACGTGAGGCGAGCCCACCGGTAGCGACCACTGCCCGTCGTCCGTCACCATACTCGATGGCGCATCGATTTCTGTCGTCACCGCCGTTGCCCAGGGGGCCACTGCTCGTCGGCGTGTTTTCGTCGAAGTCGTGCCTGCCTGGTCGAGTTCGATTATCCGAGTCGTGTTTGTGAGTCCGGAGCCAAGGACGACGCTCTACCGAAGAACAGCGGACACGGTGGGGTTAGAGTCACTGCGCACTGCGGATCGTTCCCCGATTCGTACCCACCGTATCTCTCCGATTCGCACACCACCGCGTCCGCAGTTCTGGCACTATCGTCATACGATCGTCTACAAACTTCGGCGGCAGGTCGACGCGACGATCCTCGACGACACACCTCGACAACTCACATCAACGACACCCCACCGTGTCCGCAGTTCTCACGAGCTGGAAGAACTCGTCTGCCTCGGTCGGTTCCCTGGCGACCCTCACCCCACTTTGTCCGCTGTTCTGCGCTCGAGAGTGGGAGGGGTACTCCGGGACGCGGCAACGCGTTCCGCATGATCTTCGTCGCACGTTCTAATCGTCTGCGTAAAGTAAGGTATTAACCTATGAAAGACAGAAAATAAAATAGTATCATTTTTATTTTATTTCTGCTTAATTGCTATACGGACTAACTCGTCCAAGAGAATCATAAAGTCTTCGCCTCGGACAAGGCCTCCGTCTCTCCCCCTCCCCTTTCTCTTTCCGATTACTGCGGACAAAGTGGGGTGGGAGGGTCCACCCACTTCTTTATAAATAACGGGAACAGCGGACGCTGCGGACACTCCGGACGCGGTGGTTTTATTAACCCACTTCCGGTAACGGGTGACATGTCTCTGTTCGAGCGTGATCACGATATCTATCGTGACCGTGATGCGCTCCGTGAGGATTACCAGCCGAAGGAACTGGTTGGTCGGGACGAGGAGTTGGACACGTATCAGGCTGCTCTCCAGCCCGTGATCAATAGCGAACAACCGAACAACATCTTCCTCTACGGGAAGACCGGTGTCGGGAAGACGGCTGCGACGAAGTATCTCCTCCGTCACCTCCGGGAGGACGCCCGTCAGTACGACGACATCGAGTTGACCGTCGTCTTTCTGAACTGCGACGGGCTGACGAGTTCCTATCAGATCGCGACGCATCTCGTCAACGAACTTCGTGACGAGTCGAACCAGATCAGCACGACTGGCTATCCGCGAGCGACTGTCTACGAGATGTTGTGGGACGCGCTCGACGACGTCGGCGGCACCGTGCTGATCGTCCTCGACGAGATCGACCACGTGGAAGACGACAGCATTCTGTATCAACTCCCGCGCGCTCGCGCAAACGAGAACGTTAGCGAGTCGAAGATCGGACTTATCGGTATCTCGAACGACTTCTCGTTCCGGGACGACCTCTCGCCGAAGGTCAAAAGCTCTCTCTGCGAGCAGGAGATCCACTTTCCCGCGTACAACGCACAGAGTCTGCGCAAGATTCTGAAACAGAGGGCAGACGTCGCGTTCCACGACGGCGTCCTCTCGGAGGAGGTCATCCCACTCTGTGCGGCGTACGGCGCGAAAGACGCCGGCGACGCCAGACAATCCATCGACCTGCTGATGAAAGCCGGCGATCTCGCTCGCGACGAGGACACCGACTCCGTCATCGAGGACCACGTCAAACGCGGCCGTCGTGCGCTCGAACGCGGGCGCATCAAGGAGGGTATCAGTGGACTCACCGAGCACGGTCACCTCGTGCTCTACGCCCTCCTGACGCTCGACCTCGAGGGCGAAACGCCGATTCGGTCGCGCGACATCCGGCCTCGGTACACCCGATTTGCCGACCTCGCGAACCGGGACCCTCTCGTACCGAGGCGCATGCGTGACCACCTGAGCGAACTCACGATGCTCGGCATCGTCTCGGTCACCGAACGCAACGAGGGACGACGCGGCGGCACCTACCGCGAGTACGCCCTCGACATGGATATCGACCTGGTTCTCTCCGCGATGAACGACACCGTCGAACTCGTCGGTATTCACGACTCGATCACCGACCTGATCGACCGCAACGCCGACTCCTTCGACGCGATAGACGGCTGAGGCCCTTAACCTATCTCCCCGCCTCACGGGTCTCGACAGGGATGATATCGCTGTGTTACTCCGGACACGGTGGTGTCCGACGTCGTCGTCGGATGGTGTCTGGTGACCCCGACTGATGACGTCCGGCGACCCCGACGGATAGTGTCTGGCAGTAGGAGACAGCAGATGGTGTACCGAGTGAACGCCGGACGGCCCGATTGTACTCGAAGGCCGTGAGCGTCGCTCGGACCTCGTGAGCGCCCGCAGTTCCGGCCTACGTGACGTTGGTCCACGACTGCGCGTGGCACGTCGACGCTCCCCCTTCGTCGAGTCGCTTCCCGTTCGCTCACACCACCGTGTCCGCTGTTTTGCTCGCCGCTATCCGGCGACGCTTCTCATTTCGCCTCGGCGTTCGCACGTGAACGCTCCGACGTCTACGATTCGTCGTCCGGACGGGTTCGTGTCCGCCACCTCGGGGAGCGGTCCCGCACCGACCCCACCGTGTCCGCTGTTCTTTCAGCGACGCGAGCGTCGCATGGAGCAGTCTCACCGTGGCGTTTCGCTGCCCCACCTGTCGAGTGCCGCCGCGAGTTCCGGGTGCTCGTCGGCGGCGCGTTCGAGGGAGACGCCGTCGAGTGTCGCGTCGATGGCCTGTCGCAGGGCTTTCGACCCGGCGTGCGTCCCGTCGGGATGGCCGTGGATGCCGCCGCCGGCCTGTACACAGATGTTCGTTCCGAGTCTGTCGACGAGCTTCGGCATCAGTCCAGGATGGAGTCCGCCGGAGGCGACCGGGAGGACTCCTTTCAGGCCGTGGAGGTCGCTCGTGAGCCACTCGTTGATTCCGGCGGTGTCCTCGTTCTCCAGTTTCCCGAGATTTGCGGTCCCGGTGTGGATGTGGTCGACGCCGCTGAGGCGGGCGATCTGTGCGAGGACGCGCATCGAGACGCCGTGGGTTTCGATGCGGTCGAACGCGGCGTGCATCGCCCGATGTGCGTGGATCGCGAGCCCGCGGTCGTCACAGTGCTCCCGGACGCTCTGGACGGCGCTCCATCCGGCGGTGACGACGTCGACCATCACGTACTCGCCGCCGGCCTCCGCGACGAGTTCGGCGCGCCGGTGCATCTCGTCCGCGTCGGCCGTGATGTTGACGAGGTAGCTCTTTTTTTCGCCGGTCTCCTCCTCGGCGCGGTCGCGCATCTCCAGACTCTGGTAAAGTCGGTCCTCGAAGGGGTTGAACGGCTGGTCGGTGAGGTTCTCGTCGTCTTTCAGCAGGTCGATCCCCCCGGTCCACGCGTCGTAGCCAATCTGTGCGTGTTGCTCGGTCGAGAGGCCGACCTTCGGCTTGGGAACGGTCGCCGTGATCGGACGCTCGGGGGCGTCGAATATCTCCGTTTTGACGTCGGTACCGAACTGCGGCCCTGGGAACGTCGTCGTCAGCGGTTCGGGCCAGTCACAGTCGAGCAACCGAATCCGCTCGACCGCCTTCATGCCCATGATGTTGCCCGCGATGCAGGAGAGCACCTGCGCCATGTTGCCGTCCTCGAACAGTTCGTCGGGATACGCGACGGCAATCTCGTCGTCTTCGATCGCGAACGCGGTCGCGCTCAGGTCCGTCACGCTCCCCTCGACCTGCAGTTCGGCCCACGTCCCGTTCGAACTCTCGGACGCGACCCGGCCGGCCGTGTCCTCCATGCTCATGTCGCTCGCCGGTTCCACGTGGAATCGGCAGACGAGGTCGGACGAGCCTGGATCGTACGAGAGATCCACGAAGTCGTCGTAGCTGATGCCGGTCATAGACCTTTATTTCGGCTACGCAACAATAAATGGACACCAGTGCGTGGGTCGCGACGGGTGGTCTCGCTGACCACGTTCGCGAACTCTCCGGGTCGTTCCCGAACGATCGATTCGCGGGACGTCCAGTTCCTCCCCGCGGGACGTCCAGTTCCTCCCCGCGGGACGTCCA
>Ga0207797_1003625_pt1 | contig 10154 bp, 7 predicted proteins | sample PRCRCaboRojoPR_6_FD_187275 | JGI IMG/M metagenome (GOLD analysis project Ga0207797, IMG submission 187275) | Marine sediment microbial community from Cabo Rojo, Puerto Rico - PR CR 10% Liquid 1 (SPAdes) | ecosystem: Environmental > Aquatic > Marine > Coastal > Sediment | place: Cabo Rojo, Puerto... | reverse complement strand
CGACGACCGCGCCGACCGCGACGGGGTTCGAGGCGGTGCTGGTCGCGCGCCCGCTCGCCGCGAACGGGACGGGCGATCTGCTGGCCGCCCGCCACGACCTCCGGCCGGACCTCTCGGTCCGGGCGTCGGTCGCGGACGGCTCGACGACCCCGAACGCGAGCGTCGGTGACACCGTGACGCTCGGCTATACGGTCCGGAACGCCGGCGACGTCGCGACGGGCCAGTCGGTCGCGCTGGCCGTCGAGGGCGGGACGAACGCGACGGTCCCGACGCTGGCGCCCGGCGAGACGACGACGGGGACCGTCGACGTGACCGTCCCGGCCGACGGGACGGTCGCGCTCACCGTCGACCCCGACGACGCCGTGACGGAGCTGACGGCGGCCAACGACACCGCCGCGCTCCGGCTGGCGCCCGTCGACGTGGCCGCCCGGACCGTGACGACGTCGCGGACGGGCGACACGATCCGGGTGACCGGGACGGTCGCGAACGTCGGGCCGACGGACGTCGCCGGCGTCGCCTACGAGCTGCGGACCGGCGACGGGACGGTCCTCGACGCGGGGACGACGTCGCTTGCGGCCGGGACGAACGCGACGGTGTCGGCGACGGCGAACGCCAGCACCTTCACGCCGCCGGGGAGCGCGGTGCTGGTGGTCGACCCGGCCGACGCGCTCGCGGAGGCCGACGAGACGAACGGGCGTGCGGACGCGGCCGTGCTCCGGCCGGACGTGGGGATCGCGGGCGAGGCGGTCGCCTTCGAGCGCGACGGGACCGACGTGGTCGCGACGGTGCCGGTGTCGAACCGCGGGGCGGCCGGGGCGAACGCGACGGTGCGGGCGTACGCGAACGGGTCGGCCGTGGCGACGACGACCGCCCGGGTCGGACGGCCCGGCGAGAACGTGACGGCGGCGTTCACGACGGTCCGGCTGCGGCTGCCGTCGACGGTGGCGAACGCGTCGGTGACGCTGTCGGTCGACGCGGTCGCGGACGCCGACCGGTCGGACAACGTCGGGACGGCGACGGCGTCGGTCGGGCCGATCGAGACGGCGTTCCCGTCGGGCGTGCCGGGGGTGAGCGACGCGATCCCGACGGACACGGACGGCGACGGGGTACTCGAGGACGTCGACGGGAGCGGGCGGTTCGACTTCCTGGACGTGGTGGGGCTGCTGTTCGCGGACTACGGGACGATCAACGGCGATCCCGCCAGGCAGGCGGCGCTCGACCACGACGGGAGCGGGAAGGTGGACTTCCTGGACGTGGTGACGCTGCTGTTCGAGCTCTGATAGGGTCGGTTGTAATTCGTTTCCGGTGTTCGACGGAACGGTCGTCGAATCACCGGTACACAGTTACAACCGACCCTATGAGGCGCTCCTCGACGACGCGGATCCGAAGCTATTTTTCAGCACGCCTGACTCTCACGGGCATGGACAGACGACGGACGCTGCGGGCGGTCCTCCTCTGCGTCCTGGTCGCGACGGCGGTGGCGACCGCCGGCGTCGGTGCGAGTGCCGGGGAGCGCGTCGGCACCGGCGGCAGCGCCGACGCCGGAGGTAGCGTCGACACCGGCGGCAGGGCTGGGGTGGGGCCAGCGCCGCCGACCGCGGACCGGGGACCGGCGATCGGCGCCGACGGGGTCGCGAAGCCCGGCTACCGGTCGGTCGACGCCGGCACCGTCACCGTCGGCCCCGGCGGGACCGCGACCGTCGACGCGACGCTCGTGTCGAACACCAGAGTCGGGGACGTCGAGGTCTCGCCCGGCTCGGCGAACGCGACCGTCGGCGAGGCGGTGTCGTTCGTCGCGACGGTCTACAACGCCTCCTCGGCGCCGCGCCGGACGCTCTCCGGTCGACGGGTCTCCGCGTCGTCGAGCGACGGCGACGTCACGTTCGTCGGGTCGACGACGAAGACGACCGGCGACGCCGGGACGGCGACGTTCACCGTGACGACGGGGACGCTCGCGAGCGCCCGGCTCGACTTCGTCGTCACCGGCGGGACGCAGCCGACGACGTCGGCCTCGGTGACCTTCGAGGCGCCGCCGGGACCGGACGACGGGACGGTCGCCGTAACCGTCGTGGACGGCGCGTCCGACCCGGTCGCGAACGCCGACCTGCTCGTCAGTGCCCGCGGGACGGACTACGCCGTGACGGTCCCGAACGCCACCGGGACCGACGGCCGGGCCGCCGTCGACGTCCCGGGGTACGGCGACGCGCACCCGTACGCCGTGACGGTCCGGAAGACCGGCTCCACCCGCTGGGAGTCGAGCGGGGTGATCGTCGACCCCGGCCGGACGACGCGCCTCGAGGCGACGATCCAGCCCGTCGGCGACGGCCGGCTCCGGGGGACCGTCGAGGACGGCGCGGGCTCGCCCGTCCCGAACGCGACCGTCCGGGCCACGGCGTCGGGGTACGACCGGACGTACGTCGCCGAGACGAACGCGAGCGGGGCGTACGCGCTGTCCGTCCCGGGCTACGGCGACGCGGCGCCGTACGCGGTCACGGTCTCGAAACCGGGCTTCGAGCGCGACGCGACGAACGCGTCCGTCGACGCCGGCGCGACGACGACGGCCGACGCGACGCTCGTCGCCCCGCCCGAGGAGATCCTCTCGGGACGGGTCACCGACGCGTCGGCGGCGAACGTGGCCGGCGCGAGCCTCGTCGTGGCCTCCTCGGGCTCGACCGAGACCTACGAGACCACGACCGACGACACCGGCAAGTACCTGCTCCAGGTGCCCGGGTTCGGTCGTGACCAGCCGTACCGGCTGTCGATCCGGGCGCCCGGCTACCGCACGGTGGAAAAGCGGGTGATCGTCACCGCGGCCGACAACGCCACCGTCGTCGACGCGACCCTCCGGCGGCCCGCCGACGGGACCGTCCTGACGACCGCGACGAACACGTCGGGGGACCCGGTGTCGAACGTCTCGGTCCGGGTCCGGCCCGCGCGGTTCGACGGCGGGACCGCGACGGCGACGGGCCCGCGGGGCGTGGCGTCCGCCGCGGTGCCGGGCTACGGCGGCGACGTCCCGTACCGGGTCACCCTCTCGACGGACGGCTACGTCACGTACCGGACCGAGGTCGTGGTCCGCTCGAACGCGACCACGACGGTCGACGCGACGCTGCTCGCGACCGGCGAGAACCCGTTCCCGTCGGGCGTGCCCGGGGTGTCCGACCGCCCGCCGGGGAACGCCGACGCCGACCCCGCGTACGAGGACGTCGACGGCGACGGGCGGACGGGCTTCCTCGACGTCGTCGCGCTGCTGTTCGCCGACTGGGGGGCGATCAACGGGGACCCGGCCCGGACACAGCGGCTCGATCACACCCGCGACGGGCGGGTGGGCTTCCTCGACGTGGTCGACCTGCTGTTCCAGCTCTGAGCGGGGTCCCGTGATCGCCCGGCGGGCGATCCTCGAACCTCCAGCGCTCCGCCGCGGAGTCGTTGGGTCCCGACGGTCGCGGGGTCGTCCCGGGCCGACGGTCGCGGGGTCGTCCCGGGCCGACGGTCGTGACGCCGTCCCGTCCTGACAGCCGCCGGAGTGGACGCGTGGGAGTTATTGTCCCGGGCCACGGATCCGGCAACATATGTCGAAAGCGGGGACACTCACGCTGATCGGCGTACTGCTGATGGCGGCCGCGGGAGCCGGCGTCGGCACCGTCGCCGGCTCGACGGGGGCGGCCGGGGCGCCGGTACTGGATGGGGGCCAGGGGACGACCACGCCCGGGGCTGTTGGCCCGGGCCAGACGCCTGCAGTCCGGACGGCGGCCTCGGGCCGGACGACCACGTTCCAGGCGGCGTCGTTCCTCCAGGGAACGGTCCGGACCGAGACCAACGAGCCCGTCGCGAACGCGACGATCCGGGTGACCGGCGCGAACTACAGTCAGACGTTCGCGAACGTGACCGACGCGAACGGCGACTACACCGTCGAGGTGCCGCCGTCGGGGAACGGCACGTACACCGTCGAGGTGATCGAGCCCGGGTTCAGGACGTTCTCGGGGGCGGTCTCCGTCGCGGCCGGCGAGACGGCGCGGATCGACGTCACGCTCCGGGAGCGCCAGCAGGTCGCGGCGATCTGCGTCAAGCCCGCCACGGACGTCGCGTTCGTCGGCGAGGAGGTGTCGGTCACGGTGATCGCGCTCGCCGGGACGACGCGCGACTCGCCGCGGGTCCCGGGCGTGACGCTCGAGCTGTCGACGGGCGATCCGGCCGTCCGGGTGGTCGGTTCGTCGGTGGGGACGACCGACGCGAACGGCACCGTCGAGTTCACCATCACGGCCGACGAGCCGGCGCGAGCGAACCTCACGGCGACGATCGTCGGGCGGGGCGTCTCGGTGACGAACGGCTCGATCGACGTCCGGTCGTCGACGGGGACGCTCGCGGTCTCTGCGCGCAACGCCTCGGGCGCGCCGGTCGCTGACGCCGACGTCCGGGTGGCCGGGCCGGGCTACGACCGGACGTTCGCGAACGCGACGAACGCCTCCGGGGCGGTCCGGATCGACGTCCCCGTCGCGACCGACGCGGGCTACGACGTGACCGTCTCCGAGCCCGGCTCCGAGCCCGCGACCGCGCGGAACGTGACGGTCGGTCCGGGCGAGGTCGTCGACGTGAGCGCCCGGCTGGTCGCGAACGGTTCGCGCGCCTCGGGGGCGTTCCCCGCCGGAGTCCCGGGCGTCGGGACCGGCACGGCGCCCGTCGACGTCGACGGCGACGGCGTCGCGGAGGACGTCGACGGGGACGGCCGGGCCGACTTCCTCGACGTCGTCGCGCTCCTGTCGGCCGACTGGGGGGCGATCAACGACGACGTGGCCATGCGGGCCGCGCTCGACGTCGACGGGGACGGTCGCGTCGGCTTCCTCGACGTTGTCGCGCTGCTGTTCGAGGTGTAGGGGTAGCGGACGCGGTTCCGATCCCGGCCGACTCGGGGATCGCCCGACGCCGTTTCGGGGCTCGCCGCGGTCTCGGGGCTCGCGGTGGTTTCAGGACCTGTCGTCGAGTTCGAGCACCCCGTGTCGCTCGACGGTGACGTCGTCGTCGACGGCCCTCGCGGGCGCGGCGGGCCACTCGCCCGTCCGGGTCACGACCTCGATCCCGTCCGTGGTGACGATCGCGGTGTCCTCGCTCTTCGCCCCCTGGACGGTCGGGTTGTAGGCGAACGCCCCCGGGAGCTCCACCGGCACGTCCGCGTCGGGCGCGAGGAACCACTCGCGGCCGGCGTAGCCGGTCGCCCCGCCCTGGTGGTGCTCGCGCCACTCGCCGGGGACGTCGAGCCGCTCGTAGGCGTCGGCGACGGCGCCGAACACCGTGGCGGCGGCCTCGCCGGCCCGGCCGGCCGCCCGCGTCGCGGCCAGCGCGCTCGTCTCCACGCGGGTACACCGCTCGTGGTTGGCGGCGAGCCAGTCGGGCGTCCCGCCGAACGAGACCGTCCGCGTCAGGGATGCGTACAGGCCCTTCCACTCCACGGTCACCGAGACGACGGCGTACTCCCCAAGCTCGACGGGTTTGGGAGTGAAGTGGCGGTACCGGCGCGCGCGCTCGTCGCCGCCGACGAGCACGACCGGGGTCGCGAGGTCGTGCGCCTCGAGCGCCGCGTGCAGGTCGGCGGCGACCGCCCGCTCGGTCTCCGTCGGCGCCAGCCCGCGGCAGACGGACTCGACGACCTCGGCCGCGGTCCGGCCGAGCGCCCGGTAGCGGTCGACGTCGGCGGGCGCGAGCGGCTGGCGGACGGCGACGGGATCGAGGGCGTCGAGGCCGGGAACGCCGACGTCGGCGGCCGCGGGGGCCGGGGAGGCGTCCGCCACCGCCCCGCGGAGGTCGCCCTCGTACCACTGGAACTCGTGGACCGCCGCGGGGCCGGGCGCCTCATCGGTCGCGATCCGGTCGGCCTCGATGTTGTCGGCGACGAGGTGCCAGTCGCCGTCGACGTAGCCGAGCGCGGCGACGCCCCCGCCGTCCCGGGAGACGACGTTCGTCCCGCCGCCGGCGGCCCACCGGAAGCCGTTCGGCGTGGCGAACCAGACCGCGGCGAGGTCGCGGGCGTCGAGGTACGCGTCGAGCCGCTCCTCGCGGGCCGCGACCAGGGTCGCCGGCTCGACCGGGTCGTCGGGGGGGCCGGCCGTGGCCGGGGCGGCGTCGCCGCCGGTCGTCGCTCCCGTGTCCGGTCCAGTCGCTCCGGAGCCGTGGGACTCCTCACTCATGTGCGCGGGGGTTCGACCAGCCCCGACTTGAACCGGTCGGAGTCGTTCCACCCCCGACCGCCCAGACGTACAGGGCGAGCGCTGCCGAAGCCCCGGTGTCGGCCGGCGAGAGCCGGGCCGCATCGAAGACTCCTTCACCGAGGTATCCGTTCGTGGGCACATGAGTGCAGACGAGGGCCGTTCCGGCGGCCACGCCGACGCCGACGCCGACGCGGACGGGGGGAGCGAGCCCGACCATCCCAACGCCGCCCAGGACGTCATCGCCGTCGACGCCGACGACGAACCGCAGGGGACCGTCAACCGGCTGGAGGCCCACACCGGCGACGGGATCCGCCACCGGGCGTTCACCGCGCTGGTGTTCGACGGCGACGGGCACGTCCTCCTCGCCCAGCGCGCCCCCGGCAAGCGCCTGTGGGACACCTGCTGGGACGGGACGGTCGCCTCCCACCCCCGCGAGGGCCAGACGCAGAAGGAGGCCACCCGCGAGCGACTCACCGAGGAGCTGGGCGTCACGCCCGACCAGTACGACGACCTCCGGCTGACGGACAAGTTCGAGTACAAGCGCTACTACGCCAACGCCGGCGTCGAGTGGGAGGTCTGCTCCGTCCTGCAGCTCACGCTCGAGGACACGACCCTCGACCCCGACGAGGAGGAGGTCGCCGGCATGCTCTGGGCCGACTACGAGCACCTCCACGAGCACCCGAAGTGGTACCGACAGCTCCGGCTCTGTCCGTGGTTCGAGATCGCCATGCGGCGCGACTTCGAGTAGTTCTCGTTCTCCCTCGACCGACGCCTCGGCCACACCGCGCGGGACCGACCCGCCGACGCTGGCCTTTTCGTGTGACTCCCGCGTACACCTCCCCGTGAACGAACCAGACGTCGACCTCGTCGTCGAGCACGCGGTCCGCGACGCGCTCGTCGAGCACGCCCGCGAAGGGCTGACCGCTCCTGACGGCCCGGTCGAGGTCTGTGGCGTCCTCGCGGGGCGTCGGCCGAAGTCCGACGACGGCGTTCCCGGAGGCCGTACCACCGGAGCCGACGTCGAGCCCAGGTCCGACGTCGAGCCCAGGTCCGATGTCGAGCCCAGGTCCGACGTCGAGCCCGGAGCGATCACCCCCGACTCCGGTGACACGCCCGGAGGCTCCCCCGGCCGCCCGACGCGCGTCACCGAATCGCGGCGCGTCCCGAACGTCGCCACCCCGGCGCGGACCCGCTACGAGCTCGATCCCGCGGCGACGGTCGCCGCGATCGACGCGATCGAGGCGGCCGGGCTCGACCACGTCGGCTTCTACCACTCCCACCCCGACGGCCCGCTGGCTCCCAGCGACGTCGACCGGGCGGCCGCGCAGTGGCCCGACAGGGTCTACGCCATCGTCGACCCGCGGGCAGCCGGCGACGACGACCCGGCGGCCGGGCTCGGTGCGTGGCGCTGGACCGGCGAGTCGTTCGAACCGCTCTCGATCCGGATCGCGGACGAGTGAGCCGGGGACCTCCCATCGACGCTGCGCCCCGGGACCGTGACGGCGCCGCGTGAGACAGACGTATCCCTGCGCCGTCCCACCGGTCGGTCGATGCGACCGTCGGACACCGACACCGAACCGGAGCCGGACCCGGAGCTGTACGACTCGCTGGACGGCCAGGTGGCGCTCGTCACCGGCGCGAACCGCGGCCTGGGCCGGGAGATCGCGGCGCGGCTGGCCGGCCTCGGGGCGACGATCTACGCGGGCACGCGCTCGCAGTCGCACGACCTGATCGACGAGCCGAGCGTCCAGATCGACCGGACGATCTCGACGAACCTGCGCGGGCCGCTCCTCTGTTGTAAACACGCCCTGCCGCTCCTCGTAGAGCGCGACGGCGGCCGGGTGGTCAACGTCTCGTCGAACCTGGGACAGCTCTCGGGCGGCCAGACCGGCGGAACGCCCTCGTATCGGGTGTCGAAGACCGGGCTCAACGGGCTCACCGCCTACCTCCACGGCGAGTACGCCGACGAGGGGTTGCTCGCCAACTCGGTGTCCCCGGGCTGGGTCGCGACGGACCTCGGGACGCAGGGCGGCCGGAGCCCGCCCCGATCCGTCGAGGAGGGGGCCGAGACGCCGGTCTGGCTCTGTCGCTTCCGCCCGGGGAGCCCCGCGGGCCTGTTCTGGAAGGACCGCGAGGTCGTCGACTGGTAGACGGGTCGCCGGAGCCGTCGGTTCACCCGGGCCGAGGTACTCGACGTCGCGTCCGGTTCTCCGTCTCAGTACCCCGTAGGTCACCCCGCCGTCCCGGTCGTCGACCCGTCAGGTCACCCCGCCGTCCCGGTCGTCGACCGCCTCGTGGGCGCCGGCGTCGAGCACGTCCCGGATCGCCGCCACCGTGTCGACGACGTCCTCGAACGACGCGTACAGCGGCGCGGGACAGACCCGGACGACGTTGGGCGGCCGGAAGTCGACGACGATCCCCCGGGCCTTCAGCGCCCGCGAGAGCCCCTTCCCCTCGGGGTGCTCGACGGCGACGTGTCCGCCGCGTCGCGCCTGCTCGCGGGGCGTCCCGACGGTACACTCGGGCAGGTGCTCGTCGACCAGATCGATCAGGAGATCGGTCAGCGCCAGCGACTTCTCGCGGACGGCGTCGATCCCCGCCGCCTCGTGGACGTCCAGCGCCCCCGACAGCGGCGCGGTCGCCAGCAGCGGCGGCGTCCCGATCTGCCAGGCGCCCGCCGAGTGTGCGGGCGTGAACTCGTGGCGCATCTCGAACTGCGTCGCCTTCTCGTGGCCCCACCACCCAGCCAGTGCCGGCCGACGGCCGTGGTGGCGCTCGTGGACGTAGAGGCCGGCGACGGCGCCCGGGCCGGCGTTGAGGTACTTGTACGAACACCAGACCGCGAAGTCGACGCCGAGGTCGTGGAGGTCGTGCGGGACGACCCCGACGGAGTGTGCCAGGTCGAACCCGACCGGGATCTCCCGCTCGCGGGCGGCAGCGGTGATGCGCTCGACGTCGAGGAGCTGTCCCGAGCGGTAGAGGACCGACGGGAGGAAGACGAGTCCGACGTCGTCGTCCATCGCGGCGACCACGTCGTCGGCGCGGATCGTCCGGCCGTCCCGCGATTCCACCACGCGGAGCCCCTCGTCGGGGTCGACCCCACGGAGGCGGAGCTGTGACCTGACGGCGTAGTGGTCGCTCGGGAAGTCGAGGTCGTTCACGAGGATCCGCTTCGGGGCGTCTCCGTTCCCGTCGTCGGCCTCGGTCCCGTCGTCGGCTCCGTTCCCGTCGCCCCCGCGACCCCACGGGTCGTAGAACGTCCCGACGAGCGTGTGGACGTTGACGGTCGTCGCGCCAGTCACGACCACCTCGTCGGGTCGGGCACCGACGAGCGGGGCCAGCCGGTCGCCGAGGTCCTCGCCGACGGTGAACCACCCCGCCTCCGTCCAGCCCTCCACGCCGTGCGTCCGCCACTGGTCGAGCACGTCCTCGACGGCCGCGACGGCGGCGTCGGAGACCGGTCCCAGTGAGTTGCCGTCCGCGTACACCTCGCCGGGGACGTCGAACCGTCCCCGGAGGTCGGCGAGGGGGTCGGCGTCGTCCAGCGCACGCGCCGCTCGTCTCGCCTCGTCCAGGCTCTCTTCGTCCATACCGCCACGTCGGTCCCGTCGAGTAAAACGGACGCGTCCTGTTTCGTCGCGTCCCGTCCCACCACCCCCCGTGCCGTCGCGTCCCGTCCTATCACGTCCCGTGGAGTTATTCTCTCGGCGCTCCAGCCGCAGCCGTGACCGACGACAGCCCACCGGCAGGCCCCGACGCGGACCCGACCGATCCGACGACCCCGCCGGAGCCGCTCGTCGAGCCGCTCGACGCCGACCTCGCCGCGGTCGTCGCGGCGTTCGAGCGTCGCGGGCTCCCGCCCTGGCACGCCCTCTCCGTCGACGGCGCCCGGTCGCTGGAGGCGGAGCTGTTCACGCCGGACGACCCCCCGCCGGTCGACGCAGTCCGGGA
>Ga0207797_1003624_pt1 | contig 10155 bp, 11 predicted proteins | sample PRCRCaboRojoPR_6_FD_187275 | JGI IMG/M metagenome (GOLD analysis project Ga0207797, IMG submission 187275) | Marine sediment microbial community from Cabo Rojo, Puerto Rico - PR CR 10% Liquid 1 (SPAdes) | ecosystem: Environmental > Aquatic > Marine > Coastal > Sediment | place: Cabo Rojo, Puerto... | reverse complement strand
TTCTTCCGGTGCTTCTCGAGGTACTGGCTCAGCGCCTCCAGTTCGTCGGCGGGGATGTCCTCGCGCAGTTCCTGTTCGAGGATCTTCGCGTGCTTCTCGGGGAGTTCGGTCCAGAGCTCGTCGCCCTCCTTGATCTGTCGACCCACCGTGGGGCCGTCGATGGAGACGGCGGCGCGGTTCCCCGCCCGGAGCTCGTCGATGTTCTCGCCCTCGTCCTGGATCGACTTGAGCTGCCCCACGCGGGTCGGCTCGTTGCCCTCCCACTTCACCACGCGGGAGTTGCGCTTGAGCGTCCCCGAGAGCACCTCGACGCCGACGACCGCGGGGTTGGACTGCCGGAAGACGTGGTCCTCGAGCACCCGGAACCGTGCGGGCCGGGCGATCTTGTCGAGCACCTGCTCCTGCTGGGCGCGCTCGATCCCCTCGACGAACTCCTCGTAGTCCTCGACGAGCTGGTAGATGACGTCCTGCCCGAAGATCCGGACGTCCTGTTCGGTCGCGCGGCGCTCGGCGTCTGCGAGCACCTCGACGTTGAACGCGAGGATCACCTCGTGTTTCGGGTCGTTGGCGGTCGAAGCGACGGCGATGTCCCGGGGGGCGACGTCGCCGACCTCCGCGCGGACGACGGGGATCTCGGCCTCCTCCAGGGCGTCGGCGATGGCCTCCAGCGACCCGAGGGTGTCGGCCTTCACGACGACCCCCTCCTCGACGGTCTCGACCTCTATCTCGGCGATCTCGGCCTCGACGTCCGCGATCACCTCCTCGACGGGGCGGTCCCGGACTACTCGTACTGGTGCGCCGGCCATCGCGCCGTCGAGGTCGGGTGCGGCGATCTTCACCCCCGCCGCGGCGACGACCTGATCGACCTGGTCGAACCGCTTCTCGGTGCGGATCTCCGCGAGCGGCCGGGGCTGGAGCAGCGCGCGTACCTCCGTGACGATCGTGTCCTCGACGCCGCCGACGACGATGGTGTCGCCCTTCCGCACCGTCCCGTCGTAGAGGACGACGTCGAGCGTGGTGCCGAACCCGCGCTCGTCCTTCACCTCCAGCACGGTCCCGGCACCGGGGCCCGCGACGTCGATCTCCATCTCGTCTTTCATGTACCGCTGGGAGAGCCCCATCAGCACCGCGAGCAGGTCGGGGATACCTTCGCCCGTCTCGGCGGAGACGGGGACGACGCCGACGTTCCGCTGGAAGTTCTGCACCCGCCAGTACATGTCCGCGGAGAACCCCTGATCGGAGAGCTCGCCGATGATCTCGTAGAGCGCCTCGTTCAGCCGGTCGGTCGCGTTCTTGGACTGGCCGTCCATCGACTCCTGGATCGGCGTGTCCGGCTTCGGGTTCCACCCGGGGGTGGTGTCGACCTTGTTCGCGGCGACGATGAACGGCGTCTGGGTGCGCTTGAGGATGTCGATGGCCTCCAGCGTCTGTGGCTGGAAGCCGTCGTTGACGTCGACGACGAGGATCGCGATGTCGGCGAGCGCGCCCCCCCGCGCCCGCAACGTCGAGAACGAGTGGTGGCCGGGCGTGTCGATGAACAGCAGCCCGGGCAGATCGAAGTCGTCCGGGTCGACGAGCCGCCCGGAGATCTCCGAGATCACGTCGAGCGGGACGGCCGTCGCGCCGATGTGCTGGGTGATGGCGCCGGCCTCGCCCTCGATGACCGCCGACCCGCGGACCTTGTCGAGCAGGCTCGTCTTCCCGTGGTCGACGTGGCCGAGGACCGCCACGATGGGCGTCCGCAGCCCGTGCTCGTCTGCCGTCCCGCCGGTCCCCGGTTCGGTGTCGGCGTCGGCGTCGGTGTTAGACATGGATGGTCACCCGAGAACTCCTTGTGTCACCCAGCCGTCGCGGGACGTTAAACCTTTCAGAACCGTGCCGGTCCCCGCAGCACCGGCCGTCGCCACCCCCGTCCGGCCGGTCTCGGTGGCGCTCCCCGGTGTGCCGGTCTCGCCGCCCTCCCGCCGCCCTCCCGCCGCCCCTCCCCGCCGCTACCGCACGGTGAACGAGCCGGTCATCCCGATCGACTGGTGCGGGTCGCAGTGGTACTCGTAGGTCCCGGGGACACTGAACGTGTACGCGTAGGTGTGGCCGGCGCCGTAGGTGGCCCCGTCCTCGCCCGGCCAGGACGCCCCCGAGGGTCGGCTCGCCGGGCTGACGTTGTGTCCGGGCGAGGCCCACTCCCATCGCACCGTCCCGCCCGCGGCCACCTCGAACGTCTCCGGGTCGAAGACCAGCCGTCCCTCCGGGCCGACGGTCACGGTCAGGTCCGCGGCCGGCGTCGGGGTCGGGGTCGCCGTGGGTGTTCCGGACGGCGTCGGCGAGTCGGTCGGTTCGGGGGTCGCCGTCGGGGTGTCGGTCGTCGTCGGCGTGCCGGTCGGGCTCGGGGTCGCGGTGTCGGTCGGCCGGGACGGCCGGGAGGTCGCCGTCGGGGTGTCCCCGTTCCCGTCGACGCCACCGCCGCCGAGACAGCCGGCGAGGCCGGCGACCACGGCCGCGGGGAGCGTCCGGAGGAGTCGTCGTCGTCGCACACCCGACCGACGCCCCTCGTCGGCATCAAAGCTCGGGTCCGGGACGGCCACGGGGTGGCGGTTCCGGCCGATATCGCCGCCTCGACGGCGACCGGCCGCGACTCGAGCCGCGCGAACAGCAAGGATTTATGCCCCGCTCGCCGGTTCGGACCCGTATGGTGGAGATACTCGCGGAGAACCTCTCGGGGAAGACGGTGATGGGCGACGACGGCGCCGAGATCGGGGAGCTCTACAACATCACGATGGACCTGAAGACGGGCGAACTCCACGACCTCGTCGTCGACCCCCGCGAGGGTGTCGCGGCCGACTTCGAGGTCGACGAACACGGTCACTTCCTGGTCCCGGTCGCCAACGTACAGGCGGTCAAGGACCACATCGTCGTCCACCGTTGATGCGCGTCCTCGACGCCTCGGTGTTCGTCCACGACTACGACGCCGACGGCGATCTGGTGACGATCCCGATGGTCCGCGAGGAGCTCGAGGCCGAGTCCGGCTACCGGTTCGACGCCCTGGAAGGGGGCGGGATGCGCCTGCACGTCCCGGACGAGGGGGCCGTCGAGACGGTCGAGCGCGCCGCCCGGACCACCGGCGACGCGACGGAGCTCTCGCGGACCGACACCCGGCTGATCGCCGCGGCGTTCGAGCTCGGGGCGACGCTCGTCACCGACGACTACGCGATGCAGAACGTCGCCGACGAGCTCGGCGTCGCAGTGGAGGTGGTCGCGCGGGACGGGATCGACGAGCGCCGCGACTGGCAGTACCAGTGCCGGGGCTGTGGGCGCGTCTACGACGACCACCGCGAGCGGTGTCCGGTCTGTGGCGCGGACCTCTCGCGGAAGAACCCCGGCTAGTCGCCGGACGTGCGGTTGGTCCCCTTCTCCGACTCGTCGGGCTCCAGCGCGTCGAACCCCGCGTCCAGCAGCTGCCGGAGCACCTCCCGCTCCGTGAGATCGTACTGCGACGCGAGCCGCTCGACCCGCCGGGCCTGCCGGTCGTCGCAGACGAGGGTGAAGCGGCGCACGGTTGCGCTTCGGCACCGGGTGAATTAAATCTCAGTCGGACGTCCGTCAGTCGCGCGACGGACGGCGAACCGGGCTCTCGGAGCGCTCCCCGCCACTCAGACCCCGAGACCGGTCGCCTGGGCGTAGATGAGTGTAAAGATGATCGCATCGTACGCCCCGTGGACCAGCGACGGGACGACGAGGTTGTCGGTGTACTCGTAGGTGGCCCCGAGGACGAGCGAGAGGGCGAACAGCGCGGAGATGGTCGCGACCTTCGCCCCGAGGCTACCGCCCGACAGGGCGATGAAGTGCGCGACGGCGAACAGCGCCGAGGAGAGCGCTATCGCCGGGATGGGGGCGTAGGACTCGCGGAACAGCCCCTGAATCGCTCCCCGGAACAGGAGTTCTTCTCCAGGGCCGATGACGAGGAACGCGAGGGGAATCATGTAGAGCATCACCTCCGGGTTGTTCATGCCGACCTCCTCGATCTGGTTCTGGGCGGCCTGGATCCCGAACAACTGGAACAGGTAGCTGACACCGGCCAGCGCGAGCAGGAGCAGTACCACGCCCACGATTGTCGCGACGGCGTCACGGAGGTCCGGGAACCGTACCTTCACCAGGCCGGTTCGTCCCGAGAACTTGAGATAGCCCCCGACGGCGATACCGAAGCCGAGTCCCTGAAGGATGGTCGTGACGGGGTAACTCAACGTGGGCTGGTTCTGGAGGCTGATGCCGAGCAGCGGAAGCACGACGAAGGCACCGATCGCGACGACCACGACGGCGACGATGAACCCGCCGACCGCGAGCCCGATCCCGGTCCCGACCGCCCGGAGCCGCTCCTCGGTACTCGCGCCACCGAGCCCGGTGTAGTCTGCGTCTGCCATTCGGTAGCCGGGTTTGGACCCCCAGGGGGATAGGCGTTACCGAACGTGTCGGACTCGCACCCGACCGGTCCGCACATTGGCGTCCGCGGCGTGGTACTCCCGGTGTCGTCGTTCTCGTTCGCTTCCCGGGCATCGGTAGCGACCTGCACACTTACCTTCCACGGCCGACAGCGACGGCCATGCTCGGGGATCACGACGACGGTGGCATCGAGGCCGGCCGGCTCGAGGCGTTCGCGACGCGGCTCCTGGAGGCGGCCGGCGCACCGGCGGACACCGCGGGGCTCGTCGCCGAGTCGCTGGTCCGCGCCGACCTCCGGGGCCACCACTCCCACGGGACCCGGCGCATCCCCTCGTACGTCGCCGCCGCGCTCGACGGGCGCCGCGACCGCTACCGGATCGACCCCGCGGCCCGACCGACGGTCACCTCGGCGGGGCCGACCCACGCGCTCGTCGACGGGCGTGACGCGTTCGGCCAGCTCGCCGGCCGCGAGGCGGTCGACGTCGCGGTCGAGACGGCCGAGGAGAGCGGCGTCGCCGTGGTCGGGGTGCGGGACGCGACCCACCTCGGACGGATCGGCGAGTGGAGCGAGCGCGCGGCCGACCGCGGGCTCCTGTTCGCGGCGTTCGTCTACAACCACGGGGTCACGGTCGCGCCGCCGGGGAGCGCACAGCGCCGCTACAGCACCAACCCCGTCTCGTTCGGGATCCCGACGTTCGACGCGCTCGAGTTCCCCGTCGTGCTCGACATGGCGACGAGCCAGGTCGCGAACGGGAAGACCGCGGAGTTCGCCGCCCGCGGCGATCCGCTTCCCGACGCCTGGACCGTCACCGACGAGGGCGGCTCGGTCACGGACGCCCGGGCGTTCCGTGACGGCGCGGGGGCGCTCCTGCCGCTCGGCGGGCTCGTCGCCGGCTACAAGGGGTTCGGGCTCGCGATGGTGGCCGAGCTGTTCGGCGGGATCGGCGCCGACGCGCCCGTCCACGGCGAGGCCGAGACCGATCGCGGATGCGCCGGGACCTTCCTCGCCGTCGATCCGACGCTCGTCGGCGACCGCGGGACCGTCGAGGATCGTGTCCTCGCCCTCCGGGAGTACATCGCGGAGACCGAGTTCAGCGGGGCCGTCCCGACGGGGCCGACCGCCTACGGCGACCGCGCGCTCCTCCCCGGCGAACCCGAGCACCTGACCGAGCGGGCCGGCCGCGAGCACGGGATCCCACTGGCGCCAGGAGACGTCGCGACGCTGTGTGACCTCGCGGTCGAACACGGCCTCGAGGGCGCGATCCCGTCGGCCTTCGACGGGGCGACCGCCGAGGACTGAGGGGGGTCCCGCTCACTCGACGACGAGCTCCTCCTTCTCCGCGACCGCCGCCGCCTCCTCGAACTCGCCGCCGCCGAGCAGCCCGCGGGCCGCTCGCTTCCCCCACTCGACCGCCGGCTGGGTGAACGTCTCCACGTCCGCCAGCTCCCCGACGAGCACGCAGGCCGCCTCCATCCCGTAGAGCAGCTCGCCGATCCCGCGGGCGTCGACCCGGTCGAGTTCGACACGGACGCTCGGCCGGCCGGCCGCCGCCAGCGACGCCTCCGTCGCCTCGAACTCCGCGTCCAGCAGCTCCCCGAGCGTCGTCTCCCCGTCGCCGAGATACGACAGTCCCTCGACGTCCGTCTCGGGGATCCCCACGTCTCGCCGCTCGCGCGGTCGGATCAGCGTGACGAGCTTGTCCCGCCGTCCCGCGCGGTAGAGCTGGAGCTGCGAGTGCTGGTCGGTCGCGCCGAGCGCCCGGATCGGCGTCTGGCCGAGGCCGTCCTTCCCGAGCGACTCCGCCCACAGCTGGGCGAACCACTCCGCGAACGGCTCCAGGGACTCGGCGTACGGCATCACCGCGTTGGCCGTCGCGCCACGGCTCTCGAGGGCGTACGTCACCGCGCCGTAGGCGTACGCCGGGCAGTCGAAGATCGACCCGGCGAGCGACTCGCGGGCCGCCCGCCCGCCCTCCAGGACGGCCTCGATATCGCCGCCGAGGATCGCGGCCGGGACGAGCCCCACGGCCGAGAGCGCGGAGAACCGGCCCGGCACCCCGTCGGGGACCGGGAGCGCCGGGAGCCCCTCGGTCTCGGCCGCCTCACGGAGCGGCCCGGACTCGCCGGTCGTCACGACCGTTCGTTCGGTCCAGTCGACGCCAGCCTCCGCCATGGCCTCGCGGACGACGAGGAAGTTCGAGAGGGTCTCCGCGGTCGTCCCCGACTTCGAGACCGCGTTCACGGCCACCCGATCGAGGGGGAGCGAATCCAGCACCCGCCGCGTCTCGACCGGATCGACGTTGTCGAGCACGCGGTGGCCCGAGAGCCCGAGCGCCCGCGAGACCGTCACGGCCCCGAGCGCCGACCCGCCGATACCGACCGTGAGGACGTACTCCGCGTCCGTCAGCGGCTCGACGGCACGCCGTATCTCGCCCGCGTCGGTCCGGTCGGGCAGTGAGAGCGCGGTGTAGCCGAACGCGTCGTCGGCCATCCCCGCGACGACGTCGTCGTGGGCCCGCGCCACCCGGTCGTCCAGCCGCTCCAGCGCGCCGCGCGAGACGCCGGGGCTCGCGACGGCACCGAGCGCGTTGCCGAGGTCAACTCGCATGCACGGGGCTGTGTGCGGGCGGGTAAAGGTCGTTGCCTCTCCCCTCTCTCCCGGGGACGGTCCGGGTGGCGTCCGGTGCGTGCGGGACCGACCGTGGACCGGGGCCCTTTTCGACCGGCCGCCCCTACACCCGACGATGACCGAGCCGGCAACGGCCGACCGACCGGACGCCGAGGAGGACGCCTACGGCGGGATGCTCGGCGCGTTCCCGTACGCGTTCCGGGCGAGCGACTCGATCCTCTTCCGCCTCTACGTCCTCGTGGGTGGCCTGCTGGCGGCGCTGGCGGCGCTGGTGTTCGGCATCGCCCTCGTCGTGCAGGTCGCGGCCACGCTCGGCGGCCCCGGGGGGACGTTCACCTTCTCGCGGACGCTGTTCGTCCTCCTCGGGCTGTTCGTCGTCGCGCCGCTGGTCGCGCCCGTCCTCCTCGTCGCCCGCCGACACCGCCGGACGGGAAGCGACACCCGCTACGACACGCTGCTCGCGGCCGCGGGCGTGCTGTTCGTCGTCTCGCTCTACCTCGGGCTCGTGGCCTCCATCCCCCCCGAGTTCACACTCGACGGCGAACTCCAGACCCGCCCGCCGGCGACCGGGCCGCTCGCGCCGCTGATCCGGCTGCTCTACGCCCTCCCCGCGGTCGGTGCCCCCGTGGTCCCCCTGCTCGGCGCGGCGCTGATCCTCCTCGCACACCGGTACGCCGACTGAGCGTCCACGGGCCCCGCCCGACGGCCGGGCCCGCCCGGGCGAGCACCGGTTCGGGACGGATCCCGGACGGATCCGGGTCGGATATCCGTGTGAAATCGGCGAAAGGGTATACTACCCGGGGGTCTCGCTCCCACCGGAGGCAAGACAGTGACCGACGCAGACGGGTCGACGGGACCGGCGACCCGGCACGGGCGCCGGGCGGTCCCCGTGGGGTGTCGCGGATGAGCGCCGACGGCGCCGAGTCGAGCCGCGGCCTCGACCTGAAGTTCATGACCGACGGCCTCGGGGAGACGGAGATGGCGGTACTGTACGACCCCGACGCCCCCGAGGGCGCCTGGATACGCGCCCCGCGGACGGCGTTCCTCGAGGGCGTCGAGCGCTACCGGTGAGGGGCCGTTCGACCCCCTCGGCGCCTGCTGGACCGTGTGCCGCGTCGTTCGCCTCCCTCCGCTCGCCGTACCGGGACGCTCCCGAGCGTCCCGTGTCCCCGATCGAACGCGAAACGCGGAAACGTCCCGGCCGCCTCTCGACCCGCATGACCGGAGAGGACGTGGCCGACGCCGACGCGACGGACCCGGAGGCGACGGAGGGTCGCTTCCTCGTCACCCACGCCGACGACGACTCGGCGGTGCTGAAGGACGTCGAGAGCGGGCAGGTCCACACGCTCGCGGGCAACCCGGGCGTCGAGGAGCACGACACGCTCGAGGCGACGCTCGCGCCCGAGCCGCCGATGGAGGTGACCTGGCGGGTGCTCGAGGTGAGCGACCGCCGCTCGCTGACCGTCGAGGCGAGCGACGAGCCGCCGACCGCCCAGGAACACGAGATCGCCGCCGCCGGGTCGGTCGGCGACCTGACCCGCCGCGAGCGGGCCGGAGAGGGAGAGATACACGTGCTGACGGTCCCCCCGGAGGAGGTCGAGGCGGCCGTCGCCGACGTGATCGACGACGAGGGGACGCTCGCCCGGGCGGCACGGCTCGGCGTCGCGAGGGTCGAGGTCCGGTCGGCGACGACCGACGACCACGGTGTCGTGAGCGTGCGGTACATGCCCTGAACCGGACCCCGGCCCCGAGCGCGAACTTATGCCCGTCGGATGCCTCCCGGTAGCATGGCATCCACGTCAACGTCTCTCGCAGGACGGGTCGAATCGGCGGCGGCCGGGTGGCCCGGGATGACCGTCCGGGACCACCGTTTCGGCGGCCGCGAGTTCCGCCTCGGCGCCCGCGAGGTCGGGCACCTCCACGGTGACCGGCAGGCCGACATCGCGTACCCGCGGCCCGTCCGCGACGCCGTCGTCGGGGGCGGCCTCGCCGGCCCCCACCACCTCTTCCCGGACTCCGGGTGGGTCACCTACCGGGTGGACGGGGCGGCCGAGGGCGGCGGGCACGGGGCGACCGGCGAGGGCGCCGGACACGGGGCGGCGGACCGTATCGTCGACCTCCTGCGGCTCTCGTATCTGGTCCACGCCGCGGCGCTCGGCCGCCGGGAGGACCACCCCGAACTGGCGGCGCTCGACGTGCTCGCCGAACTGGAGTCGCTCGGCCTCGACCCCGACGTGACGGCCGCCGTTCGCGCCCGCGTCGCCTGATCGGCGCGGTCGAGCGGCCTCGCCCCTTCGACTGCCGACTGCTAGCTCGCGCCCGGGGAGGCTTATCGCGCACGGCCGCCTACCTCTCGCGTGCAACGCCCTTCCCTCCCGCTCGCCGACCCCGCCCCGCGGCTCGTCGTGTTCACCCTCTGGGTGCTCGTCTTCGCGGCCGGGACCCAGGCGATGCTGGTCGCGCCCATCATCCCGCGGATCGCCGTCCAGCTGGGCGTCGAGGAGGCGCGGCTCGGGGTGCTCGTCACCGCCTACGCGGTCGCTGTCGGCGCGTTCGCGCTCGTCACCGGCCCCATCAGCGACCGGGTCGGCCGGCGGACCGTGCTCCTCGTCGGCGCGGCGCTGATGGCCGTCGCCCTCGCGCTCCACGGGCTCGCGGACAGCTACCGCTCGCTGGTGGCCGTCCGGGCGCTGGCCGGCGTCGCCGGCGGCGTCCTCAACGGCGCGGCGGTCGCGTACGTCGGGGACTTCTTCCCGGCCGAGCGCCGCGGCCGGGTCAACGGCTGGGTGATCAGCGGCTTCGCCGCCGGACAGGTCGCCGGCATCCCCGTCGGGACGCTGCTGGCCGACGCGGTCGGCTACCGTGCCCCGTTCCTCCTGTTCGCCGGCGTCGCGGTCCTCTCGCTCGCGCTCGTGTTCGTCGCGCTCCCCCAGCCCGCGGTCGTCCGCGCGGGGACGCCCCTCACCGTCGCCTCGGCGCTCGGCGGCTACCGCGACCTGCTCGCCCGGCGGGACGTCGCCGCCGCCACCGTCGTCTTCTTCGTCATGTTCGGCGGCTCCACGCTGTACATGACGTTCCTCCCGACGTGGCTC
>Ga0207797_1003623_pt1 | contig 10158 bp, 9 predicted proteins | sample PRCRCaboRojoPR_6_FD_187275 | JGI IMG/M metagenome (GOLD analysis project Ga0207797, IMG submission 187275) | Marine sediment microbial community from Cabo Rojo, Puerto Rico - PR CR 10% Liquid 1 (SPAdes) | ecosystem: Environmental > Aquatic > Marine > Coastal > Sediment | place: Cabo Rojo, Puerto... | reverse complement strand
ACCGTCCTCGCGCGCGGCGGTATCGACGGCGAGCACCGCGAACCCGACGTGACCGTCGTCGCCGGCGAGGGCGACACCGAGACCGTCCACCGCGAGCACGGCACGGAGTACGCGATGGATCTCGCCGAGGTGATGTTCTCGCCGGGCAACAAGGCCGAACGCGCCCGGATGGGCGAGTCCGTTCGGGAGGGCGAGCGCGTGCTGGACATGTTCGCCGGCATCGGCTACTTCACACTCCCGATGGCCCGCGCCGGCGCGCACGTCACCGCAATCGAGCGCAATCCCGACTCCTTCCAGTACCTGCTGGAGAACGCGATGCGCAACGACGTCGCCGACCGTGTCGAACCGTACCGCGCGGACAACCGCGACGTGCTCGGTTCCTACGAGGGCGAGAAATTCGACCGGGTCGTCATGGGCTACTACGAGGCCCACGAGTACCTGGCCGACGCGCTGGCCGTGCTGAAACCGGGTGGGACGATCCACATGCACGAGGCGACGCCGGACGCGCTGGTACCCGACCGGCCGGTGGATCGACTGACAGACGCGGCGGCCAACGCCGGACGATCGGTCGAGGTACTGGACGTACGCGAAGTGAAGGGGTACAGCGAGGGCGTCACCCACGTCGTCGTGGACGCCCGCGTCGAGTGACAGGGGTCAGCCGGCCCGGCGGATCACGACGGCAGCAGTGACGACTGCCAGCGTCGCGAACCCGGCGAGTGCGCCGACGGCGACGAGCAGGTCGCCCCGGTCGCCGACGCCGAGCACGACGTACTCCATCGCGTCGACGAGGTGGGTGATCGGCATCAAAAGCGCCGGATATCGGAGGTAGGCCGGCAACTCCGAGACCGGCAGGAAGGTACCGCCGAGGATCACCTGCGGCGTGATCACGACGGGGATGAACTGGATCGCCTGGAACTCGTTCTGAGCGAACAGCGAGAGCAACACGCCCAGCCCCAGCGCAGTGAACGCGCCGAGGATCTCGACGGCGAGAAAGAGCGCGACGCCGTGCGTGAACGTGACGTCCAGAAAGACCACGGCGGCACCGAGCAGGACGACCGACTGGACGACGGCGAGAGCGCCGTAACCCAGCAGATAGCCGAGTACCAGCCCGCCGCGGGAGATGGGCGAGACGAGCACGCGGTCGAGCGTCCCCGCGGTACGCTCCCGGAGGAAGCCGATCGCAGTCAGCAGGTAGGTCAGAAAGAAGACGAAGACGCCGAGCAGGACGGGCGCGACAGGTTTCGGGCGCGGGAACACCTCGCTGAGGAGGAAGAGCAGAAAGACGGGCACGACCGCGACCAGCGCGAGCGTCCGTCTGTCACCCCGCAGCGAGCGCAGGATCCGGCCGGCGACGGGGAGAGTGCCGTGCAGGACACCGCCCGTGTCGCGCGGCGGTGCTGTCCTCACGGCCCTTCACCCCCGTCCTCGGCCAACAACGCGAGGAATGCCGCCTCCATATCGTCCGCACCGGTGCGGTCGAGGAAGCCGGCGGGCGAGTCGACGTCGAGGACGCGGCCGTCGCGCAGGAAGAGGACGCGGTCACAGCGAGACACTTCGCCGAGGTAATGCGTCGAGACGAGCACGAGCGTGCCGTCGTCACGGCGCTCGCGAAAGCCCTCCCACATCGACGCGCGCAGTTGCGGGTCGAGCCCGACCGTCGGTTCGTCAAGCACGAGCACGTCGGGGTCGTGGACGAGCGCGCAGGCGAGACTCGCACGACGGATCATCCCCCCGGAGAGGTCGTCGATGCGAGCGTCTCCGCGGTCGGCCAGGTCGACGAAGGCCAGCACCCGGTCGACCGCGTCAGCCCGCCCGTCGACCCCGTAGAGGCGGGCGAAGAAGGTCAGGTTCTCGCGGACGGTCAGGTCGCGATACAGCGCGCTCTCCTGGGGCATGTACCCGATCCCGACCCGGTCGCGCGACGCGAGCGCCCGCGAGTCGGTGTCGCTGACTGCCGACTCGCCGCTGGTCGGCGCGAGTAGCCCGAGCAGACACCGGATCAGCGTCGTCTTCCCCGAACCGTTCGGCCCGGCGACGCCGACGATCTGCGGGCCGTCGAAGGCGACGTCGACGCCGTCGAGAGCCGTTATCGTCCCGAACTCGCGGGTGAGTCCGGAGACCGTAATCGACGGGCGCTCCGTCGACCGCGCCGTCGTTTCCGCCGTTTCGGTGGTCGGTTCGACCGTATCGTGTGCCATAGTTACAGAGAGGCGGCGCTCGGGAATGGTGGTTTGGTGGGGTATGCCCGGGAGGTTTTTATCCGAAACTCCCATCGAGTCCGCCCATGCGGTATCTCCGCGTGTCCGGCCGGCCACCGTCCGCGATCGCACCTGCAGCCTTCCAGGTCATCGCGGACTCCGCTGTCATCGAGGAAGCGCGATTGCTGGACTGGAATCTCGGGAGCGCGGCCAGCGTGACGATCTTCTTCGAAATCGACGGGGACTGCGAGGCAGCGCGCGAAGCGCTGCTGGCGACGCCGGAGACAATCGACGCGAGCGCGAGCGTCAGCGTCGCGCCCGGGGACGACGAGCCGGGTGCCGGGTACCTGCTCGTCCGTCTCGACAGAGAGGCACACCCGCTGCTCCGGGGTATGGTCGAGGCGATCGGGACGGAAGGGCTCGTCGTGCTGAAACCGTTGGTCTACCGGGACGGACAGGTCGACGCACGCCTCGTCGGCGACGCGCCCGTCCTCCAGACGGTCGTCGACCGCCTCCCGGACACCGTCGAGACGGAGATCCAGAAAGTCGGTTCGGAGGGGTCGATGCCGCGTTCGACGGCTCCCGCCCGGTCGCTGAGTCGGCGCCAGCGCGAGGCGCTGGAGGCGGCACTGGCACTCGGCTACTACGGCAAGCCGCGGCAGGCGACCCACGAGGACGTGGCCGAGCGACTCGGCTGTGCGCCCAGTACCGCGTCCGAACACCTCCAGAAAGCCGAAGCGAAGCTCGTTCGCGCGGCCCTGTCCAGCCGAAACCCATAATTTGCCGGCGCGACAGGAACCGATATGGACAGACAGCAGATCCTCGCCATCCTCTTCGTCCTCCTGATGATCGGGTCGTCGGTCGCGTACGGACTCGCGTCGCTGTTCTAGTCCCAGACGTCAGAGAGCGGGTGGTTCTCGCTGCTCGACCCGGACGAGCGAGAGCGCGAGCGCCGCGACCGGCGCCGCGTCGTCGCACTCGACTGGCCGCCCAGCGCCTCGCCCGGGGCGAACGCCGGGAGACCCGGCGCCGTCATCCGGTCGACCTGGTCGCGAAACCAGTCGGGCATGTCGTGGCGGGCGCGCTCGAATAAGTCGAGCAGCGAGGAGTCGGCGAGATAGGTCGCCCCGTAGTCCTCGGGTGCACGCACGACGCGCCCGCAAGCCTGGATCACCGTCCGCAGTGCCGCCCGGTAGTACCAGCCCCACTGGCCCTCCTCCAGGCGGTGGGCCACGCGGGAGTCGCGCGTGTTCGGGTACGGCGCTTTGCACAGGACTTGCCAGCGACAGCTGTCGCCCTCCAAATCGAGGGCCTCCTCCATCTTCACCGAGAGGAAGACGTCGGGGTCGTCCGCGCGCTTCCACGCGCCGAGTTGCCCGTCGCGGTCGTCGCTGTCGTGGGTGCGCAGCCGGGAGTCGACGCCGAAGTCCGACAGCAGCGCGTAGAGTTGGTCCTGGATCGCATACGAGTGGCAGTGGATCAACCCCTTCTCGTCGGGGTGGTGTTGCATGATCCGGACGACCGAGCGGGCGATGCCGGGCAGCGTCTCGTCGCGGTGTTCGTAAGTCATCTTCCCCTGCGCGATGTCGTACAGCGGGCGGTTCTCGACGGGGAAGGTGTGGGGAACCTCCACGAGCGCGACGGTGTCGGGGTCGAGGCCGACGGTGGCGCAAAAGGCCTCCTTGTTGAGGATCGTCGCCGACAGGAGGGCGAACTTCTGCCCGCGCTCCCAGACGGTGTGATTCAGGTACCGCTCGGGACTCATCGGCTTGATCGTGACGCGGGTGCCCTCGCCGTCTGGCTGGTCGACGACCCACGTCGTCGACGCCTCCGGGTCGCGGTACTCCTCGGCGAACCAGTTCAGGTCGCTCCGGAGTTCGTTCAGCCGGTCGCGGGCGGCGACTTCCTCGGGCGTGAGTTCGGCGTTACCCCGCAGTTCCTCGAGGCGGCGGTCGGCCAGCGTCCCGAGGTAGTCTGCGTACTCGACGGCGTCGTCGAGGTCGTCGATGGCGGGCGGTTCGGCGTCGTCCCAGAAGGGCACGGTGTCGGGGCCGAGGTCGATGGTCGCGTACATCTCCGCCCAGTTGCCCAGCCCGTGGGCCTCGTCGATGACGACTACGTCGCGGGTGCCGAACACGTCCGAGCCGGCGGTCTGCATGAAATAGGCGAGCGTCATGGCCGCGATGGACTGGTTGGCGGCGATAGTGCGGTCGGAGAAGTACGGACAGCGGTGTTTCACCTCGCAGTCGAACTCCCGCTCGCGGGCGCAGGGTGCCTGATTGACCGGCGTGTCTGTCTCGCCCGGCAGGATACACGAGTAGTTGTTCTTGCCGCGGATGATCGAGAGGTCGTCGAGCAGGCGGTCGCCGGCCACGTCGTCTAACTGCGAGACCTGCGGCGTCGTGTAGTAGGCGCGGGCCGGCGCCGTCGGATCCCCGCTGCCGGCGCGGCGGGCACAGCCGGCGATGGCGCGAGCCAGCAGTGACTTGCCGCTGCCCGTCGGTGCGCGCACCAGTACGACGTCGTTTCCGGCGTCGAAGGCGGCCTTGATGTCAGACAGTGCCTGCTCCTGGGCGCCGCGGTAGTCGGGGGCGGGGAACTCCTCGTAGATGCGCGACGTGTCCACACTGGATGGGGGTCGCCATCGGTCTTAAGTCCCGGGATGGCGGGGAGGAGTTAGAGGTCGGCCACGTCTTCGGCGGTCACGTCGTGGTCGTCGGGCAGGCGCTCGATGCACTCGAAACAGAGGAAGTGGTCGGTGCCGTCGGCCAGTTCGAGGTCGATACCGCCGGTCGTGTCCTTCTCCAGCGTCCAGATGTTGGCGATACCGCCGGCTATCGACACCTGTTTGCCACACCCGTCGCAGGGTTGGCGAGCCATATAACCGCTTGGCGCCGCGGGCAGAAACCACTTTCCGTCGGGCGGCCAGGGAACCGAATTAAGGTGCCTGCGTCCTACCTCAAGATATGGACGTACTCGTTACGGGTGCAACGGGCTTCGTCGGGAGTCGCCTCGTGCCCGCGCTGGTCGCGGCCGGCCACGACGTGCGCGTGCTCGTCCGCGACGCCGACCGCTACGACGCACCCGACAGCGTCCGGGTTTTCGAGGGCGACCTCCTCGAGTCCGGAAGTTTCGACGACGCGCTCGACGGCGCCGAGGCCGCCTACTACCTGGTGCACTCGATGCAGGCCGGCGAGGACTTCGAGAAGCGCGACCGGACGGCGGCGGGCAACTTCGCGGACGCCGCCAGCGACGCGGGCGTCGACCGCGTGATCTACCTCGGCGGTCTCGGCGAGGAGGGGAAGGAACTGTCCCGACACCTGCAATCGCGCCGCGAGGTCGAGCAGTACCTGAGCGAGGGTGCGTACGAACTGACGACGCTGCGGGCAGCGATCATCATCGGCCACGGCTCCGCTAGCTTCGAGATGGTTCGCCAGTTGGCTTCACGCCTGCCGCTGATGGTGACGCCGCGGTGGGTACAAAACGAGTGTCAGCCAATCGCCGTCGACGACGTGCTGTCCTATCTCGTCGGCGTGCTCGACGAACCCGAGACGGCGGGTCAGACGTACGAGATCGGCGGCCCGGACGTGCTCACCTACGGCCAGATACTCAAACGGACGGCGAGCGTGATGGGGCGGATCACGCCGGTTATCATTCCCGTCCCGGTGTTGACACCGCGTCTCTCCTCGTACTGGGTCGGGTTGATGACCGACGTCGACCCGCAGGTAGCACGGCCGCTCATCGACGGGCTGAAAAATCCGGTCGTCGTGAAAGACGACAGCATCCGCGACTACATCGACTTCGAGTTGACGCCGTTCGAGACGGCCGTCGAACGGGCACTGGCGGCGCGGCGGGGCGAGCGCACCTCCGGCGACGTGGCCGTGGCACGCGCCGGAGGAGCCACCTGATGGCACGCGTTCGTCCCGAGTACGGCGAGACGTGGGTCTACGAGAGCATCATCGGTGCGCTGCCGGGGATCAACATCGGCCCGCGTGCGGCGCTTGCGATCCAGTTCGTCGGCTTCGAGGTCGCTATCCTCCTGCTGTCGTGGTACTACGACCTCTGGACGGCGGCGCTCGCCGGCACCATCGCCGTCGTCATCGCCACGGTGGGGAGCGCGGAGATGCTCCGCATCGCGCGACGAACGCGCGGCGAGCAGGTGCCCGACGCGTACCGTCGCCTGCTCTTCTCTTCGAACATCGAGGTGGTGCTGGCGGTGCTGGCGTACATCGCCCTGTTGACTCACCTGTTCGTCTGGGATCCGCGGACGGCGGGGACGCCGCTCGTGGAGTCGCTGTTCGGCGAGGAGCCGCCGGTGCTGGTCGTCTACCTCACGCTGCTGGTGCTGTGGGACGTCTGCTACCGGATCGGCACGGGCTGGTGGGCGAGCGTGGCGGCGCTGTGGCGGTCGATACGCTTTCGCTTCGACGGCGACACGCGGCGGTCGCTCCAGAAAGCAGACCTGGAGACGCTGGGCTTCGCCGTGCTCCAGCTCGCCTTCCTCCCCTTTCTGACCGGGCAGCCGGTGCTGTTTGCGGTCGTGCTCGGGCACTTCTGTGCCGTGTCCGCCGTCACCGGCGCTTCGGTCGTGTTGCTCCAGCGACAGGGCGCTACCGGCGGGTCGGGCTAAGCGCCAGTCCGGCAGCTACTGACCGGACATTGCGGGGAGAAAGCGGCGGCCTCACTCCGACTGCATCTGCTTGAACTGGTCGAGGAGCTCCTCTGTCGATTCGCCACCCTCGTACTCTACCGTCCCTCGGTATTCCGACCGCTCGTCGTCGAAACTGGCGTCAACTTCGCTGTTCTTGCGTTCACGACGTTCGTGCTCCTCGTCGTCGTATGCACCCATCGACATTGTGTACCACACTCACACTTGGGTAGTGGTATGTATCAATGTAACGGTTAATTCAACGGACATGCGTGCCGGGTCGAAACCGGACTGAGGGCGGTTCGAGGACGCTACGAACCGAGGTCGAGAGTCGTCCCGGTCTTCCAGGTGGTCTCGTCGACGACGGTGACCGAGTCACCGGCGAACAGATACAGCGAGTCCTCGACGTAGCGCGCCCGCGTGGCAGGTGCGTCGGTCTCGACGGTCGTCTCGACGGCCAGATCACCGCCCGTGTAGTTCATCACGACGCTCTCACGGCCCGCCGGCAGCACGAAGACACCGTGTTTGCGATCCATCAGGAAGGCGTGATGAGTCTGTGCGACAGCGGAGTACTCCCGGTCGAGGATCGTGCTGTCGGCAATGGTCGGGTCGCTCGGGTCGCTCACGTCGAACAGGACGGTCTTGACGTCGCCGTCCTCCTCGCCGATCCCGAGGACGTGGTTCTCGTCGACCGGGTGCAGGTACGAGGAGTAGCCCGGCAGTTTCAGTTCGCCGACTTCCTCCGGGGCGGCCGGGTTCGAGAGGTCGACGACGTGGAACGGGTCGACCCGCCGGAAGGTGACGACGTAGGCGGTGTCGTCGACGTACCGGACGGAGTAGACCCGCTCGGTCTCGCCCATGCCGGTGACCGCGCCGCGGCGCTGGAGCGACTGTGTATCGAGCGTGTAGAGGTCGTTGACGCTGTCTGCGTCGCCGGCGGCGGGAATCGTCGTCGCGATCCGTAGCGTGCCGTCGTACTGGTCGAGCGAGAACTGGTCGAGCGGTTCGCCGGGCACCGACCCCGTCGCGGCCACGGCGAGGCCGTCGTCAGTGACGTCGACGCGGACGATGCCGGTCTGTGTCAGCGCCCGCTGGTGGCCCGCGACGTAGTCGTCGAACCCCGCCTGGAGTTCGCGTTCGACGTCGCGGCGTTCGTCGGCGGGCAGCGACGCCAGCCAGCGCTGGATCGCGCGGCGGATCTCGCGCTGTTTGGACGTCGCGGAGATGTCGTAGGACTGGATCTCCTCGATGCGGTCGACGACGGACGCCGGCGTCCGGTCGTACTCCTCGCGGAGGAACTGGCCGATAAGTTCGACGCGGTCGGTCGACTTCGTGTAGGTCACGTACAGCGCGTCGTGGGACATGTAGACGACCGTGTTGTCGGTCGTGCCGACGAAACTCACCGTGTCACTCACCTCGCCGCTGCCGGCGTCGAGCGCGACGGCGGTGTAGGTGGCGTCGACCGCTATCTGCGTCTCGGGGTGGTAGACGTCCGTACACGCGACGGTCGTCGCCGCGCCGAGCGGACGAACCGGACAGGGCGTCCCGTAGCCGACCGACGACTCGGTGACGACGTAGACGGTGCCGTTGCGCTCGCGGGCGGTCACGAGCGACCCGTTCAGCGGGTGCGACCACGCTTCGGTCGGGTTCGCGGGGTCGCTCACGTCGTAGCCGGCGATGCGGTCGTGCTCGAAGACGACGAGTTCGTCGCCGGTCTGGAGGAGTTGCCCGGTCGTGTTGATGTGTTCGACGACCGCGGGAGCAGCCGGGTCGCTCGCGTCGATGATGTGGGTCTTCGGCTGGCGGCGCTTCTCCGGCGGCGAACTGCTGTCGCGCTCGTCGACGACCACGTCGGGACGCGGTTCGACGTGGTACCGCCGGTGTTCGGGGGCGTAGTAGAAGTGCCGCCCGTCGGTCTTGACGATGTCCGGTTCGTCGAGACCGGCGACCTGGACGTTGGTCTCGGCGATCCGCGACGGCGCTGCGCTCCCGCCGCCGTCCGCACCGCCGCTGGGCGCATCAGCCGAGACGGCCGTCGCTTCGCGAGGTGCCGTCTGCCGGGCGGCATCACCGCCGTCCCCGCCCGAGACGCCGCCGTCGTAGGCGCCGCCCCGTCGCTGCCCGGCGCTGACGTACGCCTCGAAGGCTGCCCGACTCTCGAACTGTGCCACGGTCGTCTGAGCGCTGGAGAGGCCGTCTGTCGGGTCGACGCTGCCGTCGTCCGGCGGCTGAGAGGTCGGGTCGTCGGTCGTCCCCGGCGCGGCCGGGCCGACCGCCGAGAGCGTGACGCCGGCGCCGACCAGCGAGCCGACGAGCAACGCCGCGACGACGACCACCGTTCCAGAACGATACTGTGCCATACCGCACTCTGCAACAGAGACACCCTATAAGATAGCGAAGGTTCAAACAGCGGTTTGAGTGACCGGCAGAGTGCGACCAGTCACCACGCCAAGGGTTTAACCACGGATGTGCTAGAGTCGGTAGTGGCAGGCCCGATCCGATTCCGGCGCTCGACCGAACGCTGGAGTGCCGAACGCGTAGACACACAACTCAGACAGCCGCTCGACCGCCGATTCGGTGCGCGGCTGGTCGCGCCCCGTAACGACCCGCCGCCGGGCTACGAAGGGCGCCGGCTGGAGATGGACAACGGCGACCTCGCTCTCTTCGCGTGGAACGGCGACGACGCCTTCTGGCTGGGCAACACCGAGACGCCGGAGGTGTTGTGGCGCACGGACAAGTGGACGTTCGGCGAAGCGCCCTACCCGATGACGCGGTGGGCACAGCGGGAACTGCTGGCCGACCTCGCGGAGACCGATCCCTGGCTGGCCGAGCACAGCTACGTCGCGTGGTACTTCCTCCCCGTGCTCTTCTCGAAGGACGGCCGTGAGAGCACCCGCGCGTTTTTCCACGACCACGCGGCTGGCTTCCCCGATGCGACGCGCGAGGAGGGACTGGCCTTCTACGAGTCCGTCCTCTCGACGACCGACCTCGACGACCACCGGTACACGATGGCGTCGAAACTCGGCACCAGCGAGTCGGTCGACCTCGTGCGGATGCGCGCGACGATGGCGGAGTTCAACGCCGCCAAACTGCTGACCGACGCCGGCTACACCTACGACCCGGAGGTGGCGCTGGACTCCGGCTACGCGCTGGATTTCCGCGTCCACGACCCGAACGTCCTGGTGGAGGTCACGCGGCCGGAACCGCCCACGCGACGCCGCGCCGGCACGCCGACCGCAGCCCTCCGCGAGACGGTCAACGGGAAGCGAAACGACCAGCTCGACGCCCACAGCGACGCCATCGTCCTCGTCG
>Ga0207797_1003622_pt1 | contig 10158 bp, 11 predicted proteins | sample PRCRCaboRojoPR_6_FD_187275 | JGI IMG/M metagenome (GOLD analysis project Ga0207797, IMG submission 187275) | Marine sediment microbial community from Cabo Rojo, Puerto Rico - PR CR 10% Liquid 1 (SPAdes) | ecosystem: Environmental > Aquatic > Marine > Coastal > Sediment | place: Cabo Rojo, Puerto... | reverse complement strand
GAGGAGGCGGGGCCGCCCGCCCACGCCGGGGACGGGGGCGGCGGGCAGGCCGGTCCGCCGGCACACGCCGGCGGCCACTGACCGCGCCGTTTCACAGTTCGGTAGGGTTTTCCCGTCGCCTTCCCTCCTCGTGCCCATGAGCTCCCCAATCTCCGAGCGCCTGCCCGACCCCGGGGCGGCGCGGACCGAGGGGCGCCGAAAGATCGACTGGGCGCGCCAGCACATGCCCATCATGACCGCCCTCGAAGCCGACTTCGAGCGCGAGCGGCCCTTCGAGGGGGTGACCGTCGGCATGGCGATGCACGTCGAGGCCAAGACCGCGGTGCTCGCGGAGGTCCTGGCCGCCGGCGGCGCCGAGGTGGCCATCACGGGCTGCAACCCCCTCTCGACCCACGACGACGTCAGCGCCGCGCTCGACGCCGTCGAGGGCGTCACCTCCTACGCCGAACGCGGCGTCGACGACGAGGCCTACTACGACGCGATGCACGCCGTGCTGGCTCACGAGCCCACCGTCACGGTCGACGACGGGGGCGACCTGGTCTTCCTCGTCCACGAGGAGTACCCCGACCTCGTGGACGCGATGCTCGGGGGCTGTGAGGAGACCACGACGGGCGTCCACCGGCTCCGGGCGATGGCCGAGGACGGGGCCCTGGAGTACCCGATGTTCGCGGTCAACGACACGCCGATGAAGCGCCTGTTCGACAACGTCCACGGCACCGGCGAGTCCTCCCTTGCCTCCATCGCGATGACGACGAACCTCTCCTGGGCGGGCAAGACCGTCGTCGTCGCCGGCTTCGGCCACTGCGGCAAGGGCGTCGCGAAGAAGGCCGCCGGCCAGAACGCGAGCGTCGTCGTGACCGAGGTCGAGCCCCGCCGGGCCCTCGAGGCCCACATGGAGGGCTACGAGGTCATGCCGATGGCCGAGGCCGCCACCGAGGGGGACGTGTTCGTCACGACGACGGGCAACCGCGACGTGATCGTCGGCGAGCACTTCGAGGCGATGGCCGACGGCGTCGTGCTGGCCAACGCGGGCCACTTCGACGTCGAAATCGACCTCGAGGGGCTGGCCGAGCGGGCGGTGGACAGCTACGAGGCCCGCGAGGGCGTCCGGGCCTACGAACTCCCCGACGGCCGCCGGATCAACGTCCTCGCCGAGGGGCGGCTGGTCAACCTCGCGACGCCGGTGGCGCTTGGCCACCCCGTCGAGGTGATGGACCAGAGCTTCGGCGTCCAGGCGGTCAGCGTGCGGGAGATCGTCGACCACGCCGACGGCTACGGGCCCGGCGTCCACGACGTCCCCGACGACCTCGACCGGGAGGTCGCGGAGATCAAACTCGAGGCCGAGGGCGTCGCCTACGACTCGCTGACCGACACACAGCGGGAGTACATGGGCTCCTGGCAGCACGGGACCTGACGCCCGCCCGACGGCTCAGTCCTCGGCCACCTCCCCCTGGCCGGGCGGGCGGGCCCGCTTTGGCTGTCGGTCGGCGAAGGGCGGGTCCTCGACGGGTTCGATGCCCGCCTGCTCCAGGCGGCGGTTCTCCTGGGCGACCCGCACGGCCAGGAGGTGCTGGATCTCCCGGAGCCGGAAGCCGATGGTCCGGAGTTCGTCGCGCGATGCCGAGGTGTCGACTGGCTGTGACGACTCCATGTGTCCGGGTAACGACCGTCACCCCCATAGGGGTTGGCGAGAGCGAGGGGCAGCCAGGCCGCAGGTTCCCGTGACAACCTGGCCACCGGTACCGTGTAGTGGCCACCCACCCAACCGGGGAAATGGAGCGCACACACGTCGAGACGGGGGCCGAGTGGGAGTCGGCGGTCGGCTACGCCCGCGCGGTCCGGGCCGGCGACGAGGTCCACGTGTCGGGAACGACCGCGACCGACGCCGACGGGACACGCGTCGGCGCGGGGGACCCCTACGCCCAGACCGTCCAGGCCATCGAGAACGTCGAGCGGGCGCTGGCGGAGGTCGTGGCCGTGGCCCGCCCGAGCGAGTAGGGCCCCCGCTCGAGGGGGTCCCCCTCCGCGAGGCGGGCGAGTGTGTCCCGGCCTCCCCTCCGGCCCGGGACCCAACGACTGTCCGGTCCGCGCGCGGGTCGGCGGGGGGTCCAGCCGGTGGTCTCCCGCGGGGATTGCCCCGGCCTCGGCGGTCACCCCCGGCCTGGCTCACTTTCGCCTCGCCTGGCGCCCATTTATGGGAGCGTGGGTCCGATTCCCCATCGATGTCCTCGAACCGGAAGGGCGACCGCCGGGAGCGCGAACTCGTCAACGCCCTCGACGAGGCGGGGTTCGCTGTCATGCGGGCGCCGGCCTCGGGGTCGGCCACCGACCGGGAGCTCCCGGACGTCCTGGCGGGCGACGGGGACGTCTTCTATGCCATCGAGGCGAAATCGTCCTCGGGGGACCCCATCTACCTCGACAACGAGGAGGTCTACGCGCTCGTGTCGGTCTTCGCGGCGAACTTCGGGGCGACGCCGCGCATCGCCGTCCGGTTCGACCGGGAGGACTGGTACTTCTTCCACCCCGACGACGTCCACCAGACCGACGGCGGCAACTACCGGGTCAAGGCCGACCGCATCGACGCCCCGGAGGCCGAGACCATCGACGACCTGCTTGCCCGCGGCGGGGACGGGGACGGCGGCAGGGACGTCCGCGAGGTGCTGTCGGCCTTCGAGGGCGGCGTCCTCGACCTGGAGGAGGCCGCGGCGATGCTCGAGTGATGCCACCCTGCCGGTGGCTGACACCGGGGGACAGGATTAAGGGACCGAGCGTCCGAGTTCCGACCACCCGACCATGGCCGAGGAAGACCAGACTCCCGTCAGCGAGATCATGAGCAGTCCCGTCAAGCGCGTCTCCCCGGAGGCCTCCATCGCCGAAGCCGCCCGGCAGCTGTCGAAGGAACACGTCGGCTCGCTCGTCGTCGGCGACGACATCATCGACGGCATCGTCACCGAGGCCGACATCGTCCGGGCCGTCGGCGCGGAACGCGACCTGGCGAACACGCCCGTCGAGGAGATCGCGTCCGACCCCGTCGTGACCATCCGACCCCACGAGAGCGTGCGCACCGCCGGCGAGCGCATGGGCCACAACGGCGTCAAGAAACTGCCCGTCACCGAGGACGGCGAGCCCGTCGGCATCGTGACGACGACGGACATGGCCCACTTCTTCCCCCGGAGCCGGCTCCAGATGGCGACCTCCGCCGAGCCCCACGTGAGCGAAGGCGAGTACGAGTGAGGCGGCCCGGGCGGGCCTCCGGCCGACCGGCGCGGAAGGGCCGGCCTCAGTCCCGTGGCCTCTCCCGTGCGACGGCCGCTCGCGCGGCGACGTCCCGCCACCGACCGCTCCAGAACCGGCCCGTGTTGATGACCGCCTTGACGTAGAAGTCCCCGAGCAGCGCGAGGTAGACCGCGGGCAGCCCCAGCCCGAGACCGGGCGCGACCGAGACGCCGAGCAGCGGGACCGTCAGACTGACCGAGGCCGGCAGCGCGAGCACCGCGATGGGGATGCGCACGAGGTACGAGCCCACGACGGTGCCATACAGCGGCCAGCGGGTGTCGCCGGCCCCGCGAAGGCTGCCCCGCATCGTGCGCGAGAGGCTGAAGCCGGCGGTGACGAGCCCGAAGACGCGGACGAAGGCCACGGTGAGGTCGACGTGGTCGGTCCCGAAGGCCGCGGCGATGGGCCTGGCGAGGGCGACGATGACGGCGGCGATGAGGAGCTGGGTGACCAGGGCGATGCGCGCCGTCTGCCAGCCGTAGTCGGTGGCGTCGTCCACCTCGCCGGCCCCGAGGGCCTGGCCGACCAGCGCGCTCGCGGCGGTCGCAAAGCCCCAGGCGGGCATCATCGCGAGCAGGACGACCCGGCGGCCGATGGCGTAGGCGGCGACCGCCGGCGTGCCGATGACGCCGAGGACGAACAGGAAGGGGAACCGGGCGAAGGACTGCAGGAGGCGCATTCCCGCAAGCGGCGAGGCGACGCGGACGATCTCGCCGCCGAGGCCGACGTCGACGTGGGGGCCGCCAAGCGGGAGCGAGACGTCGAACCGGCCCGACGCGAGCAGGCCGAAGAACACCACCGCGGCGAGCGTGTTGGCGATCGCGGTCCCGATGGCCGCGCCGGCGACGCCGAGTGCCGGGAACGGGCCCAGCCCGAAGACGAGCAGGGCATTGAGGACGACGTTGGTGGGCAGCGTGAGCAGGCGGACCCACATCGGCGTGCGCGTGTCGCCGCTGCCCGCGAGCGCCCGGGCGGCGGTCATGCTCCAGAACCGGAACGACAGCGAGAGCATGACCAGCTTGAGGTAGACGGCGCCGTAGCCGATGGTCGCCGGGTCGTCGGTGAGCAGGCCAACGAGGGGCTGTGCCCAGAGCCAGGCGGCGGCGGTCAGCGGCAGCGAGATGGCGACGGCGAGCCAGAGGGACTGCTTGACCGCGAGGTCGGCCCGCGCCCGTCGGCCCGCGCCCTGGAGGCGGGAGACGACGCTGATGGTCCCGGAGGTCAGCGCCAGCGAGAGGCCGAAGCCGATGAAGTAGTACTGGAAGCCGATCTCGAGGCCGGCGAGTGCCGCATCGCCCAGGGCGATGCCGACGAACAGGAAGTCGGCCATCCGCAGGAGGACCCGGAGCCCGCCGGTGACCATCACGGGGGCGGCGAGGTCAAGCGCCTCCGTCCCCTTCCGGCGGTCCAGAAGGCCCAGGCGGGAGAGCGCCGCCGGAAACCAGCGGATCAGGCGACCCGGCGCGTCGCGCATGCCCATCGCCCGATGCTCGCCCCGCCAGCGCCACCTGCCTTTCGCTTGGCCGAAGGGGTCCGCCGGCGCCGCGGGATTCAAGCCGGCGCCGCTCCCGGACTCACGCATGGACGCCCCCACTGTCGGTGACACCCACACCGTCGAGCGCACCTTCACCAGCGCGGACGTCGAGGCCTTCGCCGAGGTGACCCGGGACACCCAGGACCGCCACACCGACCCCGACGACGAGGGGCGCCGGATGGTCCACGGCCTCCTGACGGGCTCGCTGCTCACCGAGATCGGCGGCGAGCTGGCGGTGCTCGCGCGGTCGATGGACTTTCACTTCCTCCGGCCGGTCTACACCGGCCAGACGGTCCGCTGTAGCTGGCGGAACGAGCGTGTCGAGGAGCGCGAGGACGGCTGGGACCTGACCGCGCGGGTCGACGTCGAGCGCCTCGAGGGGGCGACCCGCGAGGGCGAGGGCGGCACCGACCGCGTCCTGGAGGCGACCGTCGAGGGGCTGGTCCTGCGGGACGACCGGTGACCGCGGGCCCCCGCAGCCGGGGCTGGGCTCCGGGGGCTCAGGGCACCAGCAGGTCGCCGTCGTCGTCGTAGACCGCGATGGCGTCGACCGGGCAGGCCCGCGCGGCGAACTTGGCGTCGAGCTCGGCCTCGGCGGGGACCTCGCGGGCGAAGCGGTCGGGCGCGACCTCCTCGCTGTCCGCGAGGACGGCCTTGCCGGCGTCCTCGTCCCGCTCGAAGGCGTCCCACTCGGCGACGCACTGGAACATCCCGATGCAGGTGTCCCGCTCGAACTCGATGCGCATGGGGACCGGCTTCGGCCGGCGCGGGCTTAGTGGTGGCGTTCGGCGACGCGCCCGGAGGGGGTGCCCCCCTCGTCGGTCACACGGCGGCGCCCGCCGCGGCGGAGGTCAGCGATCCTCGTCCCGGAGTTCCATCCCCGCCACCAGGTCGTAGGCGTCCTCGCCGGAGCGCAGCGACTCGAGGATGGCGAAGGCCTGGCCCGGGGCGAGGAAGTGGCGGGTGACGGCGCTGCCAAGGGGCGTCGGCTCCAGCCCGTCGATGAACTCGTACTCGAGCAGCTTCCCGAGGGCGTGTTTCGTGGGCACCTCGCCGACCATGGACTCGTTGAGCCGCTTTGCGCCCGCACCGGCCACCGCGACGTTCGCCAGGGTCTCCTCGACGGCGGCCGGGCCGTCGTACCGGGTCAGGACGGGCTCCATCTCGCCTTTGAGGAGTTTGAAGGCGACCTCGTCCTCGGTCATCTCCTGGCTGTTGTGGTAGACGCCGTCGGGCTCGACGAGCACGTAGACGGTCCCCTCGTCGTGGTAGTCCGGCCGACCCGCCCGGCCGAGCATCTGGTGGAACTCCTGGACGGAGAGCCACTCGATGCCCATCGCGAGCGAGTCGAAGACGACCTGCGAGGCCGGGAAGTCGACGCCGGCCGCGAGCGCGGCCGTCGTCACGACGGCGGCAAGTTCCTGGTCGGCGAACTGCCGCTCGACGCGCTTGCGGCGCGTGTGGTCGAGGCCGGCGTGGTACGGCGCGGAGTCGTACCCCAGTTGCCGGGAGATCTCGTGACAGCGCCGCCGGCTGTTCGTGAAGACGATCGTCTGTCCGCGATAGTCCTTGCTCGACGTGGTGTCGAAGGCCCGGCGGACGAGGCGGTCCTCGACGTCGACCTTCTCGCGGCCCTCGACGAAGGTCACGTGGCGCTCGATGGGGACGGGCCGCTCCTCGAACTCGACCAGGGTGGCCTCGAGCGAGCGGGCCAGAGCCTCGGGGTTGCCGACCGTCGCCGAGAGGTACAGCCACTGGGTGTCCCCGGTCCCCAGCTGGGTGCAGTAGTGCTTGAGGCGCGCGATGAGGCCGTCCAGGCGGTGGCCGCGCCCGTCCTCGCCGAGGGTGTGGACCTCGTCGATGACGACCGTCCCGACGTCGCCGAGGTCGCGCCCGACCCGCAACGAGTGGTCGATGCCCTCGTAGGTCCCGACGATGACGTCGGCGTCGGGGTCGAAGGTGTCGCCCCCGTCGGCGATGCGGCTGGCGCCCACGCGGAGGGTCACGTCGACGACGTCGCCGTAGCGCTCCTCGAACTCCTCGTACTTCTGGTTTGCAAGCGCCACCAGCGGAACGAGAAAGAGGAGCTTCCCCCGGCCCGAGAGCGCGCGGTCCAGCCCGGCGAGCTCGCCGACGAGGGTCTTGCCCGTCGCCGTTGCGCTGACGACCAGCTGGTCCTCGCCCGCGAGAGCGCCGTTGCGGACCGCCAGGCTCTGGACCGGCAGCAGGCTCTCGAAGCGGTCGGCGACCAGGTCGCCGATGCCGGGGTGGAGGTCGAGATCGGCGACGGGGACCGGGTCGACGTCGTCGACGGTCGCCGAGATCTCGTCGAACTTCGTGAGGTCGGGATCGAGCTCCCCCGAGAGGAGGTTGGTGATGCGCTCGAGGTCCTGGACCTCGAGCAGGAGGTCCTCGAGTCGCGCCCGGGCGTCGCCGGTGATCTCGCCGCGGTAGGCAAGCTCTCGATCGAGTTGCTCGCGGGCGCAGTCCGGACAGACGTGTTCGTGGTCGGTCGCGATGGCCGTCTCGCTGGTCAGCGGCGAGTACCGCCCCTCGCCGGCACACAGCCGGCAGGTCCGCACCACGGTCGCCTCGAGCTGGTAGCCCGAAAGCAGCGCCCGCAGTTCCTCGCGGCCGGCCTCCGGGGTCTGCTCGGAGATGTGGATGCGGTCGGCGCGGCGGGCGAGTTCGACGAACCGGTCGGGGCTGTGCAGCTCCTCGCTGGTGCCGTCGACGGTCCGGAGGCGGGCCGGCCGGGGGCCGGCCCCGGTCTCCTTGACCTCGAGGCGGCCCTGCAGCAGGCGCTCCCCGTCGGCCTGGACGGCGACGCGGTAGTCCTCGCCCTGGCCGTGGAGAAAGAGCGTGTCGACGCCTGCGACCTCCCGGGACACGCACGTCCGTAGGCGGTGGGGCGTACTTGAGTGCCTCGAAGACCGGGGTCGGGTACGGGGTCCGGAATGGCTCCCCGGGCCGGGTGCGGTTTCGACAGCGACCGTCAGTTCACGCCGGCATTGGTCGACCCCGTGACACCGGCGTCAGAGCCCTCGTTGGTCACAGAGACCGTGAACTTGGCGTCCTCGACCATGATGCCGACGTGGTTCGCGGCGTTGGCCTGGAGGCTGTCGTAGGGGATACCCGACGGGTTCTGGAAGTCGGTGTTGCCGTCCTCCCCGTTCATCACGATCTTGGAGTTGCCGGAATCGACGTCGCTCGGCTGGACGTCGGCGAGGATGCCCTCCCCGAGCTGAGTCGTGTTGTTCCCGGACTCGTTGATGATGGCGTCCTTCATCCCGTCGTTCACCCGCTGGAGTTCGAAGGTGTACCGGACGAAGACGTCGTTCGACGCGGTCGTCCCGTCGGCCTCGTTCTCGAACTGGGTCACGGAACCGGCGGCGCCGTAGTAGCCTGCGTTGACGACCGGGAAGTTGTTGACGAGCGCCAGCCCCTGGGCGTCGACCAGTTCGCCCTCCGCGTCGGAGGCGCTGCCCATGCTCGTTCCGTCCAGATAGGTACCCGCGTCGACCCCGGACAGGGAACTGTAGTCCGCGTTCTGGTAGTCCGGCTTGCCCGCCCGGTTGAAGGCCACCAGCGGCCGGGGGACGGGCCGCGGCGGAGTGCCGCTGTCGTACCTCGGATCGTTCGCGATAGCCTGGGAGAGGTTCGCCCGGAGCTCGTAGTGGCCCGTCGTTCCGGGCTTCGTGGCGTGGACGCCGGCGGGGTAGTCGCCCGGCCCGGCGCCCGTCAGCCAGGGCGTCGCCCGGAAGATCGGCCGATAGGTCCCACCCTGTCCGAACTTCGCCTCCACGAGGTAGAAGATCTTGCCGACGGCGTCGTCGAAATCCTCCCACTCGACCCGGAAGGACGGGTCGACAGTCACCTCCTCGATCTCGCCGCGATCGTTCGAGAGACTGCCGGGATTGCTCGCGGTGATGTTCACCGCCGAAGCGGCAGCACTGCCAGAGAGCGCGGTCAGACCGAGCCCGCCGACGGCGGCCGTCGTGCCGATACCACCCAGATACTTCAGTGTCTCGCGTCGTTTCATGTCTGTGCGGTGGGTCGCTACCCCGCCAGTGCGTGACTGGCTTTACTCCCCGTAGGCGGGAAGCGTGTGCTATGCCACCGACAGTTGACACATTGTTATAGTCCGTTTGCGGGGTCGAATGCTGTACGTACCGCGTGGTCACGAGATCCCACGACGGGGCGGGGCCAACCCCGATCGCGCCGCGTAGTCCGGGCGTAGGAGGTGGCTATTGGGTGGCTCAGTCCACGAGCCGGATCTCGTCGTCGCCGGTCGGGACGGCACAGATGAACGCCCCCTCGACGTCGCCCTCGTTGCGGTACCAGTGGACGGCGCCGGCGGGAATGTGCACCGAATCGCCGGCGCCGACGGTGTACTCTTCGTCCTCGATGCCGACGACGTACTCGCCGGCGAGGACGTACTGCTCGTGTTCGATCTCGTTTGTGTGTGGGGGGACCTCGCCGCCCGGCGCGAGGGTGAACCGCCGGATGGCCAGGTTCGGGGCGCCCTGGGCCGCCCCGAGGAGGACCCCCTTCCGGAGCCCCTCGGCGGCGTCGACGTCCTCGTACTCGACCTCGGTTCCGCGGCGGACGACCGGCTCGCCGGTGGCGTCGGTCATGGCAGCCGGTAGGCCTCGCGTGCCCAAAGCGGTGGTGGGTGAGCCACCCCGGCAGGACCCGGGCGGGGCTCCCGGTCGGGACGAGGGGCGGTCTTAAGAGTCGGCCGGCCCTAGCGGCGGCCATGCGCCGGTACCGCATCGGGAGCGCGTTCGGCATCCCGATCAAGATCGACCTGACCTTCCTCCTGGTCCTGCCGCTGTTCGCGTACATCATCGCGGTCCAGGTGGGGCTCTGGACCGACCTGCTGAACGACGTCTGGGGGGCGGGGCTCGACGCGGCGGTGCTCTCGACGGGCGGCGTGCCCTGGCTGCTCGGCGGCCTCGCGGCCCTGGGGCTGTTCGCCGGCATCGTCATGCACGAACTGGGCCACTCGCTCGTGGCGATGCGGTACGGGTTCCCCATCGACTCCATCACGCTGTGGCTGTTCGGCGGCATCGCCCAGCTCACCGAGATGCCCGAGGACTGGCGCCAGGAGCTGTACATCGCCATCATGGGGCCGGTCGTCAGCATCGCCCTGGGGCTGGTCTCCTACGCCGGGTTCCGGGCCATCCCCGCCGGGGACGCGCTGGGCATCCAGTCCGCCCGCTTCCTGCTTGGCTACCTCGCCATCATGAACGTCGCGCTGGCGGCGTTCAACCTCCTGCCGGGGTTCCCGATGGACGGCGGGCGGGTCCTGCGGGCGCTGCTCGCCCGCACCCGCCCCTACGCCC
>Ga0207797_1003621_pt1 | contig 10164 bp, 13 predicted proteins | sample PRCRCaboRojoPR_6_FD_187275 | JGI IMG/M metagenome (GOLD analysis project Ga0207797, IMG submission 187275) | Marine sediment microbial community from Cabo Rojo, Puerto Rico - PR CR 10% Liquid 1 (SPAdes) | ecosystem: Environmental > Aquatic > Marine > Coastal > Sediment | place: Cabo Rojo, Puerto... | reverse complement strand
CGGCCGGCCGGCCGATGCGGGACGATGTCACCGGCCCGAACCTCAGAGAAGTCCTCCTTGAGGGCCGCTCGACGGGGTACCGCCCTGACCGGGACGGCGAACGACGTCGGGTGAGCGTTCGCGGCCGTGAGGTAGGCGACGAGATTGCCCAGCTCAATGCCCGTATCGTGGAGGCCGGCGAGACGAGCATCGAGGACCTTCTATCCGGCGACGACGCCGAGGCCGACGAGTAAGGATGGCCGACCGGGTCGCCAGCGATCACCCCTCGATCGAGACGGCCCGGGCGACCGTCACCCGGCGGGGAGGGACCAGCCGGCTCGGTCTCGGGCTTCCGGCGTCGATCACCGAACACGTCGAGTCCGGGGTTGGCCGGGTGGTGATCGACGGGACTGAATACCGCGCGCCGATCATCGACGCCGCCGGCGACGGGTTGCTGCTCGCCGGTGCGTATCACAACGCGCGACAGGCTCGTGACCGCTCCGGGACCGACGTCCTCGATGGCTGGATGCAGGACAACAACCTTTCACCGGGCCGGACGGTCGCCTTCGATGTTATCGTCCCCGGGTTCCGGTACGGGGTCCGCCTACCGAGCGAGTCGGCCGTCTACGACACGAGCGAACCTCCGAACCAGGGGCTCCAGGACATCGCCGAGAACCTCGACGGGTAGTTCCCTATTCTCCGACCGGTTCGGTCCCGATCACGTCGCGGAAGGCGTTCAGGATCACCCGTTTCGTCGTCGCCCCCTCGGTCGTCCAGTGATGGGCGTAATCCAGCATGTCCTCGTAGATAGGTGGCTTGCACCCGGCCGCCTTTGGATGGCCACCACCATCGAGCAGCGCGGCCACCTCGTGACACCGCTCAAAGGTATCGGTCCCACGGAGGCTGGCACTGCCCGCCGGCTTCACGATCACCGCGGCATCCGAGCCCTGCTCGCGAAGCCCTTCGGCCACCTCGTTCTGTGAACACCGCCCGTAGGTCACGCCGATCGTGTAGCCGCCGATCTCGTGGAACGATGCCCGGCGGATGGCCCGGTCGATCCGGTCGACCTTGGTCTCCCGGCGCTCGGCGAGGATCGCCTGGACTTCCTCGGGGAGGTCCGCCCCGTGGTCTCGGACGACCTCAATGTACTCCTCGGGCTCGGCCCACCGGGCGTAGTCGGCGAGATCACCGCTTCGCTCGTCGTCTCGGATCCAGAGGTCGTGATCACGGGTGACCGCGACCAGCTCGACGAGGTGCGGCGCGAACTCCCTCTCGAGCTCCTCCAGGGCGACGTCGGCGGTACAGACCTCGTCCGAGTCGCCGACCACGAGGTCCACGCCCAGCTCGCGGACCCCGTCAGCCACGGCGGGCGCCCACTGATGGTGATCGAACCACCGGATATGGTCGCTCCGTTGGCCGATCGTAACCAGTTGCGATTCGACCGAATCGAGGTCGTCCGGCGAGAGGTCACACACGTAGAGGGTTAGCCCCGGCTCGCCGAACTCGGCGACGTATTCTAGCCCGGTATCGAGGTCGTGGGGGCCCGTCGGGATCAGGGCGGCTTCGCCCTCCACCTCGCGGATCAGCGCGACGCAGGCCAGGCCGTCGGCATCGGGGTCGGCGACGATCGCCACGTCAGTGCCGGCGAGCGCCTCGGCGGCCTGGCGCTCGGCCCGGCCATCCTCGATCTCGTCGGGGACGAAAAACCCCCGGCCCGGCAACCGGGAGTCCCGCTCGGGCGAGCCGGTGGTCTCGAACAGGTCGTCATCCATACCGCCCCCCTTACCGGGGGCTCACCAAAGAGGCCTCGGTCTATCCGCCGCCCTCGAGCTGGCGAACGGTCAGGACCGGGACGGGGCAGGTCCGAACCACTCGCTCGGCCACGCTGCCGATCAGAAACCGGTTTTCGCCGTGCCGCCCGCGGGTCCCCATCGCAACCACGTCGGCGTCGTTCGCGGTGGCGTACGCCGAGATCTCCTGGGCCGGCCGGCCCTCTCGGACGGCCGTGACCACGTCCGTCTCGGTTCGCCCGGTCACCTCCGCAAGCGCATCGTCGGCCCGTTCCTCGAGGGCCTGGCGGAGGTCGTCCCGGACGGATTCCGGGGAGCCTTCGACGTCGCCCGAATCGACGACGTAGAGGGCGTGGACGACGGCGTCGAACCGGTCGGCGAGGTCGAGCGCGACGGAGATCGCCCGCTTGACGCTTTCCGACCCATCCGTCGCGATCACGACCGTATCGAACATGTCTCGGCGTTCACCGGGATCGGCCTTAAACCCACTCAGTCACGGAGGATTTTTGCTCCTAGCCGCTCCAGCCCCAGCCATGGATGCGCCGGTGGAGATCGATACGGTCCTCGTCCCGATCGACGGGAGTGACGAGTCGCTCGAGGCCGTCGATTACGCGGTAGCGATCGCCGGATCCTACGACGCGCTTGTTCACGTCGTCTACGTTCTCGGCGACGAGGTCAACCGGGCGATCGCCTCCGGCGTGGTGAACGAGGACGAGGTCGTCGCCGAGAGCCAGGCCACGTTCGATTCGATCGCGGATGCCGCCGCGGATGTCGGCGTCTCGATGACCCACTCGATCGCCTACGGGTTCTCTCAACAACGCCTGACGGTCCATCCCGGAAGCGTGATCCTGGATTCGGCCGACCAGATCGACGCCGACTTCCTCGTCATCCCCCGGGAATCCGGCCGGGAGGAATCGGCGGACGTCCTCGAGAAGGCGGCGGAATACGTGCTGCTCTACGCCAGCCAGCCCGTCCTCTCGGTCTAGTCGGCACTCGGGTCGAGCCGGAGCCCCATCTCGATCTCGAAGCTCTCGGCGTTCGTCGTCTCGAAACCGACCGCGTGATAGAGCGAAATCGCCACCTCGTTCCAGCGCTCGACGGTGAGCCAGACCCGCTCGACCCCCCGACGGGCCCCCTCCCCGAGCAAACATCGGATGAGCTCCTTGCCGATGCCGGCGTGCTGGTAGTCCTGGTGGACGAAGATCGCCAGTTCGTAGGCCTCCTCGACGTCTGGGACGAGGGTGGCGTGGCCGGCGGCGCTGGCGTCAATCCACGCGATGAGGTTCACCGCGTCCTCGATGAGGAGATGCTCCAGCCAGTCGCGAACCCGATCCTCCCGGCCCGGGGGAATGCCCTGGGCGCGGTCCTCGGGGTCGAACGTGGTGTACATCTCGACCAGCCGTTCGAACTCGGTTTCCCGGTCGGCCGGCGGGCCGTCCCCGTAGCCGGCGATCGTGACCTCGCGGTCCGCCCCGTCGATAAACGTTTCAGGCGGGGTCGGGAACGGAGCGGCCGGCGTGTCGGGAAACCGGTCATCGGCGGTCATCGAAGCAGGATCACCGTCACCGACGAGTTGAGGATGACGAACTCGGCGATCGAACCCAGCCTGATCTTGCCCATCGGGCTCTCTTGGCCGCCGCCAAGGGCGATCGCGTCGAAGTGTTCGGCCTCCGCGAGCTTAATCAGGGCGCCGCCCGGATCGCCCGACAGGCGGCGAACCGATGCGTCGACGGCGGACGCCTTCAGCTCGTCGCGGACCCGGGCCTCGACCTCGGCGGGGTCGACATCGCTTTCCGGATTCTCCAGGATGGCGACCGTGAGCTCGTCGCCGGCGGCCCGCGCCCGTTCGAGCCCCGTCGAGAGGGCCCGGAAGGAGTCCGGACTGCCCCCGATACCCAGGAGTACTTTCATGTCCTGCCCGTCCACCGGGACGGAGAAAAAGCCTCGCGAATCGTTCGTCTGACGTGCGTCGGACCTCGGGGCACGCCTTTTTCTCGGCCGGGCGCACACGACCGTCTATGACCGACGAGACACCCGGCGACGCGGACGATCGCTCGACCCGTCCCGACCGGGACCCGCCGTCGGAGCTCGATTCCGAACCCACGCCTCCCTCGCCGACCAAGACCCTCCCGTCCCGTCAGGTCCCCGGTGACACGCCGGCAACGGCGACGGCAGATGCCTCCCCCGACAGCGATGCCGGTGGCGGCCGAGCGGCCGTTGCAGCCGGCCCGGGTGGGGCGACCGCGGTCACCCAGGAGCCCGAAGAGGACGACGATGTCCCGCCGGACGTCAGGAACTACGACCGCTTCAAGAAGGTCGACCGGGCCTCATACGAGCGGGTGAACGACTTCCTCCGCGAGCGGACTTACATCACGGCCCGCGAGTGGGCCATCGCCCGGTTGTGCTCGGATTTCCGGACCGCGACCGGCGTCGAAATGACGAAGATCGGCAACCACCTCCCCGAACTGGTCCCGTTCATGACCGACACCTATTCGCCCCAGGCGGTCAACCAGGCCCGGTCCGCCTTCGAGGAGAAGGTCCGGATGGCGGGGGCGACCTTTCTCTACGGGGCGATGTCGGGCTTCTTTACCGCCGACGAGCTGGACGATCTCATGTACGAGGTCACGGAGGTCGCCAAGTTCCTCCTTGAGGTCGAAGGGGTCGAACTCACGGTTGAGGAGGAACTCGAGGCCGAGGAGCGCATCTCGAGCGTGATGCGGGAGGTCCGACGGGCGAGCGAAGGGCTGCGGTACGAAGGGGTCGAATGCCCGAAGTGCGACCACGAGTTCACCGTCGAGACCACGAACTAGCGCCTGACGTTCCGTCCGTCGACCGTGCCAAATGTTCCGTCGATGGAGAGCCTCTCGGGAAGCTCGGCCGATGCCGACTGATAGACGATCTCTCCCCGGCACATCGTCCATTCCGGAAACACGCCCAACAGACCCTCGAACGGTGTCCAGTCGCATTTCGAGTGGAGCTCGTCCCCCCGGATCGGTTTGGCCTGCTCGGGATCGACGAGGACCAGGTCGGCGTCCCTCCCTGGCTCGATCCGGCCCTTCGTCGGGAGGTCGAACACGGCGGCTGGGCGCGCGGCGGTGAGGTCACGGACCCGTGAATAGGACAGCCGGCCCTGCCGGGCCTCCTCGAGCAGCAGCGGAAGGGCCGTCTCGACGCCGGGCACCCCGCTGGGGGCCTCCCAGATCGAGTGGTCCTTCTCCGCGCGGGTGTGTGGGGCGTGGTCCGTGGCGATCATGTCGACGGTGCCGTCGGCCACCCGCTCGTAGACGGCCTGCCGTCGGGTCTCCGACCGGAGCGGTGGATTCATTCGCCCGAACGTCCCCAACTCGTCCAAGTCATCTCTCGAAAGCAGGAGGTGGTGGGGCGTGACCTCGCAGGTCGCCCCGAACTCGCGGGCGAGATCGATCCCCTCGGGCGTCGAGGTGTGGGCGATGTGGAGCCGCGTCCCGACATCGGCCGCCACTGAACACGCCGCCTCGATAGCCGCCGCCTCGGCTTCGGCGCGACGATAGGCGCTCCAGGCGTCCGCATCGGTCCGGTCCGTGACCGAGGGATCGAACTCGTCGGCGTCCTCGGCGTGGATGGTCACTCGCACCCCCGCCTCGTCAGCGTGTTCGACCGCCTCCCGGAACAGGGCGGGCTCGATTCCCATCTCCCCGGTTGAGTCGGCGAGGAACACCTCGCCGAGGGCGAACAGCGGTCGATCGAACAGCGAATTGGGATCCCACGCCGGCGTCACGCCGCCGTTGAGGCCATAATCGACAATGGATCGCTCGGCGGCCATGGCCTTCGCATCGAAGGCCGGTCCGTCGATCGTGGGCGGATCGGTGTTCGGCTGGTCGACGACCGTCGTCACTCCACCGGCTGCAGCGCTTCGGCTCCCCGTTCCCCACGTTTCCTTGTGGGCGAATCCCGGTTCGCGGAAGTGGACGTGGACATCGATCATCCCCGGGAACAGCCGACAACCAGTCAGGTCGACCTCGAGATCCCCGTTGAGGGCGTCGCTGACGGCATCGATTTTCCCATCCGTGATTCGAACGTCGAGGGTTGCGCCATCCGGGAGCGTCGCGTTTGCGAGAAGGAGGGTCCCGGTCACGGTTCACCGTTCGATCCGTCGACGGATTCGACGATGGTTTCGTCGTCGCCGATCAGTGCCTCCTCGATGCCCGTTCGCACCGCGTCGGGGTCGTCAGTTCCGCCGGCCCGCTCGATACTCCCGACCGTGTCCGGATCGAACGGGACCTCGAGGGCCTCGTAAACGGGCTCCAGCACGCCGGCGATCGCCTCGTGGTCGCGGACGATGACGATCCCGCCGACGATGGCCGCCCCCTGCTGGACGCGCTGGGCAAACCCTGCAAGCTTGCCCCGCCATTGGAGGGCATGGTTTCCCGGACAAAACGAGGCCGGGGGCTCGCCCCGCTGAACGGGCACCCCCAACCGCCAGAGCGCCCGCTGGACGGCCATCGTTGTCGCCTCATAGCGCGCTTCGATGCCCCGCCTGATGTCGGCGACCGGCCGCGCCAGCCCGAACGAGATGGTCGTCCCCGAGTAGGCGACGGCCCGCCCGCCTACCTGCCGCTCGATCGCCTGAAAACCGTGCTCGGCGGCGATCTCTCTCGCGCGTTGATACCCGTCCGACCGGGCGTCGCGGCGTCCGAACGTCACCTGCCGGTGGGGGCGCCAGACCCGGAGCCCCGGCACGCCGGTCGCCTTGGTGCGCTCTAGGAGGCTGGTGGTCACCTGAGCGTCGGATTCGGGGTCCGCCCCTCGCCCCCGGACTACGCGCATGTCGGCCGTTCGGCCCTGGGTAGCTTAAACGGTCACGCTCCCTACCGGGGGTATGGTCACCCTCGACGGGGCGATGCTCTCCCAATATCGCGCCTTCACCCGGTACAACTCGCCCTATCCCGCCCACGACGAAGGCCGGGCGATCGATCTCTACCCTGCGTACGGGGCGCCCAGCCCGGTCGCCGGGTCGGTCGTCGACACGCTGACGGTTCGGGCGCCCGCCCGTGAGTACGCCGAGTCGAATGACCATCTCATCGTCATCGATACCGGCGAATACCTGGCTCGGCTCCTCCACATCGATCCCGATGTCGAGGTGGGTGACCGGGTCGAGATCGGTGACGACCTCGGGCGGCTCGTCCGATCTGGCTACTTCGCCCCCTGGGTCGACAACCACATTCACCTCGGCTTCCGGCCGCCCAATGCCGATCCGGTGCGCGCCGCTGGGTCGCTGCCGATCGACCTCGCCGTGACGGTCCGACCGGTCGCCTGGACCGGTCGGGGAACCGTCGTCGAACACGAACCCACGTATGTTGTCCTCGACACCCCTGGCCACCCCGACCCCGGCGACCGGTTCGCGGGGATCGGCGACAGCGGCGCCGTCATTGACGGCGGTGTCCCCCACTATCAGGGCGGCGGGCTCATCGCCGGCAGCGACGGGCCGGTCCTCCTGGCGGGGACTCGGATCGGAATGGCAAACGGGCGGTCGGTCGCGTGGGACCCGATCGAGGTCAGGGCCAATGGCCAACCCATCACGGGCGTGTCGCTGGCGTGTTATCGGGATCGGCTGGGCGTCAAACTCGTGTCGTGGGACGGCATCGAGGTCGACATCGGTGCGGACGTCGAGGTGACCATGCACTCGACGGCACAACGCGCCTAATCGGCTGCGGCTTCGGGGGCGAACTCGATCGCGTCCCGTTCGACGGTCTCGCCGAAGAGCCAGTTGGTGTGGTCGACGGCGTAGTCCCGGTGGTCCTCCTCGAGGAAACCCAGCGCGTCGGTCACGATGACCGGCCGGTAATCACGCAATCCGGCACTGCCCGCGGTGTGCAGCACGCAGACGTTGGCGAGCGTCCCACAGATCAGCAAATCATCAAGATTGTGGGTGTCGAGGAACCCTCCGAGGTCGGTCCGGTAGAACGCATCGTAGGTGTGTTTGACCACGATGTGGTCCTCTTCGCGTACGTCGAGATCGTCGACGAGCTCGGCGTCCCAGCTCCCCTCGACGACGTGCTCGCCCCATCGGTCGAACTCGTCGTAGTAATGAGTCTCATCGAACTGTTGAGGTGGATGGACGTCGCGCGTATAGACGATCTGGGCGCCGGCACCCCGGCCCATCTCGACCACGTCGGCCACGGGCTCGATGGCCGCCTCGCTCGGTGGCGCAAATAACGAGCCATCCGGATGACAGAAGCCGTTCTGCATGTCGACCACGACGACCGCGGTTCGCGTCGGATCGAAGCGCATGCCTCTGCATAGGCCGGAACTGAAGAAAATCCTTTGCCAAACCGGTCGTCTATCCCGGTGAGGCTAGCCTTTTACGTATCGGGTCGTAAGCCGCCCTATGCATCGGCGCCTCGGCGCCGTCTTGCTGATCGTACTGATCAGCGTGACGGTCCTGCCGACCCCTGTCTCGGCAGCCGAGGCCCAACCACCCGATCCCGAGACCGATCAGCTCGGCTGGGAAGGGGGCTACTGGTACAACGAATCGATTACCGTCGACCAGTCCGATGGTCTTTCCGACGAGGAACTCGACGCCATCGTCTCCCGGGCGATGGCCCGGGTAGAACACATTCGCCAGCTCGAGTTCAACCAGACGGTTCCGGTCACCCTGCAATCACGGGAGGAGTTCGCCGCCGAACAACGCAACCGGACCACTTCGCCGACGCTTCGGGTCTTCGACAACGCGAAGTTCGAGGCGCTGTTCATGATAAACGAGTCGACCGATTCGATTCACGTTCAGGAACGAAACGCCGGTTCGTCGATCCTTGGCTACTACCATCGCGGCAAGGACGCCATCGTGCTGATCGCCAACGACCAGAGCCAGCTCGAAGTTGACGAGCTCGTCCTCGGGCACGAACTCGTCCACGCCCTTCAGGACCAGCACTTCCCGCCGGTCACTTACGGGAACATGACCCGCGACGACGTCAACGCCGCCAGCGGGATCGTCGAGGGCGATCCGAAGTTCGTCGAACACCGGTATCGGGAGCGGTGTCAGGGCGGCGTCTGGGACGGGACCTGCGTCTCGCCGGCAAGCTCGTCCGGTGGCGGCTCCCTCGCGAACATCGGGCCCTACTTCCTCAAATACCAGCCGTACGCCGACGGACCGACCTTCGTCAACTACGTCTATTCCCGTGGTGGGTGGCCGGCGGTAAACGACGTCTACGAGCAGCCCCCCGTGAGCTCGGAGCAGGTGATCCACCCCGGTAAGTACGGGGTCGACCGCCCGGCGAACGTCACCCTCGGCGACCACACCTCCGATAGCTGGGAGCGGGTCCGCCCCGACGGCCGTCCGGACTATGCCGAATTCGGCGAGGCCGGCATGATGACGATGTTCGTCTATCCGATCTATGACAGCAACGGGCGGACACAGATCGTTCCGCTGTCGAACTGGCTCAATCGGACACCGAGCGGTGGATTAAATCAGTTCGATCCCCTCAATTACGGGTCGCCGTACACCGCCGGGTGGGACGGCGATCGGCTCCACGTCTACGAGAACGACCTCGACCAGACCGCCTACACCTGGCGATCCGTCTGGGACAGCGAGAGCGACGCCATCGAATTCGCCGACGGCTACCGGCAAGTGTTGGCCTACCACGAGGCCGAGCAGGTGGCGCCCGACACCTATCGGATCGACTCTGGCGGGTTCGAGGACGCGTTCCACCTCGACGTCGATGGTAACGCCGTGACGATCGTCAACGCCCCCTCTGTCAACGAGCTTTCGACGGTTCGGACCAACGTCACGGTCCAGACGACGACGCCGATCACGACCACGGAGCCAACGCCCGTAAACCAGGCCGATGATCCCACGCCCAAATCGCCGGCAACCTCGATGATTCCCCCAAAGACGACCAGCGTCGCCGTCACCACGTCGCCGGGTCAACCCGGCTTCGGTATACTCCTCGTGGTGGCCATGCTCGCGATCGCACTCTGGCTTCGGCGGAGCTAGTCCTCGTCCAGCGCCAGGTAGGTGCGGGTTGTCCCGATTCCCTCCAGCCCTTGAATCCGGTCGACGATGACCTCCCGAACCGCCTGAATCGAGGGCGCCTCGATCTCGACCATGACGTCGAAATCACCGGCGATGACGTGCGCATCGATCACCCCTTCGAACGACCTGATCTCCTCGGCGAGGTCAGTCGATCGCCCGGCGGCCGTGATCACCATGGCGTAGGCTTTCACCATGATCGCCACTACGGGCGCATCGGCAATAACGGGTAACGGTGGGCCGCGGTCGGAAGCAAGACCCTTAACCGGGCATCTCCTAGTCAACGATGGCAGAGGGAGCCCGGCTCCCGCGGAACGCGTGAGGAAAGTCCCCCCACCGGCCGGGCAGGCGACCGGGCGTGAGCCCGGAGCGGGAGACCGCTGGCAA
>Ga0207797_1003620_pt1 | contig 10166 bp, 7 predicted proteins | sample PRCRCaboRojoPR_6_FD_187275 | JGI IMG/M metagenome (GOLD analysis project Ga0207797, IMG submission 187275) | Marine sediment microbial community from Cabo Rojo, Puerto Rico - PR CR 10% Liquid 1 (SPAdes) | ecosystem: Environmental > Aquatic > Marine > Coastal > Sediment | place: Cabo Rojo, Puerto... | reverse complement strand
CTCCGTCGACCTTGAGCTCCTTGGTCTGGAGCCCGGAGTCTGTCTCCATGCACTCCAGCACATCTCGGGTCTGGTAGGCCAAAGCCTCCAGGGTGGCACGGATGATGTGCTCACGGTTCGCACCGCGGGTGAGGCCCACCAGCGCGCCGCGCGCGTACATGTCCCAGTACGGCGCACCGAGCCCCACGAATGCGGGAACCATGTAGACGCCGTTAGTATCGTTGACCTTTCCGGCGAAATACTCGGTGTCCGCTGCGTCCGCGATCAAGTGAAGCTCATCGCGTAGCCACTGAATGGCCGCACCCGTAACGAAGATGGCCCCCTCGAGGGCGTACTGCACCGTATCACCGATGCCCCAAGCCAGAGTCGTCAGCAGTCCGGTCTTCGAGGGAACCGGCTTCTCGCCGGTATTCATCAGCACGAAGCTACCCGTGCCGTAGGTGTTCTTTGCCATGCCGTGCTCGAAGCAGGCCTGCCCGAAGAGCGCCGCCTGCTGGTCACCGGCCATGCCGGCAATCGGGATTCTCGCCCCGCCGAAGGTCTTCTCATGGGTGTGGCCGTAGACCTCGCTCGAGGGGCGAACCTCGGGCAGCATCGACCGGGGCACACCCAACCCTTCGAGCAGCTTCTCGTCCCACTCGAGGCGGTGAATGTTGTAGAGCATGGTCCGCGAAGCGTTGGAGTAGTCGGTGACGTGGACTTCCCCACGGGTGAGGTTCCACAGCAACCAGGTGTCCACCGTGCCGAAGAGCACCTCGCCGCGCTCGGCCTTCTCCCATGCCAGGCACTCGATGAAATCGGCCGTGCGCTCGATCAACACCTCGACCGGCTCCAGCACGATCCCCCACCCGTAGACCGGATCCAGGGGCATCGAGCCAAACGTCATCGGGCCGGGTCGTTCCTTGTCATCCGCCATAGAGTTCCTCCTAGCTACCACTGACTGGCGTCAAACGTCGCACTCAAGAACGCTCTGCGCTCCTCGACCGTCATCGGACGTGGGCGGGCATAGTCATCGCGCAGGGCCGTCAAGAGTTGAGTGCTCAGCAATCGGCCATCGTAGAAGACGTGACGGTCCACAAACGTCTGCCGATAGGCTAGTACCTGCGTCTGGTCAAAGAAGAGATTCCCTAACCCATAATGGATGAACGCGCCGGCGTGGAAATCGAAGCCCTGCGGCCAGTGCGCCTGGCTGCCACTAACGATCGCCGCACCGGCCTCCGCCAGCGCCTCGAAATCCGCCTCCTGTTGCGCGGTGGGGATATAGCGATCGGTCTCCAGGTACTGGAGCGTGACGATGGGGATGATACCCTCCTCCTTCAGCGCCGCGACCTGCGGCCCCAGCTGCTGGGGGACCCGGCCAAAGTTGCAAGCCAGCGTGCCCGGACGCTCGTCGGTGGCCCAGTCCGATTCCGGTCCGGCCGGGTTGCATCCCACGAAGCCGAAGGTATGGACCCCATCGGTGATGGTCAGCGGTTGACTCGCCTGGGTGGCGTCCCAGCCGCCGCCATAGTACGGAATCCCCCGCGCCTCGTACATCTCCAGGGAGTTCTCCATCGCCGCCACGCCCCAGTCCAGCAGATGGTTGCCAGTCAGTTCGACCACGTCAACGTCGAGATCCTCGAAGAGGGCGATATAGTCGGGATCGGAGCAGAAGACGACGGTGCTGACACACGAGGCCGGCGGACAGTTTTCGGCGAAGGAGACCTCGTTGCTAATGTGCGTGATGTCCGGCTCGGTCAGCCAGTGGCTGATGCCGCTGCCGGGATAGGTGATGCCCTCGCGGTCCATCGTGGTCGCCGTACAGCGACTGAGCGCGGTCACGCCAGTCAGAGCGAGCACGCTCATCTTCTCTGGGTCACGATTGGTGAGCGGCAGATCGATCAACTCCTCCAGTTTTTCGACCCCGCGCGTCATGCCGGATACGCCGACGTGCGCCGCCAGCGGGTAGGCCGCCGCGTCGAGCGTCTGGCTCAGTACCGAGTGGCCCTCAAGCCGGAGCACCTTCCACCGCGGCTCTAGTTGATCGAAGGGCATGATGGCCCAGGCTGGCTGGGTCCCCCAGGCCCGCTCCACGATCGCCTCATCAGATACCACGCCGATCGCACCCTCGGCGGGTGGCCCGAGAAGCGCCGCCAGGGTATCAGACGTCTCCTCCGTCATCAGCAAGGGCTGATCGGCGAAGGGCCCGCTCCCCGCCCCGGCCCAGCGCTCGGTGACGTGGCTCCAATCGACCTCATCCGTCAGCGTGGGGAACGGCGCCGCCACGGCGTAGAACCACTCGGCCAGAGGTGTGGCCGCAGGCTCGGTGCCGAGGCTGACGACCACGTCCGCGCTCTCCGCCGAAGAAGCGGAGATGAAATAGCCGGGCTGATCGGTCATCACACCCTCCAGCGCGTCGGCGACGGCCGGAGGAAGCCCCGGCGGAACGTGAATGGAGACCGGCCAGGCTGGCGTCGGCGTTGGAGAAGGGGTCGTTGTAGCCGTGGGGCGCGGCGTGCGGGTGGGGGTCGGGGTGAAGCTGGGCGTCGTCAGTTCACTACAGGCCACAAACGAGGCGCCGGCTCCACAGAGCAGGGTAATCAGGATCAGATAGAGCGCGCGGCGAGGTGCGGACTTCGACGTCATCGGTTGGCTGCGGCTACTCGAAGGGCGAGGTGAAATGAACCCAGACCCAGGTCGTGGAGCCTCCGTCGCCGATGTAGTAGCGGTCGGTGCCGTCGGAAATCTGCGGATTGGCCCAATTGAAGATCCAGCGAGCATCCCGCGGGGTCAGGTTAACACACCCGTGACTGCGAGTGAACCCAAATGCATCGTGCCAGAAGGCCGCGTGAATGGAATACCCCTCGTGGAAATAGAGCGTCCACGGCACGTCCTCGATGTAGTAGAAGCGCGGATCGCCATCTTCCACGTCCGGATGGCTCATCTTCCCCTCCCGGATCTTGGCCCAGACGGTGTAGAGACCGGGCGGGGTTGTGGTGCCATCTCGACCGCTGGAGATCATGGTGGCGTAGACCATCCGGCGTCCCTCGTAGGCAGCGATCGTCTGCTCGAAGAGATCGACCTCGATCCACTTGACGTGATCGGGCACGCCCTCAGGCGGAGGATCGACGTCGACGCGAGAGACTGTCTTCTGTTCGATCCACTGATCGGGGCCGATCAAATACCAGAGCTCATCACCCCGCCGCTCTTCCGAGAAAATCGTGATCAGTTCATACCGGTTGCGGGGCTCGACGGTGGTGTTGGCCTCGCCTTGAGGGAGGTGGGCGGGCTGGACCCAGCGGTTCGTCCAGGCGAAGGGATGCTGCGGCTGCTCGTTCAAGTAGACGCCCTGAAAGCGCGAGGCACCGGCCAGAGCAAGAGCCTCGGCCGGGGCGAATTCGTCCCTGTTGATCTGATACCACACCTGTCCTTCGTACTCCACCCTGCCATCCAGACTGACCCACCAGTCACCGCCGAGCAATGTGCGGACAGGCGGGAGCCCTATAGCTGCTTCCATCGGATGCTTGTAGACGTTCAATGGCAGGGTCTTAACGAAGGCGTACTTGTGAGGGAGAATGTCCTCCGTCTCATCGGACTCGAACTCTTTGACCGGCAACTCGGGTAGCGGATGCGACAGTTGGATCGATGAGACGCGATAAGCGGCGCGCCCGGGCCCATAGTTTGGGCAGAGTGCCGGATTCCGCCACATGAGGCTGGGCACGCAGGCATAGCGGGCGTTGTCAGGCGGGCTAGAAACGTCGATTGGATCGTCCGGCTCTGCCGCTTCAGCGGTCTCGGCCCCAGCGATCAGCAGGAGGGCCATTGCCAGTACGATGAATGGATAGCGGCGCATCTTGGTTCTCCGGCAAGTCGATCTTCCACCAGATCGGAGCACTTCCAATGGGCTGAGTAGAGCTCCGACCATACGAGCGATATTCTAACACAAATCGGCCTTAGCGTCCAGGGTTTTGGATGAAGGATCAGCGCCGACGCATTCCCGGCCTCTCAATATCTCACCTCCAATCATACACCAGCCGCACCGCGTTAGCTGGTCGGATAGGCGATGGGCATTGGACGGCTGGACTACGTTACAAAGTTTTAGATCCCGCTCGACCCAAACTGCTGAACCCACACCTTGACAACTCCCTGAAAGCATGGTACCTTGCCTCCTGCACCCGAAGCCAATGGATCGCTTGCTCTTGATGTGCGGAGAGGCGAGAGTGAGCACCAGAGGCGAGGGAGCTAGTATGTTAGTTTATGGAGGAAGTAAGATAATGACGGAAGACACAAATAACTTGGGAACAGTCCAATGGTTCAGCCGGGTCAAGGGATACGGATTTATCCGCCCCGATGGAGAAGAGGAAGACGTCTTCGTCCACTACTCGGTGATCCAAGGTGAAGGATATCGGAACTTGGAGGAAGGCCAACGGGTACGGTTCGAGATCGAGGACACGCCCAAGGGCCCGCAGGCGATTAAGGTCGTCGAGGCCGAAGAAGCTGTCGAGGCTGCCGTATCGGAGCCCGAGGAGACCGAACCTGTAGCGGTGGAGGCCGAAGAGCCCGAGCCCGTCGCAGCGGAAGCCGAGGAGACCGAGTGGGGCTTGGATATCGAAGCAGAAGAACCTGAATCCGAAGAGGACGAGATGGACGCGTTCTCTGAAGATGAAGACGTGGAAGAAATCGACGAAGACGAAGAGGACGAAGAAGACGAAGAGGACGAAGAGGACGACGAAGACGAAGAGGACGAAGAGGACGACACATTCTCGCTCTTCCAATAGACTGAAGGTTTTTGCCTCTCCAGCCCCGGCGCCAGACTGGCCCGGGGCTTTTTCCATGGCCAGGTTTGACTTTTATCCTATTTGGCTGTACTCTTATAGCCAAGAGCAACCAGGCAGGGAGGTAAGGGATGGAAGAAAACCCGGAAATTCCAGATTGGCTCGCTGACTTAAGAGACGCGGACGAAGGGGGGGAGAGGGAGGACGAGGCAGAAGGCCCTCCACCGCATCCCCAACCGAAACCCGCCGAGGTCCAACCGCTTATCGTGGAGGAAGAAGCGGCAGCGGAAGAGACCGAGCCCGAGCAACCGGATCTGGTCGAGGGCCTGCGTGAACAAGCCTTCTTTGAAGAAGAGGAAGTTGAAGAAAGAGAACGTGCCAACCCCTTCCAATTCGTCACCGACCTGAAGCCCTGGCAGCGTCTCATCCTTTCCGTCTATCTATTGCTCTACATTGGGCTCTGCGGCTTTGCTGCTCTCCTGGTCACCGGGCGAATTGCGTTCCCATTCTAGTTGAATCCAGCTTCGACGATCGACCGCAGGAGCCAACGGGCTTGGGGCCCAGCCCACTGATGCTCTCGGATTGCGCGACGGATCGATCGTCATTTTGACAGCTATTAGAATAGATCGAAGATCTGCGGCCAGTTTGGCCGCTTTTCTCTCGAAACAGGTACCTCAGTATGACAAATCAACAACCCACCGTCTACAAGGCTGAGCCGCGCGAGACAGCTCAGGTCCATCTGCCTGATCAGCGCACCTTCGAGGCGCCGGTCGGCACCCCGCTGGAGAAGTATCTCAAGGCCGCGCTCAATACCTCCGATGAACCCGTCATCGCTGCCATGGTCGATGACAGGCTCTGCGAGTTGACCTATCGGGTCAATCGTGACGTCAACGTCATCCCCGTCTATCTGCGGGATTCCGACGGTGTGCGCATCTACCGACGCTCCCTCTCTTTCCTCTTAGCGACTGCCGTGCGTGAGCTCTTTCCGGAGGCCACGATCTTCGTCGATCACACGCTGCCCTTCGGCGGCTACTTCTGCCAGGTGGAAGGCCGCCCCTCGTTTACGGCAGAGGAGTTGAGCCAGATCGAGACCCGCATGCGAGAGATCGTGGAGCAGGATGCCCCCATCGTGAAGGAGCACGTCCCTCTGCCGGAGGCACTGGACGTCTTCCGAGAGCGCGGGGAGCGCGAAAAGGTCCGCCTCTTCTCTCGCCGGCGCAAGGACTACCTCTCGCTCTACAATCTACGCGGTTTCCGCGATTACTTTCACGGCTATATGGTGGCTTCCACAGGATACCTGCCCTACTTTGCGCTCCACCTCTGGCCGCCCGGGTTCGTGCTCCAATACCCGCGCCGTCACCGGCCGACCGAGCTCCTGCCCGTACGAGACTATCCCGAACTGACGGCCATCTTCCGCGAATACGGCGAATGGCTCCACCTGGTAGGTGTCGATTCGGTCAGCGACCTGAACGAGTCCGTCGCCAACGGGCGCATTCGCGAGATCATCCTCGTCTCCGAGGCGCTACACGAGCAGCGCATCGCCCAGATCGCCAACGTCCTCGCCGACCAGCGCGGGCAGGTCCGGCTGGTGCTTATCGCCGGACCGTCGGCCTCGGGGAAGACCACGTTCGCCAAGCGGATCTCGGTCCAGTTGCTGGCCAATGGCGTTCACCCGTTCCCGTTAGCCTTGGACGATTACTTCGTCAATCGAGAGGATACGCCGCTGGACGAAGAGGGCGAGTACGACTTCGAGGCGCTGGGAGCGTTGGATGTCTCGCTCTTCAACGACCATCTGCTGGCCCTGATGCGCGGCGAAGAGGTTCAGCTGCCGCACTTTAACTTCAAGACCGGCAAGCGGGAGCCGGGACATACCGTCCAGTTGGGACCGGAACACGTGATCGTCGTCGAGGGCATCCACGGGCTCAACCCGGGCCTGGTCCCTTCCGTGCCGGATGATCGAATCTTCCGCATTTACGCATCCGCGCTGACCCAGCTCAACATCGACCGCCACAACCGGATCCCGACCACCGACACGCGGCTCCTACGGCGCATCGTGCGCGATGCCACCTACCGCGGCTACACAGCCGAGGCAACCCTCGAACGCTGGGAGAGCGTCCGCCGCGGCGAGAAGCGATACATCTTCCCCTACCAGGAGTACGCGGATGCGATGTTCAACTCGGCCTTGGCCTACGAGCTCTCCGTTCTCAAGCCGCTGGCCGAGCCACTATTACTTCAGGTCGATCACCGCAGCGCCCGGCGCGTGGAGGCCAAGCGACTGCTGGCCTTCCTCCGCTGGTTCGAGCCGTGCGGCTCCGAGCTGATCCCCGATAACTCGCTGCTGCGGGAGTTCGTGGGCGGATCGATCCTGCGGGACTACACGCCGTACAACGGGCGCAGCGGACGCGTCGATCACGCGTAGGAACAGTGCCAGCGGCCCGTCAGGGTCAGACCGGTGAACTGTTGTAGAATAGAGATGAGCCGCTCGTCCGCAGTCCAGAAGGTATCCCGATGCGTCGTAAGAAGCCCCGTCTCCATAGACTGATCTACGTCGCCACTGGTGTGGCGGCGGCGTTGGGCCTGGTCGCGGCGCTCCTCGCTCGTTGGCTGTTGGTCGATTTGCCTGCGCCGGACCAATTGTACGAGCACACGGCGACAAGCTCCACCCACATCTACGACCGGAACGGCCGCTTGCTCTACGAGATCCTCGATCCGCACGGTGGAGCTCACACGCCCGTCAGCCTGGACGAAATCCCCCCGGCGTGCCGCGATGCCACCATCGCCACCGAGGACGCCAGCTTCTACGCCAACCCCGGCGTCGACGCCTGGGCCATCGTCCGCGCGCTGTGGATCAACGTCCGCGGCGGCGAGATCCTCTCCGGGGGCAGCACGATCACCCAACAGTTGGCCCGCAATCTCCTCCTTTCGCCCCAGGAGCGCACTCAAGTCACGCTCCGGCGGAAGATGCGTGAGTCGATCCTGGCCTGGCGGCTGGCGCGGACCTACACCAAGGACGAGATCCTCGCCCTCTACCTGAACGAATCCAACTACGGAAACCTGGCTTACGGCATCGAGGCCGCGGCGCAGACCTACTTCGCCAAGTCGGCCACCGAGCTCGACCTGGCCGAGTGCACGCTGCTGGCTGGGCTTCCTCAGGCCCCGGCCTACTACAACCCGCTGGAGAACCCTCAGGCGGCCCAAGAGCGGCAATCGACCGTGCTCCGGCTGATGGTCAAGCATGGCTATCTCGACCAGCCAGAAGCCGAGCTGGCAGCCGACGAGAACCTCCAGTTTGCCTCGGCGCCCTTCCCCATCGAAGCACCTCACGCCGTGATGCGCGTGCGCGACCAACTGGAGCGCACGTTCGGCTTGGAGGCACTCTATACCCAGGGTCTGCGCGTCTACACCACGATCGACCTGGATGCCCAGAATGCCGCCCGGCGCATCATGCGCTACCGCCTGGGCCAATTGGCCGAGGGAAACGGCGGCCAGCCGGCGCGTAACGTCAACAACGCCGCCGTCGTGGCGCTCGATCCTCATACCGGCCAGGTGGTGGCCCTGGTTGGCAGCCCGGATTACTTCGCCCCCCGCATCGACGGTGCGGTCAACGCCGCCGTCACCCGCCGCCAGCCCGGCTCGTCGATCAAGCCCATCACCTACGCCGCCGCGTTCGATCCCGCGCGGCCCCGGCCACTGACGCCGGCCACGGTGATGGTCGATACGCGCACAGTCTTCACCACCCGTGAGGGTGAGCCCTACATCCCGCGCAACTACGATCGCACCTGGCACGGCCCCGTTCGCCTCCGCCAGGCCCTGGCCTGCAGCTATAACCTCGTCTCGGTCAAGGTGCTGAACGAGGTCGGCCTGGACGCGATGACGCGCCTGGCCCGCTCCATGGGCATCACCACACTCGATGACGCCGAGCGCTTCGGGTTGGCTCTGACGCTGGGCGGCGGCGAGGTGCGCCTGCTGGAGCTGACGGCAGCCTACGGGGCCTTCGCCAATGGCGGGCTGCGTGTGGAGCCGACGCTCATCACGCGCGTGGAGGACGAGCAAGGGAATCGATTGAAGGCCTGGGAGACGGCGCCCGGCCCGCGCGTGCTGGACGAGCGAGTGGCTTATCTGATCACCGACATCTTGAGCGATAACTTCGCCCGCTCGGCGGCCTTCGGCGAGGGAAGCGCGCTCCGCCTCTCGCGCCCGGCGGCGGCCAAGACGGGCACGACGAGTGACTGGCGTGATAACTGGACCGTCGGTTACACGCCGGATCTCGTCGTGGGTGTGTGGGCCGGTAACGCCGATAACCAACCCATGGAACACGTCAGCGGCGTCACCGGCGCGGCGCCCATCTGGCACGACGTGATGGAGACGCTGCTGCTAGGCCGGCCGGAGCGGGCGTTCGCCCAGCCGCCGGGCCTTGTCGAGCGCGAGATATGCGCCGATAGCGGGCTTCTCCCCGCTGCCGAGCCAACCGCCACAGAAGCGGGCGCATCGGGCCGCCGGGTCGCTCGCTGTCCGCGCACGGTGACCGAGCGCTTCATCGCCGGCACCCAACCCACGCGAACTGACGACTGGCATTGGATCTACGCCATCGATACGCGCAACGGCCTGCTGGCCAGCTCCGGCTGCCCGCCGGAGGTCGTCGCCCACCGACGGTACACCGTCTATCCCTCTGAGGCCCAGGATTGGGTAGGCTGGCGAGAAATCGAGCGACCGCCCGAGCGCTTCTCGCCGCTCTGCCCCGGCGAGCGTCGGGTCGTCGCCCCATCCACCCCGCCGGCGGTGGAGTCCCCGCTGATGATGACCCGACCGGACCACGGCGGTACCTACCAGCTTTCACCAGAGATGCCAGCCGAGGCGCAGAAGATCCTCGTCGCCGCGCGCCCGGCCGAGAGCGTCGCGATCCAGGAGATCACGCTCCTGGCCGACGGCGAGCCCTTGGCCACGTTGACCGGGCCGCCCTATCAGACGCTCTGGGTGCTGGAGCCGGGTCGCCATACGTTCACCTCGGTCGGCGTGGATAGCTCCGGTGGCGCAATTGAAGGAAACAGTGTTATAATAGAGGTTGTGAATGCCGGAGAGTGAAACCACATCGGAGAGCGAGACCGAGCATCCAACCCGTCATCTCTCCTATCGAAGGGAGGCTATCATGTCCAAGAGAAGCCGTCTTCTGACGTTGACCCTGCTCGCAGCCGTCGCAGCGATGGTGGCCTGCAACATGCCATTTATCGCCAGGACGCCGACCCCCACCCCCAGCCCCACCCCGACCCCGGTACCGATCGCCCCGCAGGTGATCCAGGTCATGCCAGCCGAGGGAGAGGAGCAACCGCTTGACGCGCCCCTGCAGCTGGTCTTCGACCAGCCCATGGACGCCCAGACGGTGGAGGCGGCCTTCGAGATCGAGCCATCCGTCGG
>Ga0207797_1003619_pt1 | contig 10168 bp, 11 predicted proteins | sample PRCRCaboRojoPR_6_FD_187275 | JGI IMG/M metagenome (GOLD analysis project Ga0207797, IMG submission 187275) | Marine sediment microbial community from Cabo Rojo, Puerto Rico - PR CR 10% Liquid 1 (SPAdes) | ecosystem: Environmental > Aquatic > Marine > Coastal > Sediment | place: Cabo Rojo, Puerto... | reverse complement strand
CCCGCCGATCGGGCTGGTGACCCCCTACTACCAGATCGTCACCACGTTCGGCCTGTTGAACACGAAGGTCGGCATCATCATCGCGAACGTCTACCTGTGGCTGCCGCTGGTGATCTACATCATGCGGAACTTCTTCATCACCATCCCGCAGGCGCTGGACGAGGCCGCCCGCGTCGACGGCGCCACGAAGGTGCAGGCGTTCCGCCACGTCGTGTTCCCGGTCGTGTTGCCGGGGTTCGCCGCCGGGACGATTCTCACCTTCCTCTACTCCTGGCGGGAGTTCCTGTTTGCCTTCACCGTCAGCACGGATCTCAACTCGATGACCATCCCCGTCGCGACGTTCCTGTTCGTCGGCGACGCCGGCATCGACTGGGGCGCGATGGCCGCGGCGGCCATCGTGGCGGTGATCCCGTCGGCGCTGGTAGTGATCTTCTTCCAGCGGTACATCGTGGTCGGCTTGACCGGAGGGATGAAAGGATGACGAGCCAACACACACACACAGCGTTAACACACCGGCACGCACGGAGTGAGTACGATGAGTGAGCCCGTGGAGACGACCGCCGCAGACAGCGTCGTCGAGGAGACAGCCGACGGCCGGGACGTGAGCCTCCGGCTGGAGCACATCACCAAGGTGTTCGACGACGACGGCGAGGACGTCGTCGCCGTCGACGACGTGAACCTGGAGATCTACGACGGGGAGTTCATCGTCCTCGTGGGGCCGTCCGGCTGCGGGAAGACGACCACACTGCGCACCATCGCCGGCCTGGAGAGCCCCACCGAGGGCCAGATCGTCATCAACGGGGAGGACGTCTCCGGCCAGGACCCCCGCGAGCGGGACGTGGCGATGGTGTTCCAGAACTACGCGCTGTACCCCCACAAGACGGTGCGCGAGAACATCTCCTTCCCGCTGGAGATCCGCAAGTACCCCTCGGACGTCATCGAGGAGCGGGTGGTCGACACCGCCCGGATGCTCGGCATCGGGGAGCTACTGGACCGCCGGCCCTCGGACCTCTCGGGTGGGCAACAACAACGGGTCGCGCTCGGGCGGGCGATCGTCCGTGACCCGGAGCTGTTCCTGTTCGACGAGCCGTTGTCGAACCTGGACGCGAAGCTGCGCATCCAGATGCGCACGGAGCTGAACAAGCTCCACGACCGCGTCGGCAAGACCTCCGTGTACGTCACCCACGACCAGGCGGAGGCGATGACCCTCTCGGACCGCGTCGTGGTGATGAACGACGGGGAGGTCCAGCAGGTCGACTCCCCGGAGGTGGTGTACGAGCGGCCGGCCAACCGGTTCGTCGCCGGCTTCATCGGCGAGCCGCCGATGAACTTCTTCGACGCCACGGTGAGCCTGGACGACGGCGTCCGGGTGACCGCCGACGGGTTCGACCTCGCCCTGCCGGCGAGCGTCGGCGAGACCCTGCGGGCGCACGGCGCCGACCTGGACCGCCTGGAGCTGGGGCTGCGCCCGGAGGCGTTCGGCGACGCCGCCCTGGTCGACGGCCAGGTGCCGGCGGACCGCACCTTCGAGGCGCGGGTGATGGTCGTCGAGCCGATGGGGCCCCACAAGGACCTCGCGGTCCGGCCGCTGGCCCAGGAAAACGACGAGACCGCGGAGTTCACCGCCCGCGTCGCCAACGACACGGCCGTCGAGGCGGGGGAGACGATCCGGCTGGTCGTCGAGACGGACCAGGCCCACCTGTTCGACACCGCCACCGGCGACAACCTGCTGGTGTAATCCCGGCCGGGGGGAACGCTCTTGGTACCCCCCGACGGCTCTCGGGTATGCAGGTGACCGAGGTCGACAGCTTCGCCGTGTCGATTCCGCTCGACGAGCCGGTGGCGTTCGCCACCCGCGAGGTGGAGGCCCGCGACCACGCCATCGTCCGGCTGCGCACCGACGACGGCCACGAGGGGGTGGGCTACACGCTGGGGTACGACGCAAGCGGGCTGATCGCCGACGCCGTCGACCGGCTGCTGGCGGACGTGGTGCTCGGCGAGAACCCCCACGACACCGCCCGACTGTGGCGGGAGATGTTCGACGGCACCGTCCAGGTGGGCCGGAAGGGGCTTGTCCTGCGGGCGATATCCATCGTCGACATCGCGCTGTGGGACCTGAAGGCCACGGCGGCGGGCCAGCCGCTGCACAAGTATCTCGGCGCCGCCCGCGAGTCCGTGCCGGCGTACGCCAGCGGCGGCTACTACCGCGAGGGGAAGGGTCCGGAGGGGCTGCGCGAGGAGATGCAGGGGTACGTCGACCGGGGCCACGACACGGTGAAGCTGAAGGTCGGCGGGCTCCCCCCCGAGGAGGAGGTCGAGCGGGTCCGCGTGGTCAGAGAGACCATCGGCCCCGAGCGGACGCTGCTGCTGGACGCCAACGGCGCCTGGAGCGACCGCCAGGCCGCGCTTTCCGCCTGCCGGCGCTACGGGGAGTACGACCCGTACTTCATCGAGGAGCCGGTGATGCCCGACTCCATCGAGCTGATGGCCCGCGTCAACGACGGCCTGGAGTACGCCGTCGCCGCGGGGGAGCTTGAGTACACCCGCTACGGGTTCGCCGACCTGCTGCGGGCCGGCGCGGTGGACGTCGTCCAGCCGGACGCCACCGTCGTCGGCGGCATCACCGAGTGGCTCCGGGTCGCACGGACCGCCGCCAGCCACGACGTCCCGGTCGTCCCCCACTACAACTGGGACCTCCACGTCCCGCTGGTGGCGGCCGCCGAGACCGGGCGGTGGGTGGAGTACTTCTACCGCGACCAGGACGTGAAGGTGTTCGACGACGTGCTCGCCCACCCGATGACCCCCGAGAACGGCCGGCTCACCCCGCCGGACCGTCCCGGCCACGGGGTCGTGCTCGACGAGGACCGCCTGGCGGAGTTCCGGCTGTGAGCCCGGACGCGGGGCTTCAATACCCCCCCGCGAGCAGGGAGACCGTATGACATACACCGTCGGCCTGGTCGGCTACGGGCGCATCGGGACGGACCTCGTCGAGCGGGCGCGCGCGGACCCCGCCTTCGAGCTGGAGTACGTGTACGTCCGCTCGGAGAAGGAGTCCCTGCCCGCCGACCTGCAGCTCACCGACCCCGAGGCGCTGGCGGAGACCCCGGTGGACATGGCCATCGAGGCGGCGACGCCGGCCGCGCTGGAGTCGCTGGCCGAGCCCATCCTCGGGGCGAGCGACCTGCTGGTGCTGTCCGGCTCGGCGTTCGCCGACCCCGAGGCCGAACGGCGGCTGCGGCGCCTGGCCCGCGAGAGCGACCACGAGATGTACCTCCCTCACGCCGCGTTGTTCGGCATCGACGGGCTGGTCGACGCCCGTTCGGAGCTGGAGTCGGTCCACATCGAGGCGACGAAGGCGCCCGGCCACCTGGACTTCGAGTACGCCGGCGAGGTCGACCCCGCCGACATCGACGGCCGGACGGTCGTGTACGAGGGGTCGACACGGGGCCTCTGCCGGCGGTTCCCGCGGAACTTCAACTCCCACGCGGCCGTGGCGATGGCCGGGCTGGGACTGGACGACACCACCTCGCGGCTGGTCGCTGACCCGTCGGTCGACACCGCGAAACACGTCACCACCGCCACCGGCGAGGGGTTCGAGCTGGAGGCGGTCCGGGACAGCGAGATCGAGGGGGTCACCGGGGACTACACGCTGGTCTCGACGTGGGGGTCGGTGCGGCGGATTCTCCGGGCCGACGACGGGCCACAGTTCGTGTAGGCGGAAACCGGACGGCCGTTCGGAACCCACCCGCGAGCCCGCCGGCCGCCTGAACGGTTCGGGAACTGACTCTCCCCGTTCCGACGGACGTCTCAGTTTTTTGGTGTGAGAGACAGATACTAAAGTCCACGTTCCATGACTCCGTGTAGCACGGTACAGACGAACACCGTCGCTGGTCCCGACGTCGGGACCACCACCCTACGCAACGAACCCATGAGCCGGAACACATCCGAGAACGGAACGGACGGCAATCGTATCAAGCGTCGCAAGTATCTGGCAGCAACCGCAGCGACCGGCGTGTCGGCACTGGCCGGCTGCACCGGCGGTGACGGCGGCGATGGCGGCGATGGCGGTGACGGCGGTGACGGTGGCGGCACCACCACCACCGGGATGGACGGCGGCGACGGCGCCAGCGGCTCGATCCCGCTGGCGTCGTTCTGCCCGCTGTCCGGCGCCGGCGCGGCGTTCGGGCCGGGCCAGCAGGCCGGCTTCAACCTCGCGGTGATGGACATCAACGACGCCGGCGGCGTCGTCAGCGGCCGCCAGATCGACCCGATCAACCGCGACACGGAGACGCGGGCCTCCCGGGCCACCTCGAAGCTCCAGACGGTGATCAGCAACAACAACATCGAGGCGTTCGTCGGCACCTGGTCCAGCGGGGTGGCGGCGTCGCTGGCGCCGATCGCCGCGGACAACCAGATCATGCAGATGGGTAACGGCACCACCAGCCCGACCCTGGCCGAGCAGGGGTGGGTGGAGACCGGCGACGGCCTGTTGAAGTACATGGGCCGTACCTCGCCCAACGACGGCGCCCAGGGCATCGCGATGGGGCGGACGCTCAACGAGGACATCGGCGCCGACACGGCGGCGTTCCTCCACGTGGACAACCCGTACGGCGCGGGGCTGGCCCGGAAGGCTTCCCAGGCGTTCGACGGCGAGACCACCGCGATGGTGCCGGTGGCCCAGCAGACCTCCAACTACACCTCCGCGCTGGACCAGGCGTTCGCGGACGACCCGGACGTGTTCGGGCTGATCGTCTACCCCGCCAACGGGGAGTCGATTCTCCAGCAGTGGAACCGCGGCGGCTACGGCGGCCAGCTGCTGATGTCGGAGTCGATGTTCCTGCCGGACCTGTTCAACGAGCTGTCGAGCATCGTCGCCGACAGCTACATCACGACGGTGCGGCCGAACCGCGACGACGCCTCCTACAGCTACTTCACCGACGAGATGAACAACACGATGAACCAGGAGCCGACGACGTTCTCCTCGCACTCCTACGACGCCGCGTTCCTCATCGGGCTGGCGGCCCACAAGGCCGGGGAGTTCACCGGCACCGCCATCGCACGGAACATCCAGTCGGTGTCGCGGCCACCCGGCGAGGAGATCAACGCCGGCCCCGACGAGTTCGAGCGGGCGAAGGGGCTGCTGGACGAGGGGACCGACATCAACTACCAGGGCGCCTCCTCGTCGGCGAACCTCAACTGCTTCGTCGAGCCGTACAACCGGTTCTCGATCAACCGGCTGGAGGGCAGCGGCAGCAGCATCAACGTCAACGAGCTGAGCACGATCCCCGCGGAGTTCTTCGAGGGGAAGCTGTACACCGACGAACAGCTGAGCACGTACGACTGCAACTGAGGGCGACACCTGCAAACTATTATCAGGGTGAGCCCGAACCGGTAACCGAATGCCAGTCCTGGAAGCCACGGACGTCGTGACGGGGTACGGTGACGCCGAGATCGTCCACGGGGTCGACATCGCGGTCGACCACGAGGAGATGGTGTGTATCATCGGCCCGAACGGCGCCGGCAAGTCGACGCTGATGCGGGCGATCTTCGGGCTGATCGACTGCTGGGACGGGACGGTCGTCATCGACGGCACCGACGTCACGGACTACCGCCCCGACGAGATCACCCGCGTCGGCGCCAGCTACGTCCCCCAGCGCAACAACACCTTCCCGAACCTCACCGTCCGGGAGAACCTGGAGATGGGTGCCTACGTGGAGGACGTCTCCGAGGCGGCGTTCGAGGAGGTGTACGAGCGGTTCCCGGTGCTCCGGGAACGGGAGAACCAGAAGGTCGGCACGATGAGCGGCGGCCAACAGCAGATGGTCGCGATGGGCGCCGGACTGATGATCGACCCGGACCTGCTGCTGGTGGACGAGCCCTCGGCCGGGTTGGCGCCTGACCTCGTCGAGGAGATGTTCCAGCGCATCCAGCGCATCAAAAACGCCGGCACGTCCGTGCTGATGGTCGAGCAGAACGCCCGCCAGGCGCTGCGCTACTCCGACCGGGGGTACGTGCTCGACCAGGGGGAGAACCGCTTCGTCGGCACCGGCGAGGAGCTGCTGGAGTCCGACCAGATCCAGGAGCTGTACCTCGGCCAGGCCGGTGCCGAGGAGGCGACGGGGTGAGCCTTTTGTCGGTGTCCTCCCTCTACCGGCCATGACGGTCGTCATCGTCGGCGGCGGCATCGTCGGGACGGCGACGGCGTACTACCTCGAACGGGCGGGGGTCGACGCCGTCGTCTGCGAGCGCTCGACGCCCGGCGCCGGCAGCACGGACCGCGCGGTCGGGGGTATCCGCGCGCAGTTCGGCTCGGCGGCGAACGTCGAGCTCTCGTTGCGGGCGCTCCCCGTCTGGGAGTCGTTCGCCGAGCAGTTCGACACGGAGATCGGCTACCGCACGCACGGCTACATGTTCCTCACCGGCGAGCCCGACACCGCCGACGCCCTGGGCGACTCGGTGGCGATGCAGAACGAGCGTGGCGTCCCCAGCGAACTGCTGGAGCCCGCCGAGGCGACAACCCACCTCCCGGAGCTGTGCGCCGACCGGTACGTCGCCGCCGCCTACTCCCCGGCCGACGGGAGCGCTGACCCCCATCTCGCGCTCCAGGGGTTCGGCGCGGCCGCCCGCGAGGCCGGCGCGGAGATACGCACGAACACCCCCGTCGAGGCCGTCACCACCGACCGGGGTCGCGTGACCGGCGTCGAGACGCCCGAGGGCCACCTCGAGGCGGAGTACGTCGTCAACGCCGCGGGACCCTGGGCGGCGCAGGTGGCCGCGATGGCGGGGGTCGACCTCCCGGTGTCGCCCAGGCGTCGCCAGATCGCCGTCGTCGAGCCGGAGCGACCGTACCCCGAGGACGCCCCGCTGACGGTGGATATGGAGACGGGCGTCCACTTCGCGCCGGACCGCGATGGTGACGTTCTGCTGGGCGGGCACTTCGAGGGGCCGGACCCGGAGTTCGACGCCGACGACTACCCGGGCGGCTACGACCTGGAGTGGGTGAGCGAGGCGATGGAGCGGGCCGCGGACTGTGCGGGCTACTTCGGGCCGGAGAGCCGCGTGAAAAACGGCTGGTCCGGGCTGTACGCCGTCACGCCGGACCACAGCCCCGTCATCGAGGAGTCACGGCCGGGCTTGGTCAACGCGGTGGGGTTCTCCGGCCACGGGTTCATGCACGCCCCGGCGACCGCCCAGGTCGTGACCGACATCGTCCGGCGCGGCGACACCGACATCGTCGACCTGTCGGCGTTCGCCGGCGACCGGTTCGCCGCCGCCTCGACCGGCGAGTCACACGTCATCTGACACGTAGCGAGCGCACGCCCACCCCTGAGGGGGTGGATGGCAGCGCCAGGCACTTGTCCCCCGAACGGGAAGCCCCGCCCGGATGCCGACGGTCCGCGACCTCACGCCCGACGACGCCACCGCGCTGGCGGCGCTGTACGGCGACTACGAGTGGTGGGCCGACCGCGACGCCGAGCGGGTGCGGGTCGCCCTCGAGGCGACGGAGGTGGCCGTCGGCGTCGAGCGGGACGGGGAGCTCGTGGCCGCCGCGCGGGTGCTGACGGACTACACCTACTACGCCACCGTCTTCGACGTCATCGTCGCCGCCGGCTGCCGCGGCGAGGGGGTCGGGGAGCTGCTCCTGGAGGGGGTGCTCGACCACCCCGACCTGCGGGCGGTCGACGGGCTGGCGCTGCTGTGTCGCCGCGGGCTGGTGGAGTTCTACGAGTCGGTCGGCTTCGAGCCGTACGGCCCGGAGGTCGAGATACCGGAGGGCGGCCGCGAGGAGCTCGTGCGGATGACCTACAGCCGGGAGTAGCTACCCCTCCCGCGAGAGCTCCGTCGAGGAGTGTGGCGGCGGGAGCAGTAGCCTCGTCTCCGGGTGGCTCGAGCGCCACGCCCCCCAGGAGGTGAGCGTCGAGGCCCGGATCGCGAGCCGCGTGCCGGCGTGCTCTCCGCAGATGGCCTCGCCGATGGCCTGGCTCCAGAAGCTCCGGCTCCGCTCGTCGTACATCACGAGGTTGCCGCCGTCGACCACCGCCGGCAGCTCCGAGGCGTTCCAGCGGTCCGCGCCGAACGCCCGCCCGGAGCGCGCGCTGGCGGTGACGTACCGGTCGGGCGGCTTCCACAGCTGTCCGGAGACGCCAAAGCGGGTGGGCTCGCCGTCGACCAGCCGCGAGGCGACCAGCCCGCTCCGGCAGATCGAGCAGTAGGTGACCAGCAAGGGTCCGCCGAAGCTGTCGTTGACGATCTCGTGGAACCACAGCACCGACAGCGGGTACGCCCGGGCGCGGCCGTCGTGCTCGACGCCGACCACGACCGCCTCGTCGGTGAGCCCCGGGTCCTCGCGGACGCGCTTGTACTTCGGGCTGAGGTCGTAGCCCACCCAGCTGTCGGCGAACGCCGGCGCCGTTATCTCCCGGATGGAGAAGTTCTCGATCACCTCGCTGGTGCAGATCTCCCCGGGGATGCCGTTGACCGCGAGCGTGGTGGCGTTGCCGGCACGGCTCACCGTCGTTGCCCCCCACCGGTCGGCCGTGGCCGCCCGGTCGGCTGTCGTGTCGTCCGCACCCTCGGAGCCGGAGCAGCCGCTCAGTCCCGCGAGCGAGCCGGCCGCGAGCGCGGACAGCAGCCGACGGCGCCGCATACCCGTCGCCGGGTCCGCGGACCGTTAACCGTTGGAGGGGTCGTGTGACCGTTCCGCACAGCCGCCTACGCGAGCCCCGCCTCGCGCATCCCGCGGGCGACCGACGCCGCGGCATCGAGGAACCCGTCCAGTTGATTCTCGGTGGTCTGGTAGGACACCGCGCCCATGTGGCCGGGCAGGAAGTAGAACCCCCGCTCGACGAGCCGGCGGTGGAACTCCACGAGCGCCCCGCGGTCCGTGCCCGCCGCCACGTCGGCGACCGTCTCCAGGTCCCCCTCGGGCGCGAACTGGGTGAGAAACAGGGAGCTCTCGCCCAGCACCGCCGCGTCGATGCCCAGCCGGTCGTAGGTCGCCCGCAGCCGTTCCCGGACCCGCTCGGCCTGGCCCTCGGTGTACTCGTACACCGGCTCATCGGAGACGACGTCGAGGCTGGCGAGGCCGGCGGCGGCGGTCATCGGGTTCATCGAGAAGGTGCCTCCGCCGGCGATAATCGGGGCGGGCCCGTCGTAGTCGGGCCGGGCGCGCCGTAGTGCAGTCCCCGGTCGACCTGCTCGTGGACCGCCTCGCGGACCCGCGGGTGGGCGTGGCCGAGCACCCCGGCGATGTGGTTCATCCAGAAGTCCACGTACTCGTTGCCGTCGGCGTCGCGGATGGTCGCTCCGTCGGTGTCCTCGACGTAGATGGGGTGGGGGTCGAACGCCCGGATGTTGTGCGAGACGCCGCCGGGGAGCACGTCCATCGCCTCGCGGTGGAGCGATTCGCTGCGGGCCGCGCCGTTCGGGAGCTCGAAGCTGTCTCTCATGGGAGTGCCCGCCTCGGGGGCGCGTCCGTGAGCCACCCACAAGGCTCTGGCGCCGGGGCGGTCGGCGCCGGCGGGCCACAGAGCCCGCGGGAGGGAGAACCACCCGACGTCGACGGTGTTCGCCGCAACACTACACAGTTAGCCCGGGGATAGTTTCCCCGCAGCCACCAGCGAACGGTCGTGAGCGCCGCCACAGGGGGGCGTGAACGAACCATGACACGAGACCAGACGACGACAGGACGACGGCTGGTCCTGCGGGCCGTGCCGGCGGCGGCGCTGGCCTCGCTGGCCGGTTGCAGCGTCCTCGGCGGGGGTGGGGACCCGGAGCCGGAGCCGGAGACGACGAGCTACGGCTACGGCGGGTCGACGACCACCGAGGGCGGGACGGACACCAGCGGACCCACGGACGCGCCGGCCACCACCGGCGGCGGCGGGACGACGGACGACCCGACGAGCACGTCGGGCACGACCACCGCCGGTCCGACCGGTACGGCCGGGACGCCGGGTGCGACCAGCACGACGACCGAGACGGGCGGGACCGGGACGACGACCGCTGCCACGGCCACCACGCCGGCCGACGACTACGGCCTGCAGGGGTACGGGCAGTACGGCTACGGGGGTTGACATCCTCCCCGCCCTAAAGGGCGAGGATTCCCCGAAGGGGATATTCAGGTTGCGCGTTTCCTCGGGCCTCAAGTACGCTTTCGCGTGGAACGTCG
>Ga0207797_1003618_pt1 | contig 10168 bp, 7 predicted proteins | sample PRCRCaboRojoPR_6_FD_187275 | JGI IMG/M metagenome (GOLD analysis project Ga0207797, IMG submission 187275) | Marine sediment microbial community from Cabo Rojo, Puerto Rico - PR CR 10% Liquid 1 (SPAdes) | ecosystem: Environmental > Aquatic > Marine > Coastal > Sediment | place: Cabo Rojo, Puerto... | reverse complement strand
AGGAGAGTTTGGCCCACTGAGCTGCTGCGGTGGCAGCGGCGCCCTAGCGAGTTTCGTTTTCCTTCGCAGTGAAGGAGGGACGAAGGAGAGAGATGGCGAATAAGGCTGAACACAACGAGAGAGCAGGTGCCCAGCGGATGATCCTGACGGGTTCGTTGGTCGTCTCCGCGATATTGGTTATCGGCCTACTGGTCCTGATCCTAACCACGCAGAGCGGCCTGGAGGAGGCGGTCTCCAACTTGGCCAATCTGCTCCCAGTCGGGTATGCCTTCGCGGCCGGTATGGTCGCCAGCGTCAACCCGTGCGGGGCCCTTATGTTGCCCTCCTACATCTTCTTCCAACTCGGCGCCAAGGACGAGGACGATCTTCCCGTGGCGGAGCGCGTGCTCAAGGCGCTCAGGCTCGCCATTGCGACCACCGCCGGCTTCGCCGTCATCTTCGGCGTCGTCGGCGTTGTCGTGAGCGTGGGCGGGCGCTGGCTGACCGATTTCTTCCCCTATGCCGGCCTGGTGATCGGCGCTGGTATGGTGGGCCTCGGGCTCTGGCTTCTGGTGTCCCACCGCAGCCTGGGCATCCTGGCCGCGAGTCGCGTCTCGGTGACCCCCGAGCGGTCGCTCAAGAACATGTTCTTGTTCGGCATTGCCTATGCCGTGAGCTCCCTCAGCTGCACGCTCCCTATCTTCCTGGTGGTAATCGGCAGTGCGCTGGCGGCCGGCGACTGGGTGGCGTCTTTGGCGCAATTCCTCGGCTATGCCCTGGGCATGGGCGTGGTGATTGGCATTGTCACCATAGGCACGAGCCTGTTCAGACAGGCTGTGGAACGTTGGCTGCGGCGCATTATGCCCTACGTCCACACCGTAAGCGCGCTGTTTCTCGTCGGAGCCGGTATCTACCTCATCTACTACTGGATCTCTGAGACAGGCCTGATCGGATAGCACCACCACGGCGAGCTTGCCCGCCTCCCCTGATGCTTTCCGGCGGCGGCCGGGTGACGCCGGGGGCAGGCTGGGCCGGCCGAGGGCGCTAGGCGGAAGGGGCCGACTTGCTCAGACGAGCCAAGGCCGGCGCTGCGCTGTAGGATTCTCGCCTCGAGGTCGGGTTGTGGCGTCCCCATTTGCGGGGCTCCAGCGCACTTGGGGACGGGTTTCGCAGCGGAGCTGGGGGGAGTCACGGTACCTTGTTCAGAGCCCCGGGGCTTCTTGCACCGCATATCTGGTTGGGCTGTCGCCTCGGCACACTGGGGACGGCGCGTACCAGTCACTCGTTCCGTACGCGACTCGGCCTACCTAACCTTAACCAAAGGAATCTCCAACCTAAGCCAACGGTTGGAGATCGGCTTCTGTGGTACCATCAAGGGAGGTTCGGCCGCCGCGTGGCGCTGGGCGCACTGCTTGGAATGATCACCGGCGCCACCTGAAACGGCGGCAGGGCTTTTTACGGCTATGACGGTACGCGGTGACGGACTCCCCGCTGGGAGGCCCACCCGCTCGGAGATGTCCTCGAGGAGGTTCTAACGTGCCACGTGATATTCCAGTAGGCAATGGCTCGCTACTCATCAACTTCGACCACCGGTACCGCCTGCGTGACCTCTATTGGCCTCACGTGGGCCAGGAGAACCACACCGAGGGCCATCCGTTCCACTTCGGCATATGGGTCGATGGTCAGTTCAGCTGGGTGAGCGACGAGAGCTGGGAGCGTGTCATCGACTACGTCGATAACACGCTGGTCACCCGCGTCTCGCTCCATTCGGCGGAGCTGGGCCTCCACGTTGTCTGCCGCGACCTCGTCGACTTCCACGAGGATCTCTACCTGCGCGAGGTGGTCGTTCACAATGGTGCGGACCGAGACCGAGAGGTGCGGCTCTTCTTCGGGCAGGACTTCCATATCAGTGGACGGGAGGTGGGGGACACCGCCTACTACGAACCGGAGCGCCGCGCCGTCTTCCATTACAAGGGCCGGCGGTGGTTCATGGTGAACACCATGCGCGAGGGAAGCCCAGAGGGTGTGGATCAATGGGCAGTGGGCATCAAGGAGACGAAGGGTAAGGAGGGGACCTGGCGGGACGCTGAGGACGGCGAGCTCTCCGGAAATGCGGTGGCCCAGGGGAGTGTGGACTCGACGGTAGCCCTACACCTCAGCGTGCCCGCGCAAGGTGAAGCGCGCGGGTGGCACTGGATCGCGGTGGGGGATTGCTTTCAGTCTGTGACGGCCATCAACCGGACGATCCGGGAGAAGGGACCCGTCACGTTCCTCGAGCGGACGCGGGACTACTGGACGCTCTGGGTGGACAAGGGGCAGCTCGATTTTGAGGAGGTGCCCGATGATATTCGGCGCCTCTACCGGCGCAGCCTGATGGTGCTCCGAACCCAGATTGACAATGAGGGTGCCATCATCGCTGCCAATGACTTCGACATCGCCCACTACGGCCGCGATACCTACGCCTACATGTGGCCCCGCGACGGCGCGCTGGTCGCCGCAGCGCTCATCGACGCGGGTTACCCGGAAGTGACTAGGCGCTTCTTCGACTTCTGTCACCGGGTGATCACGGAGGAGGGATACCTGCTCCACAAGTACAACCCGGACGGCTCTCTGGGTTCCTCGTGGCATGGTTGGTATCACGAGGGGGAGAAGCGGCTGCCCGTCCAGGAGGACGAGACGGCCCTGGTGATCTGGGCTCTATGGCGGCATTTCGAACGCTACCGGGATATCGAGTTCGTCAAGCCGCACTACCGGGGTCTGGTGACCCGCGCCGCTGACTGGATGTGTCGATATCGGTACGAGGAGAGCGGGCTTCCCCGTCCCTCCTGGGACTTGTGGGAGGAGCGGCGCGGCATCCACGCCTGGACCGTCGGCGCCACGTGGGGAGGCCTCCAGGCTGCCGCCAATTTCGCCGAGGCCTTTGGAGAGACGGACCTGGCGGCCAAGTATCGTGGTGCTGCGGAGGAGATCAAAGCTGGGGTGCGAGAGCATCTGATGTCCTCAGAGTTGAACTGCTTTGCTCGCACTATCAACTGGCAGGATGACGGCACCTGGGTCTATGATACCACGATGGACGCCTCCCTGGTGGGGCTTTGGACCTTCGGGATGTTCGCGCCCGACGCGCCAGAGATCGTCGCGACTATGGAGAGAATGAGGGACCGGCTGTGGGTGAAGACGGACGTGGGCGGCATGGCCCGCTACGAGGATGACTACTACCACCAGGTTGCCCACGATGTCGATGAGATCCCAGGGAATCCCTGGTTTATCTGCACTCTATGGCTGGCCCAGTGGCACATCGCCAAGGCAACCTCACCAACGGACCTCGCGCCGGCCCGAGACATCTTGATCTGGGTGGCGGACCGCGATATGCGAAGCGGGGTGATGGCGGAGCAGGTGCACCCGTACACAAACGAACCGCTGTCAGTCAGTCCCCTCACCTGGAGCCACGCCACGCTGGTGATGGCGGTCCAGGAGTACTTGGGAAAGAAGGCGGAGCTGGGGCCCGAAGGCGGCTAGATCTCCATCAGACCGGTCCGGGGAGGGGAGAATCGAATGCGGACACGTATGATAGCCGATCGATTTGGGCGTGAGGAATAGGAGTCATCGTGGGCACATCAGCGGGCTGTGGCCTCTCGACGAACTTGTGGCTGTACACTAACTTCGACTGCAATCTCCGGTGCACGTACTGCGTGACGAAATCCGCGCCGGGCGTGCCTCGGCGTGCCCTGGGCCTCGACACGGTGCGGCGACTGGTCGACGAAGGAACAGAACTCGGTTTCAAGGACTTCTTCTTCACCGGAGGCGAGCCTTTCCTGCTCGACGAGATCTACACGATGTTGGGTTACGCCTCGGCCCGGGCACGAACGACGGTGCTGACGAACGGCGTACTTCTGCAAGGGGAGAGGATAGAGCGCCTGGCGGGGATCGCCACCGGGAATCTCCGGGTGCAGGTCAGTCTGGACGGCGCCCGACCGGAGCACCACGATCCCTACCGCGGTGAGGGAACGTGGGCGAAGACGGTGGCGGCTATCGAACGGCTCCTCGCCCGGGACATCCAGGTCTGCATCAGCACCACGGAGACGCCGGCCAACACGGATTATATCGCGGAGTTCCACGCTTTTCGGCGGGACTTGGGGATATCGGAAAGCGATCACTTGATCCGCCCGCTGGCAAGACACGGATTCTCGTCCGAGGGGCTCGTTCTGTCCAGAGCGGAGCTGGAACCAGAGTTGACTCTGACGGCGGAGGGCGCGTTCTGGCATCCGCTCACATACCCGGGCGACGTGGAGATGAGGATCACTGATGAGCTTTTTCCGCTGGTGGATGCCGTTGCCGCCGTGGAGGACGAGCTGGCCGCCGACAGGCATACGGCTCGGACCGAGTTCAGGTGAGGGAAACGCGATGACTCCAGGTCGGAGTCCTGAGACTGTCGGACAACGGTAACAACTGGTTCTGCCGGCAACCGGCGGGCGGAGCGGCAAGGCATAGACAGCTTCGCGCTGGTCGGCAAGAGGCACGGGGATCGTATCCGCGGCCTCCGTTCATAGCGAGCCGCTGTCGAGACGCTAGGCGGAGCGGGTCTAAGGGGGGAAGGGTATATGGCCGAATTCGTGACCCACGAGGTCCTGGTTGTTGGCGGCGGGTTGGCAGGTCTGCGGGCCGCCGTGGCAGCCCACGAGCGGGGCGCCGACGTCGCTGTCCTCTCGAAGGTCTATCCCATCCGCTCCCATTCCGGTGCCGCCCAGGGAGGCGTGAACGCTGCCCTGGGGAATCACCCCGAGGGTCACGGCGACACCTGGGAGCAGCATGCTTTCGACACCATCAAGGGGGCCGACTACTTAGCCGATCAGCCGCGTGCGGAGATTCTGGCCCGGGAGGCGCCGGAGCGCGTGCTGGAGATGGAGCACTGGGGGACCTACTTCAGCCGCTTCCCGGATGGACGCATCGCCCAGCGGCCCTTCGGCGGGGCCGGCTTCCCGCGAACGTGCTACGCGGCGGATCGCACCGGGCATCAGATGCTCCACACGCTCCATCAGCAGTCTTTGAAACGAGGCATCCCTTTCTACAACGAGTGGCTGCTGACTCGATTGGCGGTGCATGACGGCCGGGTGAGCGGGGTTGTGGCGATGCACGTCCCCAGCGGCGAGTTCCGCGGGTTTCTGGCGGAAGCCGTCGTGGTCGCTGGCGGGGGCCACGGGCGGATCTACGCCAAGTCGACCAACTCCTACATCAACGTCGGCAGTGCCACGGCAGCTGTCTTCCGGGCCGGCGTGCCCCTCGAGGATATGGCCTTCGTTCAGTTTCATCCCACGACCCTCTACGGCACGAACATCCTGATCACCGAGGGCGTGCGCGGAGAGGGCGGCCACCTGCTGAACAATCAGGGCGAGCGCTTCATGGAGCGGTACGCGCCAGAGGCGATGGAGCTGGCACCGCGCGATATCGTGGCACGGGCGATACAGACGGAGGCGGATGAGGGCCGCGGCTTTGAGGGGGGCTACGTCCAGCTCGACGTGCGCCACCTGGGGGAGGACGTGATTAGGGAGCGGCTGCCCGGCATCCGTCAGATCGCCATGGACTTCGCCGGGGTTGACCCGATCGAGACGCCTATTCCGGTCCAGCCGGGGCAGCACTATTCGATGGGCGGGCTGGCCTGCGACGAGAACGGCGAGACGAGGATCGACGGGCTGTTCGTCGTCGGCGAATGCTCCTGCATCAGCGTCCACGGCGCGAACCGGCTGGGGGGCAACTCGCTCTTGGAGACGCTCGTCTTCGGGAAGCGGGCAGGAGACACGGCGTCTCAGCAGGTCAGCGGAGCTGAGGGCGCGGGCGACAAGGATGGGGACCAAGACGAGAGCGCGGTCGAAGAAGCGTTGGACGCGCAACTCAGCGCGATTGAGATCTTGGCGCGCCGCGAGGAGGGCGAGCGGCAGATCGCTCTCCGGCGGGCGATGCAGGGCGTCATGACGGAGCACGTGGGGGTCTTCCGTGAGGCGGCCGGCCTGCGCCAGGCCGTCGAGCTCATCGCTGAGCTCAAGGAGCGATACCGAAGCGTGTGCCTCGACCACTCGGGTCGGGGGTTCAACTACGACTTGGTGGACACTCTTGAGTTGGAAGGTATGCTGGAGCTGGCCGGGGTGACGGCTCTGACAGCACTGGGGCGGACGGAATGTCGGGGCTCCCACTGGAGGACGGACCACCTGGGACGGGATGACGAGCGCTGGCTGAAGCACAGCCTGGCCTCGTACAGGGTCGGGGCACAACCTCATATCGAATACCGCGACGTGCTGATTACCGAGTATCCACCGGAGAAGCGAGACTATTAGGGACCGCGCTGATGACATCTCAGAACAAGACGGCTCTTGTGACCGGAGCAACCCGAGGCATCGGCTACGAATTGAGCAAGCTCTTCGCTCGCGATGGATATGATCTGGTGGTCAATGCCCGCCACATCGAGGATCTGGAGGAGGTCGCTGCGGCGTTCGAGGAGTCCTATGGGACCTCGGTCCATCCCATCGCGCGGGATCTGTCGGATCCGCAGACCCCTGAGGCCATCTTTGAGGAGGTTCAGGCACACGCCCTGGAGATAGACGTGCTGGTCAACAACGCGGGCTTCGGCCTGCGTGGCGCCTTCGCGGAGACGGACCTGGACACGGAGCTGAGGATGATGCAGGTCAATATGGTGGCCCTTACCCATCTCACCAAGCTCTTCCTGGGCGGCATGCTGGAGCGAGGAAGCGGGGCGATCCTGAACGTTGCATCGACGGCGGCCTACATGCCCGGCCCGCTGATGAGCGTCTACTATGCGACGAAGGCCTACGTGCTTAGCTTCACCGAGGCTCTCGCCAGCGAACTGGAGGACTCCGGTGTCGGTGTTACAGTGCTGTGCCCGGGGCCCACCAAGTCCCACTTCAAGCAGCGGGCCAAGCAGCGCCGGACCTGGCTCCGGTATCTGCTGCGGGAGATGGAGCCGGAGAGGGTGGCGAGGGCGGGGTTTCGGGCCGTCAAGCGAGGCCGTCGCCTGGCGGTCCCGAGTCTGCAGGACTGGCTGGTTGTCTTCTTCTACCGGTTCGTCCCCCGCTCTCTCCTATCCGACCTGGTGCGCGAGCTGCACAAGCGGCGTGAGGTTGACTGACCCCGGAACGGAGGTGGCCTGTGGCAACCAAGACGTGTGTATTCAGCATCTTCCGCTTCGATCCGGCGGTGGACCAGGAATCGTCTTACCGCCGATATAGTCTCGATGTTCCGCAGGGTATGACGGTCTTGGAGGCTCTGCTGAGGATTCAGGCGGAGCAGGATGGGAGCCTCGCGTTCCGTTACGCCTGTCGCGGTGCTGTATGTGGGTCCTGTGCCATGATGATCAATGGGCGGGAGGCGCTGGCCTGTAGGACGCAGGTACACGGGTTGCTGGGTGCATCTCGAGAGGTCTACCAGGGTCCAGAGCGCGAGCGATTTGAGGCTCAGCCCGAGGAACTGGAGCTGATCGTGGTCGAGCCGCTGCGGAACATGGAGGTCGTGAAGGACTTGGTCGTGGACCTGGACCCCTTCTTCGAGAAGTTTGAGGCGGTCGAGCCCTGGCTCCAGCCCCAGGGTCCGGATCCCGAGGACGAGCGTAAGGTTGAACCGGATGAATGGTCGGAGGCTGAACCTTACACCAACTGCATCCTGTGCGCCTGCTGCCACAGCGTCTGCCCGGTGGAGGCGGAGAATCCCGACTACCTGGGGCCCGCCGCTCTGGCTCAGGAGTACCGATTCTTGGCGGACGTACGCGATGGGGCCGACGAGGTGCGCCTGGACCTGGTTGACGGAGAGCACGGCGTCAAGGGGTGCGACTTCGTGTGGAACTGCGTGGAGATCTGTCCTAAGGGCGTTCCGCCGACGAAGGGCATCGCTAAGCTCCGGGCGCGCATCACGCGGCGGGAGAGGGAGTAGAAAGTTTTCGAGGTAGGCGGACAGAGCACTGGTCTTCACGAGGGAGACGACCAGGGCGGGCGGATCTTGCTGCAAGAGGCACCAGGGCAAGATCAGAACGTGCCACTCGTGTTGCTGCCCCACCTCGATTCACTCCACCGACGAAACCACGTGGCACGGTTGTGCCCGCACGAGGATGAGCTGGACCAGCTCGCCTAGTTACGCCTAGCGCTTCAAGCAGGAGGTCTGCGCCGCATTGCCGCTTCTGACCCACCGCACGCGGGACGTCTATCGAGCTTGCGGCCTGGAGATCGGTTTCAACCGGTTTGGGAGCCCAAGCCACTGTGGCGCTCAGCCAGCGCCAAAGGTCCTGACGAGGCGGCGGATAGGTTCCGGGGCGTGGGATGGGTGATTGCCTGAGGCTTCCCGATGATCTTGAGACTGTCAAACGCTAGTTCGTCATGGTGCGAGCTGAAGGCTTAGTGCGCGCGCACAAGCTGAGCTTGGGGCGGGGGCGTGCGACGACCCCTGGCGGGGCCGAGGAAGGGCTGCTGCACCGACTGCATTGTGGAGGCCCACGGCCAGGCGGTCGTCGATATCGTGACGGACTCCCGCCGCCGACCGCCGGGGCAGAGGCTCTCTATCGCCCCGGGAAACTGGGCCGGGAGGCAGATGTGTTGGCTGTGGATGAGGCAGAGAGGGTGGCCCGCCGCGCCGAGGAGCTGATCGATGCGTTGTGCTTCGGAAACCCGTCCATCGGAGCCCGGCAGGCCCATATCCCGCCAGGTACCGCCAACAACACAGTGGGCCGTCCCCGAAGAAGCGGGTCTGACGCACTACTCTTCGGGATTACTTCCTACGGATTGCGCCCTACGGATTACGCCCTACGGATTACGCCCTACGGATTACGCCTTACGGATCGCTTCCTACGAATCAAGTCTCACGAATCACGTCTCACGAATCTCGCCTTACCGCCTGCGTCGCGCGATTCACGCATGACACATTCGGTTCAGAGCGGCGTCCTTCGCCCACCGCGCGACGCCCTACCAAGCATTGAGGTGTCCCATGCGCATCGACCGTGACTCGCTGGGAGAGGTCAAGATACCGGACGGCGCACTCTGGGGGGCGCATACCCAGCGGGCCGTGACTAACTTCACCATCTCCGAGCTCCGCTTCGGACGGCGGTTCATCCACGCTTTGGGCCACGTGAAGCGGGCTTGTGCGCGCACCAACCTGGCCCTGGGCGTCCTGGACCCCACGTTGGGAAAGGCAATCATGCAGGCCTGTGATGAGGTGATCGCTGGTCGCTGGGACGAGCAGTTCCCCGTCGATGTCTTCCAGACTGGTTCTGGGACCTCGACGAACATGAACGCAAACGAGGTGCTGGCGGCTCGTGCTAATCAGCTCGTCGCTCTATCGTCCGCTGCCGGAAGCGATGGGCACCGTGACGAACCGGAGGCGTGGACAGCCGGGCCGGTTCATCCCAACGATCACGTCAATATGAGCCAGTCGAGCAACGACGTCATTCCCACGGCGATCCACGTGGCGGCCACGCTTGCTCTGCGCCAGACTCTGATCCCCGCGCTCGACCGCCTCCACGACGCCCTTGGTGAGAAGGCAGAGGCCTTCGACTCCGTCGTCAAGACCGGTCGGACCCATCTGCAAGACGCCACGCCCATTCGCATGGGACAGGTTTTCGGCGGCTACGCGTCCCAGGCGCGGAAGGGGGCTGAGCGGGCGCGGAAGGCGGTGGCGGCCCTGCAAGAGGTACCGCTCGGCGGCACAGCGGTCGGTACAGGTCTCAATCGGCCGGTGGGGTTTCCCGCCCGGGCAATCGACGCGATGAACGAAGCGCTGGACACCGAGTTCGTCGAGGCGGAGAATCACGTCGAGGCCAGTGCGGCCCGCGACGGTGTCGTCGAGGCGTCGGGTGAGCTGAGGACGGTTGCGATCAGTCTGACCAAGATCGCTAACGACATCCGCTGGCTGGGCTCCGGGCCTAGAAACGGCCTGGGCGAGCTGACCCTTCCCGCCGTCCAGCCTGGCTCCTCGATCATGCCGGGCAAGATCAACCCGGTGATGGCCGAAGCCCTCATCCTCGTGGCGGCTCAGGTGATTGGCCACGATGCCGCGATCACACTGGGAGGCCTGGGTGGCTACTTCGAACTAAACCTGATGATGCCGCTTCTGGCCTATGACCTGCTCCGGTCGATTGAGTGGTTAGGCCGCGCGGCTCGTGCCTTTGCGGAGCGCTGCGTGGCTGGGATCGAGGTGAAAG
>Ga0207797_1003617_pt1 | contig 10169 bp, 9 predicted proteins | sample PRCRCaboRojoPR_6_FD_187275 | JGI IMG/M metagenome (GOLD analysis project Ga0207797, IMG submission 187275) | Marine sediment microbial community from Cabo Rojo, Puerto Rico - PR CR 10% Liquid 1 (SPAdes) | ecosystem: Environmental > Aquatic > Marine > Coastal > Sediment | place: Cabo Rojo, Puerto... | reverse complement strand
TGGGCCACCACCGGGTGTCCACCTTCGGCCTGGGGGCGGAGCGCTCCAAGGAGGACTGGGACTCGCTCATCCGCCAGCTCATCCACCGCGGCTACCTGGTGCAGGACATCGCCAACTACTCGGTGCTCAAGCTCACCGAGTCGGCGCGGCCGCTGCTGCGCGGCGAGGAGACCCTGTACCTGGCGCGGCCGCGGGTGACCACCGGGCCGGCGGCGCAGGGCGGCACGCGCGAGCGCACGACCACCGATGCCGGTGGCGATCCGGGGCTGTTCGAGCACCTGCGCGGCGTGCGCCGGCGGCTGGCGGAAGAGGAGGGCGTGCCGCCCTACGTGGTGGCGGGGGACCGCACCCTGCAGGACCTGGTGCGCCAGCGCCCGCGCGATGCCGAGGCGCTGCTGGGCGTCCACGGCATCGGCGAGCACAAGCGCGACAAGTACGGGGCGGACCTGCTCGCCGCCATCGAGGCGTACGACGAGGGGCAGGCGGAGGCGGCCGAGGGTTAGCCGGCGGTCTTGGCGGCGTCCGCGGGCTCGGCCTCGTACAGGAAGTGGCGCAGGGCGTTGAGGGTCTCCGGCTTCATGGGCTTGAACATCAGGCGGGCGCGGTTGTCCCGGACCTTGTCCACGCTCACCGGGATGCGGTAGCGCTCGGGGCCCTGGCGCGTCTCGGCGGTGAATTCCACCTCGGTGATGCTGTCGGGATAGAGGGCCCACGGGCTCAGGCGAATCAGCATGGCCGACAGGCTCGCCTTCTCCGCCATGCACATGGCGAACGGGATGCCGTCCATGTAGATGGTCACCAGCATCTCGACGTCGCGCGGCGGGTAGAGGCGGGAGGTCATGGTCAGGCTCCTGTTGCTTGGCTCGGGACTCGGTGGCCCTCACAGCAAGTGCCGTGCCTCAGCGCGGAAATGCTTGCAATTCAGGGGGTTGCGCAGTCTCCCCGGGCGGCCGGACGGGGGCGCTTGTCGCCGTTTGCCAACATCCGAACCGGGGGCCTCGGTTAGAGCCCTTGTTTTTTAAGGAAAATTCAACTGTTACCAGGTGGCGACGCCGTGATCCCTTGTGCCCCAAAGCTTTTCACGCGGGGCGCGGCGATCGGGCAGGCCAGGGGGGCAGCATGGGTCTATGGAAACGGCTGTTCGGGCAGCGTGTGGAGGTGGTCGTGGTCGATGGCCACGGCCAGCGCCACCACAAGCGGGTGACCCCCGAGCGCATGGAGGCGCTGCGCCAGCAGGGCTACGGCGTGGTGCGCCTGGACCGGGTGCCCGTGCGCCTGCTGGACGCGGTGAACGGGCCGTCGGACACCGAATGGGTGGTGGGCCGCGACGTGACCCGCCAGGTGGTGGAAGACCACGCCGATCCCGAGACCGGGGTCCTGTACGCGGTGGTGTTCTACGAGGGCCTGGAGCCGCGCGAGACCAAGATCACCAACCGCGCCAAGTGGGAGGAGCTGGCCCAGCAGGTGCAGGGGTGAGCGCCCGGGCCGCTGCCGGCCGTCACGCGCCTGCAATCCGGAGCCGGTCAGCTGGTGGCCGGGGGCGGCGAGGCGCCGCCCGCCGGCGCGCCGGGGCGACCCGGCCGCTGCCACCCGTGCGCCAACCGCGGGAGAGTGTATGAGTGCCAAGCCCGGCGCGCGCGGCTTCCGCCACCTGGGCAGGGCCTTCGGCTACTCGGTGGCCGGCTTCCGCTCGGCCCTGCGCCACGAGGCGGCCTTTCGCCAGGAGGTGGCGCTGTGCCTGCTGCTGACCCCCGCGGCCATCTGGCTGGGTGCCGGCGCCCTGGAGCGGGCCCTGCTGCTGGCCAGTCTGCTGGGGGTGCTGGTGACCGAGCTGCTCAATTCGGCGGTGGAGGCGGCCGTGGATCGCATGGGTGAGGAGCACCATCCCCTGGCCGGACGCGCCAAGGACCTGGGCTCGGCGGCGGTGTTCCTGGCCCTGGTGCAGGTGGCCGTGGTGTGGGGCTTCCTGGCCCTGCCGCCGCTGCTGGACCGGCTGTAACCCCGTGGCCGACGCCTTCCACCCCGCCTGGTGGCTGCCCGGGGGCCACGCCCAGACCCTGTGGCCGGCGCTGCTGCGCCGGCCGCCGGCGGTGGCGGTGAGCCGCGAGCGCCTGGAGCTGGCCGACGGCGACTTCCTGGACCTGGATTGGGCCGCCGACGCCGGCGACACCGGGCCGGTGGTGCTGCTGCTGCACGGCCTGGAGGGCGGCCTGGACTCCCACTACGTGCCCGGGCTCATGGCCGCCCTGCGGGCGCGGGGCCTGCGCCCGGTGCTCATGTACCACCGCGGCTGCAGCGGCGAGCCCAACCGCAGCCACCGCCGCTACACCGGCGGCGACACCGGCGACCTGGCCGCGGTCGTCGGCCACCTGCGCCGCGCCCACCCGGACGCGCCGCTGGCGGCGGTGGGGGTCTCCCTGGGCGGCAACATCCTGCTCAAGTGGCTGGGCGAGACCGGCGCCGGCAATCCGCTGGCCGCGGCGGTGGCGGTGTCGCCGCCGTTCCGCCTCAACCGCGCCGCCGACCGCCTGGAGCGCGGTCTGTCACGGCTCTACCAGCGCTACCTGTTGACCGCCCTGCGCCGCACGCTCCGCGCCAAGTACGCCGATTGCCCCGGGGCCTGCCCGGTGCCCCTGGCCGAGCTGGAGCGCCTGACCACCTTCCGCGCCTTCGACGACCGCTTCACCGCCCCAATCCACGGCTACGCCGGCGCCGCCGACTACTACGCCCGCGGCAGCTGCCGGCCCTTCCTGGCCAACATCGCCGTGCCCACCGCCGTCATCCACGCCCTCGACGACCCCTTCACCACCGCCGACGCCGTGCCGCAATCCCACGAGGTCTCCCGCGCGGTACGCCTGGAGGTCTACCGCCGCGGCGGCCACGTGGGCTTCGTCAGCGGGGCCGTGCCCGGCCGGCCCCGCTACTGGCTGGAGCGCCGCATCCCCGCCTTCCTGGCCGAGCGCCTGTAATCCGGCTGTAACGCTCCCGAAAGAAAAGTTTCACAGGCCGTGGCTAGCCTCCTCGCTTGGCAACCAAACCTTGCCAGCGACCCACTCTCAAGGAGGCTTCCCAATGGCCAAGATGGCAAACCGGGCGTTGACCGCCCTCCTGGCCGCCGGGGTGACGATCCCGGCCCCCGCCCTCGCCGGCGGCGTGACCGTCTACGAGGAAGACGGCAAATACCTCGAGTTCGGCGGCCGCCTGCAGGCCCAGTACCACCAGGTGGATCCCGACGGTGGCGACAGCAGCGACGAATTCTTCTTCCGCCGCCTGCGCCTGTACATGGAAGGCGGCATGACGGAGAACATCTCCGGCAAGTGGCAGATCGACTTCGGCAAGGCCGGCGTCAGCGTCAAGGACGCCTACATCGCCTACGACGCCCTGGGTCCCGGCACCCTGACCGTCGGCAACCACTACGTGCCCTTCTCGCGTGAGTCCAACACCTCCTCCAAGCGCCAGCAGCTGGTGGAGCGGACCTTCACGGGCGACCACAACTACGGCACCCCCGACCGCCAGATGGGCGTCTCCTACGCCGGCAGCACCGAGCTGGTGGGCTACAAGGTCGGTGCCTACGAGGCCTACATCGACGGTGACAACGCCAAGCTGGACTTCGGCTCCGGCACCAACAAGAGCGATGACTGGTACGGCGGCAAGATGCTCGCCGGCGGGCTGGATTTCTACCTCGTGGGTGGCAAGTTCAAGAAGGCCCAGGGCGACTTCGACCGCGCCACCAAGCTGGCCATCGGCGTCAACGGCTTCTCCTGGAACAACGACGACGATGAGGTGGGCAGCGGGAGCCACCCCGAGGCGGATCAGTTCGAGTCCGTGACCGGCTACAGCGCCGATGCCGCCTTCCGCGGCGCCGGCCTGTCCGTGGATGCTCAGTACAACGCCTTCACCGCCGAGACCAACGGCGACAACGTCACCGACGGTCTGATCGCCAACGGCGAGGGCGACTTCAGCACCTACTCGGTGGAGGGCGGCTACATGGTGGTGCCGGCGAAGGCGGAGATCGTCGCCGGTTACCAGGCCCTGGACGCCGACGCCTACGACGAGACCTGGACCCGGACCTCGGTGGGTGTGAACGTTTTCTTCAACGAGCACACCGACAAGATCCAGGCCACCTACCGCATGGGCGCCAACGAGGACGGCACGAAGAACAACGACAGCAACGAGATCTTCGTGCAGTTCCAGCATGTGATCTGAGCCGTAACCGCAGTCGCTTCCTCCCTCAAGGTTGTGCCCCGGGGTCCGCCCCGGGGTTTTTTAATGGTATGGCCTGCTCCCTCCTTACTACCTTGCGGGTTTTGGAGACGGAATCCGCAACGAAAGGAGCAGGCCGATGAGCATTGCAACCGTTGGCATCGACCTTGGCAAGGACATCATCCACGTCGCCGGCCTGGATGAGCAGGGTCACCCTGTGGCGCGTAGCCAGCGCACGCGGACCGGGCTGATCCGTTACCTGGCCAATCTGGCCCCTTGCCGGGTGGCGATGGAGGCCTGCGCGGGCTCGCACTATGTGGCCCGTAAGGCCGAGGCGATGGGCCATCGGGCGATCCTGTTGCCGGGCCAATTCGTGCGGGCCTACAGCAAGGGCCAGAAGAACGACCGGGCCGATGCCGAGGCCATTGCCGAGGCGGCGACGCGGCCGACCATGCCCGAGGTGACGGTCAAGGACGGCACTCAGCAGGCGATCCAGCTGCTGCACCGGGCGCGCCAGGGCTGGGTGGCCCAGCGCACGGAAACGGCCAACCGGATCCGGGCGAGCCTGCTGGAATTCGGGATCACGGTGCCGAAGCGGCTGGGCAGCTTGCGCCAGGCTTTGCCCCGGATCCTGGAGGACGCCGACAACGGCTTGCCGGATATCGTCCGGGATCTATTGGCGCAGCTGTGGACCCAGCTTGAGGACTTGGACGAGCGGGTCGCCGGCTTGACCCGCCAGCTGGAGGAGCTGGCCCGGCAGGATGCCCGCGCCGCGTGGCTGCTGACCATTCCCGGGATCGGCCCGATCACCGCCACGGCCTTGGTGGCGGCGGTAGGTGACGGCCAGCAGTTCGGACGCGGTCGGGACCTGGCCGCCTGGCTGGGGCTGGTGCCCCAGCAGTACACCACTGGCGGCAAGCCCCGACTGCTGGGCATCAGTAAGCGCGGCAACCGGTACCTGCGCACTCTACTGATTCATGGGGCCCGGGCCGTGCTGCAGCAGGCCCACCGGCGCGATGACACGCTGCGCCGCTGGGTCTGCCAGCTGGCCAGCCGCACCCACCGCAACAAGGCGGCGGTGGCCCTGGCCAACAAGCTGGCCCGCGTGGCCTGGGCCGTACTGACCCGGAAGGAGGCCTTCCGGGCCGAGGCGGCTGCCGCCTGAGACGGCACCGCCCGAACACCGAATCAACCGACGACGAGAGCCAATCACCCCGATCGATTGCAAGCGACGTTCGGTGGCGGAAACGGGAACCGGCCTGCCGACACCCTGAGAGACACGAGGGCTCAGTGAAGCCGATTTTTTAATCAGGATCGGCAGGCGCGGAAGTCTCCATCGAGGCCCGGGACAGTCCGTCCCACAACGAGGCCGGATAGATTGGCGCAACCCGCCCCTCCACCACCTTACGAAAGCTTGCAGTCCGGGAGCAGGCCATAGATTGTGTCTTGATCATCGGGCCCGGGCGGGGCCGAAGGCTAGTCCATGGGCTCGATGCGGGCGATGACGCCGAAGCGCGGATGGTCGAAGTAATAGAACCGGTTTGGCAGCAGGCGCCGGCTCTGGCTCAGGAAGTGGTGATGCACGTCCAGGCCCCACGGCATCCAGCGCTTGGGCTCGACGAACACCAGGTCCACGTCCAGGTGCGCGTAGCGTCCCTTGTGGAAGGTGACATTGCCCAGCACCCGGTCGCTGGCCCACCGCTTCGAATCCGCCCGGGGCGCCCAGTCCTGACCCATGATCACGCGCATGGGACGGTCGGCAAGGCCCGCCATGGCGTCGAAGGGGGGCCGGATGCTGGCCCGCCACCGGCCGGAGACCGCAATGGGCTCGGCCTCGTCCTCCGGTCGGGCGAAGGGAACGGCCAGGCCCTCGATGAGGGGCCGGTAGCGGCTGGATTCGCTGAGCTTGGTCCACAGCGACGCCATGGGGTTGGCCTGGTCGGTCCCCTGGGCACGCGCGGCGTTGCGCCCGAGGGCCCGGGCATGATCGTCGGCGCCCGCTTGCGGGCCGGCGCTGTCCAGGGGGTCGTCCCAGTAGCCCTGGTGCTGGAAGATCAGGTAACGCACCACATAGGGCACCTTGTCCTCGGGAGCCGGATCCTGGGTGGCGGCCTGGGATGCGCCCAGACCGCAAGCCAGCAGGAGGGCGGCCGCGGTGGTTCGCCTCACGATTCGTTCGCCTCGCTTTCACCCGGGGACTCGCCCCCGGTTTCCGGTTTGCGCTCCTCCAACCAGGCGGTGAACTCGTCGCTGCCCGCCAGGGTCTGCCGGGCGGCCAAATCCCGCAGGGGTTGGAGGATGAAGCGGTCCGCCTGCTCGGAGTCGGGGGCCAGGTTCAGGGCCTGATTGTACACCTCGGTGGCCTCCGCGCGGCGGCCTTGGCCCAGCAGCGCCAGCCCCAGCAGGGCGTTGAGCTGCAGACGATTGCCGTCGTTGGTCAGGGCCTGGCGGAAGGCGGTTTCCGCCTCGGCGAAGCGATCCTGGCGCAGGTGGATGCGGCCGGTCAGGGTCAGGCCCGCCACGGAGTCGGGGGCCTGTTCCAGGGCCCGCGCCACGTGGGCTTCCGCCGCCTCCAGGTCATCGGTGTCCAGCTCCAGCTGCCCCAACTCCAGGAGCAGGGCCTGGTCGTTGGGCGCGACCTCCAGCGCCTCGCGGAACCGGGCCAGGGCTTCGTCCAACTGGCCCGTTCCCCGCAGTACCCGGGCCGAGCTGGTCAGCAGGCCGCGGTCCCGGGGATGGTCCTCCAGGGCCTGGGCCAGCAGGGACTGGGCGTCGTCGGTGGCCCCCAGACGGACCAGGAAGTTGGCGTACTGGCTGATGGCGCGCGGGTTGTCGGGCTGGCGCTCCAGCACCCCCTGCAGCACGCCGCGCGCCTCCTCGTGGCGGCCCTGAATGTCCAGCAGGTAGGCGTAGTAGCGGGCGACGTCCTCGCGGTCCGGGTCGGCCTCCAGCGCGCGTTTGTAGTGGGCTTCGGCCTCTTCCACCCGACCGGTGTGCTCCAGGATCCAGGCCAGGTTGGACAGGCTGTCGGCGGTGGAGGGATGACGCCGCAGCAGCTCGCGGGCGTAGCGCTCCGCCTCCAGATAGTTGGACTTGCTGTCGGCGTCGAGCATGGCGTAGTAGATCTCCTCGTCGGTGAGGAGGTCCAGGCTGCGCTCGTGCACGGCGGAGGCCACCCGTTCCAGGTATTCGCCGGTCTCCTGGGACACCGGCGACTGCAGGTCCAGGTGCTCGTGGCGCAGCTTCTTGAGGGCGTCCTGCTCGTCGGCGATGGCCTCCTCGATGCGGCTGCGCTCCTCGGTGAGGAATTCGTCGATGAGCTTGCGGGTGAGCTGGCGGGTCTCCTCCTTGCTGGCCTCGAGAATGGACTGCTGGGCCGTCTCGGCCGCCTGATCCATCTTCTCGCCGAGGTTGCGACTGAATTCGTCGCTGCGCAGGTGGTTGCGCACGGCGTTCTCGATGATGCCCCGCAGCATTTGATGCACGTAGCCGAAGCCGAACACCCCGATCAGGATGAGCACGAAGGTGCCCACCCGCATGTACAGACTGAGGGTGGATTCCAGGCTGGTGGCGCGGTCTTCGAGGTGCTGATCAAGGCCCTCGATGCGCGTTTTGAGCTGCTCCTGGACGTGGGGCAACTCCGCGTCCAACCGGGTCAGCCGATCCTGGAGGTCCAGCACCCGGCGGCGCAGTTCGGCGTTCTCCTCGCGCAGGACCTGGAGGCGATCGCGCAGGATCGACACGCCGGGATCGCCGCTCCCCGGTGCGGCAAAGCGGGGGTCGGACTGGCCCAGGGCCGTGGCCGGCCCCCAGCCGAACAGCACCAGCCCGAGGAGCAGTCCCCGGACCCAGGCCGCCCTTGGCGGCAGGTGGCGGCTAGCCGGTGCGGGCACGGTCGCGGTAGGCCTCGATGTCGGCATCGCTCAGTCCCAGGAGGTAGAGGAGCCCGTCCAGCGAGCTGTTGACGAGGTTGTAGGGGGCCTCCGCACGCACCCGGGGCTTGGCGTGGTAGGCCACCCCCAGGCCGGCCTCGGCGATCATGGCGAGGTCGTTGGCGCCGTCGCCCATGGCGATCAGCTGCTGCTTGGCCAGGCCCAGGCGGTCGCGCAGATCCCGCAGCGTGGCGGCTTTCACGGCCCCGTCCACGATGTCCCCGACCACCTGGCCGGTCAAGTGGCTGTCCGCCACCTCCAGGACGTTGGCGGTGGTGAAATCCAGGCCCAGATCCGCCTCCAGGCGCTCGGTGAAGAAGGTGAAGCCACCGGACACCACCGCGACCCGGATGCCCATCCCCTTGGCGGCCTCCAGCAGGCGCTCGGCGCCGGGGTTGGTGGTGATGCGCTCGTGGTAGACCTCGGCCAGGACGTCCTCGGGCAGGCCCGCCAGCATCTTCACCCGCTCCACCAGGCTGCCCTTGAAGTCCAGCTCGCCGTTCATGGCGCGCTCGGTGATGGCGGCCACCTCCGCCTTCACACCGGCGTGCTCGGCGATCTCGTCGATGCACTCCACCGCCAGCAGGGTGGAGTCCATGTCCATCATGAGCAGGCCCCAGTCCCTGCCATCGGCCGGCAGCACCGCCAGGTCCACTGCCGCCGCCTCGGCGGCCGCCTGCAGCTGGCCGGTGAGGGCCGCCGCAGGCACGGCATCGCCTTCCAGGGACAGCTCCACCGCAGGAAAGCCTTCGGACAGGGTGCGCAGGCCGGTAACCAGCTGGCCGTGGCTGTGGATCTCCCCCGTCAGGCTGGCCAGGCTGTCCGCCGACAGGCCCGCGCCCATGATCACCGCCCGCAGATGCTGCCCCCCCTGGCCGCTAGCGCGCCAGGCCCAGGCGGGGTCGTCTCCGGCCTGCTCCCGGAGGATGGTTTCCAGGGCCTCCCCGGAAGAGGCGGTTACCTCGCAGCTGGCCACCTGGAAGGTGCCGAAGGTCGCCGGGTCGCCCGGCTGGCCGCCGGCGGCGGCCAGCGTCGCGGCGGGGTCGCAGCCGGGGCGGGGGGAGAAGGCGGTGAGGCGATAGGCAGTGCTCGCCATGGGCGGCTCCGTTGAATGGTTGGGGGAGGCGGCGCGCTCAGTCGGCGCCGTCCAGATCCTCGGCCAGCTCGGCGGGGGTGGCCTGGGGGCCGTGCTCCAGCAGGTCCAGCAGCTGGCGGACGCCGGCGATGCGGTCGTCGGCCTGCGCCCAGTCGGCCTTCACGCGCAGCTCGCGGTCGCCGTGCAGGCCGTATTTCTGAGGATCGGTCTGCAGCAGCTCCACCAGGCGTTCCGGGCCGATGGGCGGCTTGTGCCCGAACACCACCCGGCCGCCCACCGGCCCGGCCTCCAGTCGCTCGATGCCCAGGCTGCGGGCGCGCAGCTTGAGCTGGGCCACCTCCATCAGGTGGGCGGTGGACTCGGGCAGCCGTCCGAAGCGGTCCACCATCTCCTCGTGCAGGCCCTGCAGGCTCTCGCGGTCGGCCGCCGAGGCGATGCGCTTGTACAGCACCAGGCGTTCGTGGACGTCGGGCAGATAGTCCTCTGGGATCAGGGTGGGCAGGTGGAGGTTGACCTGGACGCCGTGGTCCTCCTCCTCCAGCTCGGTCGCCACGTCCACGCCGCGCCCGGCCTTGAGGTCCTCGATCGCCTCGTTGAGCAGCTCCACGTAGGTCTCGAAGCCCACCGAGTCGATGTGGCCGCTCTGGCCCTCGCCCAGGATTTCCCCGGCGCCGCGGATCTCCAGATCGTGGTTGGCGATGAGGAAGCCCACGCCCAGGTCCTCCAGCGACTCGATGGTCTCCAGGCGCTTTTCGGCGTCGCCGGTTAGCCCCTGGCGGCTGTTCACCAGCAGGTAGGCGTAGGCGCGGTGGCTGGAGCGCCCCACGCGGCCGCGCAGCTGGTGCAGCTGGGCCAGGCCGAAGCGGTCGGCGCGGTTGATGAGGATGGTGTTGGCGCTGGGGATGTCGATGCCCGACTCGATGATGGTGGTGGTCACC
>Ga0207797_1003616_pt1 | contig 10170 bp, 9 predicted proteins | sample PRCRCaboRojoPR_6_FD_187275 | JGI IMG/M metagenome (GOLD analysis project Ga0207797, IMG submission 187275) | Marine sediment microbial community from Cabo Rojo, Puerto Rico - PR CR 10% Liquid 1 (SPAdes) | ecosystem: Environmental > Aquatic > Marine > Coastal > Sediment | place: Cabo Rojo, Puerto... | reverse complement strand
GAAAAGACAATCGAATACATGAAAACACTGCCTCAGCCATGGATCGCTTTTAAAGTCATGGCAGCCGGATCGATTCATCCATCCGATGCGTTCCGCTATGCCTGGGAAAGCGGTGCTGATTTTATCTGTGCGGGAATGTATGATTTCCAAATGGTAGAAGATGCCAACATTGCGTTGGATGTACTAAACAGCGATATAAAACGAGAACGGAAATGGCGAGCGTAAGAGTGCTTTTGCCCGGGATTTTGATCCCGGGCAAAAGAATTATTCTTCACTTTTTCTCGTTGAAAATTTAAATGGCGCATAACCCGGGCACCAGCTAATCAAAACCGTTGCAATCGGAATGAGACCAACCAATCCCCACCAGCTCTGATAGACAATGCCAAGGGTAATAATAACAACGCCCAGAATGACCCGAATGATCTTATCTGTTTTGCCGATATTCTTTTTCAAAGCATCCTCCTTTAAAATGTATTTTTGACTGTGATTTTCTGGAATAACATTTTCAAAGATAAAATTATTCTATCACTTGAAAATTTTTCATTTTTTAAAATAATTTACTTGATATTATACTTAATTTTGCTATTATTAAGCGTTCAAATTTTTTAACGTTTTTTTAATGGTCATATTTTTTGCTTGATATCCACAAAATAATTTTTGTCCTGAAAAATGGATAAATATTATTTTTCTAAACAGTGATGTGTTCGATGTCTTGGGCTTTGTGGGAGACGCTATGGCAAAAGAAAAGGGACACACATCGCATTTTAAGATGACCTGCTTCAGCATTTTTGAGCGCTTTTCAATCTTTCCCTGTCTGCGCTCTTTCGAATCATTACATTTTTTACCTTCATTTTTCTTTAAACAATTATTTCCATCCAAACTCCGATATCTTTATTTTGACAAACTCACTTTTTCTCATAACGTCTTTAAGAAATCATTTTTGACCTTCTTCATCGACTTTACAAAAGCGTTATTTCGCTGTTCATACAGTTATAATCAGATATTAATATATCTTTAAAAATAAGACTCTATTTTAGTCGTTATTGTCAAATAGACAGTGAACAAAAAAAAAACAACCATCAAATCCTTAACAAAAATCAAAACAATCATTTCAAACATGTGGAGGGTCACATGAAACGATGCATTAATTTCATTTTCATTCTCACTCTTTTGGTTGTGCCATTGAGTGTGTTCGCAGCCGGCGGTGACATCATCGGTACGGTCAGAGATGCAGAAACCGGTGAACCGCTTCCCGGCGCGAACATCATGATCAGCAACACTTCTTTTGGCGCCGCATCAAATTCGGCAGGTGAATTTCAGATTACAAATGTTCCAGCCGGCCCGTACTCGGTTGTTGCCACCTACATGGGCTATGACCGGGATGAAAAAGCTGTGAGTGTTCAGGAAAGTCGAACAACCACAGTAAATTTCGAACTCGAGTCCGATATCATTACCGGGCAAGAGATTTCGATTCTGGCAGACCGGGTTAGAGAACGCGAAACGCCGGTTGCTTTTTCGAACGTTCGCAAACAGGAAATGCAGGCTCGGTTGGGTTCACGTGATATCCCGCTGGTTCTCAACACCACACCGAGCGTTTATTCGACCCAGCAGGGTGGCGGTGCCGGAGATGCCCGGATCAATATCCGCGGATTCAATCAACGAAATGTAGCGATTATGATCAACGGTGTTCCGGTCAATGACATGGAAAACGGCTGGGTGTACTGGTCAAACTGGGACGGTCTTGGCGATGCTACGTCCTCCATTCAGGTGCAGCGCGGACTGAGTGCGGTCAATCTCGCCACGCCGTCTATTGGCGGTACCATGAATGTCATCACCGATCCGACCTCACAAAAAGCTGGGGTACGCTACAAACAGGAATTCGGCAGCGGCAATTTCCTCAAAAGTACCGTTTTTGCGCACTCGGGTTTGATTGACGGCAAATACGCCGTCAGCGCCGGTCTTGTGCGCAAAGTCGGCGACGGTGTTATCGATAAAACCTGGACAGATGCCTGGGCCTACTATCTTGGTGCGGCATACAATGTGAATGAAAACAATCGCCTGGAATTTTACGCCCTTGGCGCGCCGCAGCGGCACGGTCAGAATCTCTATAAACAGAACATCGGTGCCTATAGTCATGATTTTGCCAAGGATCTTGATACTTATGATCCGGAAGCGTTGGATAAATTTCAGGAACAGGGTCGGGAGTTTAATCAAAACTGGGGTCCTCTGGCTGATTATTACGGCAGTTCACAACAGTGGTGGAACAAAAAAGCTCATTCCCGTTACAGCGATGACTTTCTCATGGAACGGGAAAACTTTTATCACAAACCCCAGATTAACTTGAACTGGTACACTCAGGTTACTGAAAAACTGAACGTTTACAGCACAGTGTATTATTCCGGCGGACACGGTGGCGGAACAGGAACCTATGGCGATGTCTATCGACAGGATGCTGAAGGCGCTTTGGGTGACGACGACTATAAATTCTACTACGGTCCATCCCCCTGGCAATGGGATTTCAATGAAACCATCCGAATGAACAAAGGACCTGCCGGTGCCTATTTTGTGGATAAGGACAGTTTGTACAAAGAAAACGGCCAGTCACTTGGCATTCTTCGCAACAGCCGAAACAATCAATGGACAATCGGCGCAATCTCCAAAGCGTACTATGAGGTAAGTGAAGAGCTCAGAACGTCCTTTGGACTGGATTGGCGAACCGCGGAAATCGACCATTTTCGCGAAGTCCGTGATCTCCTTGGCGGGCAGTATTGGGTCAAAACCGCAGACCGATTCAATCCCAATGAAAAAATTGGTTTGGGTGACAAGATGGCGTACAATTTTACAAATACTGTAGACTGGGCTGGTGCTTACGGGCAGGCTGAATACAGTACCGGTGTGGTTACCGCTTATGGTATGGCCGGTTGGTCCGCCATCAAATACACCTATACCAATCACTTTCGCAAAGGCGATGACGGTAATAAACTCACATCCGAGACTGACATGATTAACGGCTATCAGGTTAAAGGTGGTGCCAATTATCTGCTCTCCGACAAGTTCAATGTTTTTGGAAATGCCGGTTATGTGTCCAAGGTGCCGATATTTGACGCTGTCATCAGTGACCGGGATGGTACAAAAGCTGAAGATCCTCAAAATGAAAAATTCACATCATTCGAGTTTGGTGCTCAGTATCTGGGATTGAACGGTAATTTAAGTCTCAAAGCGGATTATTATTACACTTCCTGGACAGACAGAACCCAGAACATCGGCATTGTAAATCGCGATGGTTCGGAAGGTTTTGTTTTCGTTCAGGGTATGAACCAGCTCCATAACGGTGTTGAATTTGAGATTGTTTATCGTTTCAACAGGTTATTCCGAATTGACATGGCTGGTTCTTACGGCATGTGGAAATACACCGATAATGTCTCCGGAACGTATAAGGATTATCAGGGCGGTTCGGAAACCGAAGAAACCTATAATTACTATGTTAAAGACCTCAAGGTCGGTGATGCACCGCAAACACAACTTGCTATCGGCGCGACAGTAAAACCAATTCTTGGACTGGAAGCACAGGTTGTAGCAAAATATTATGACCGTCATTATGCCGATTGGGATCCGTTCACCAGAACCCAGTTCGAGGAAAATGTTGAATCCTGGCAGGCTCCTTCGTACACTCTGATCGATGTTCACGCGATTTATGACATTCCGCTGGAACTGGGCGGTTTTAAACTGCAACTCTTTGGTCACGTGTTCAATGCTCTCGATGCCGAGTATATCCAGGATGCTGTCGATAACAGTCAGTACAATGCATTTGACTATGACCACGATGCAGACGACGCCGAAGTCTTTTTTGGCTTGCCGAGAACATTTAATGTTGGTATTCAGTTCGCTTACTAAACTAAAAAGCCCCGGCAATTGCCGGGGCTTTTTAGTTTGAATTGGTTTACCAATCTACTTATCCTTGTCATACCAGTCTCTGCCGGAGGGCAAGTCAGCATGATAAGCTTTCAGATATTTTACATTGAGCGAGACGAAAATATAATCACCAAATCCCCCTTAACAACTCTGCCGTTTTCTCCAAACCGTCCACATCATTCTCATTAAAAGCATCGAACTCGGCGCTGTCCACATCGAGCACAGCTTTGAGTGTTTTGTCGTTATCAAATACCGGCACAACAATTTCCGATTTTGAACGGGAATCACACGCCACGTGACCGGGGAATTGTTCCACGTCAGGGACGAGTATAGTTTCCCGTTTTGTTGCGGCAGCGGCGCACACACCCTTGTCCAGCGTCAGCTTCACGCAGGCCGGCGGTCCCTGAAACGGGCCCATTAAAAGATGATCGCCTTTGAAAAAATAGAATCCCACCCAAAAGAAATAATCAAAATATTCTTTTAAAATCGCGCTGGTGTTAGCCAGCGTCGCAATAACATCGTCGTTCCGATGAACCTGAGCCCGAATGCGTTTGTGTGCCCAGTTATAAGCATCCTGTTTTTGCATGACTTTTCCTCAATGTCTATTTCAATTTATCAAGCAGTACTGAACTTTTTACAACACGATAAGCCGGTTTGTTCGCCTTTCTGTATGCTTGCGAATGGTGCAGCGGCGGATAATCCTTTGCTGCCATTTCATTGCCAAGCTCTTCCATCAGGTCAGCATCAAAGGGCCATTCTGACTGGCGACAAACTTCAACCGTGTCCCGCCACAGTTTTTCAAATGCCTGCTTGTGATCTCCTGTGTTTTTGCTCGATGCCACAAACACATCCCAGATTGTTTGCCAGGTGTAACCAAACCTTTTAGCCGGTCTAAAATTCAGACGAACGGTCTCACCATCGATCGATACCGGCTCCGAAAGAGTTTCTAAAGAAAGTGTATTCACTGCTGAAAATTCCTGATATAAATAGTTTCTGGCTTTGTCAATGTCATGCAAAAGATGCTCCGCTCCGAACACCCCTTGAAACAGCAGCTTGTAAACATCTTGCACATCCATGTTTTTATGCCGATTGAGGTGATAACGAATGAGTTTATCAATTTTTGTTTGGCGGTTTTTATTCATCAGGATTCCATCCATTCATAATGATCATCTCCATCCAGTAAGCCAGGAATCGCCAGCAGCCAAAATCGGCGTAAAAGTCCTGAACCTGTTGTGCCGATGGTTTTCGTCCGTTAAAATGAGCACGACTCATGTACGAAATGACAAAGCTGTCCACGCCAATCTCTTCGTAATAGCCGTACAGTGCCATCAAATAGTTTGTGGTAATCGGGCCGATGCCGTCAAAGCTGAGAAAATAATTCTTTAATTCGTCCCTGTTCATGTCGCCGTTTTCGGCACGTTTAGCTTCAGATTCGCCGCTTGTAAACCGCTTGCACAGTGCCATCAAGTACCGGCTGCGGTAGCCCACCCGAGCTGTTTCTTTGAGAAAATCCTCTCCCCTATTTAAAATCGTTTCAGGCAAAGGGAAACCCGTGTATTTTGTTCCCGGAACCGCCGGCCCTGCAGCGCCAATCGCATTAATCATTTTGACAGCCTGTTTCCACTGCACATTGGTTCCGCATATGCTTTTAAAGATATCCTCGAACACTGATTCGCTTCGTATCAGTCGGCCCAGACCGTAGTCGAAAGTTTTATGTAAAATCGGATGATCTCTGCACTTTTTGTAAAAATCCTCAAGATCCAGTTCTAAATTAAAAATGCGACGAAACCGATTTATGACGTTGTTCTGATCCCGGTCAGAGAGCTGATGATCTGTTTCAAATAAAAGTTCGGATGAAGTGTTTTCATCTTTTTGTTTAATTCTTAAAAGAACGGCTTTTTGAGTCAAAAGTATAATCCATTTTAATGTCTTGTTCTCATTATCCCAGTAGAAAGGGACAAGCTGAAACCAGCCGTGCGATTTAAGTACATTTTCCAGAATAAAAGGTTGCGGTACGGAAAAGTGAAATATCATAAAAATGGCTCCGAGTGAATCTTTTTGTGACAACTGGCATCTGATAAAGAAAATATAAGGAGGACAGTATGAATCTCAAAGTAAAATTTCCAGGTGATTTAAAAGTCAATGCAGAATATGGTTCTTTTACCATCGAAACGGATCAGCGCGGTTCAGCACCGCCGCCGTTCGCTTTGTTTCTGGCTTCTATTGGGACGTGCGCCGGCATTTATGTGCTCGGATTTTGCAAGAACCGGAATTTACCAACCGATGGTCTTGAGATTGAGCAAAAAATGCACACGAATCCGTCGACAAAGATGATCACAAAAATTGATCTGGATATCCATTTACCAGAGGGTTTTCCGGAAAAATACGAGTCAGCCGTTATTCGCGCAGCAGAACAGTGTACGGTTAAAAAGCACATTCAGGACGCTCCGGAATTTGCTGTTAATACGGTAGCAGCATAAATTAAATGCTTTGTTGACATAAATTAAAACAGATTGCTTAATATAGTTCAAGTGTTCCCGTCTGATTTTTGCTGATACCGGACGGGGACAATTTCAAAATGAGTCTGTTGTTTTTTTCTTTCCTATTTGTTTCAGAGTTGACAATCATTTCGCTATTGCTTATCTTTATATAAAATTTATCCTTACACTATCTTTTCGAACATGAAGAGAAAACGACCTCTCATTGTACAAAAATACGGCGGCAGTTCTCTGGCTACGCCCGATCATGTCCTGCGGGTTTCCCGACACATTATGAACCGAAAAGACAAGGATTGCGATTTGCTGGTTGTTGCCTCGGCCATGGGCAAAACCACAGACAACCTGGTCAAGCTGGCACATGAGATGAATCCCAATCCGGATCGCCGCGAAATGGACATGCTGCTATCAACAGGTGAGCAGATTTCCATTTCCGCACTGGCTCTGGCTATTAACGCTTCCGGCCGTTATCAGGCTGTCAGTTTTACCGGACCGCAAATCGGACTCGTGACTGATGAAAATCATACCCAGGCTCATATTTTAGAAATTAAAAAATACCGCATTCAGGAAGCGCTGGACGAAAATAAAATTGTCATTATTGCCGGATTTCAGGGCTTATCAATAAAAGGAGAGATCACCACGCTTGGCCGCGGCGGTTCGGATACCACAGCTGTCGCGCTGGCCGCTGCTATGGATGCGGATTACTGCGAAATCATGTCTGATATTGACGGCATTTACACAGCCGATCCCAAAAACGTGTTGAACGCCAAACGCATTGACCGGATGCATTACGATCAGGCACTCGAAATGGCCGGTGCAGGTGCTAAAATGCTTCACAAACAGTCGGTCGAATTTGCCAGACGGCATAAAATTAACTTGTCACTAGGTTCTTCGTTGTCCGGTCAAATCGGCACCATTGTCAGTGAAGAAAACCTTCACAAAGGCGCGGTGGTTGGCGTGGCATCGGATGATGATATTTCTGTTATCCGTTTTGCCATGAATCAATCCGAGGCTATACGGCTTCCGGTAACTTTTTCAAAGCAGCACATTCACCTAAAAATATGGCAGTGTGTTCAGGGTCTCGGTATGCTGGGCGTGGCCAAAGGTGACAGGAACCTTGCCGTTCGTGTGCTCAGGGAGAACACCACAAATGTGCATATTGAGGATCATTGGAGTATACTTTCGATTATTGGTGAGGGAATCGGTGTTGGCACAAATGCGGCTAACCGTTTTTTTGATGTTTTGCATACATTAAATATCGACATTCAGTCGGTAATCTCGGGTGAGTTATTTCTCAAAGTATTGTGCCCCACCGCTCGTCTGAAAATTGCGGTGGAAAAGGTTCATCATAAACTTGTTGAAAACGAAATGAATGCATAAAACGAGGTGAATGTGGAACAGTTTAAAAATTTGATGGTGTCGGTATCCGGTGTGCGCGGTATTGTTGGAGAAGGATTAACACCGAATGTGGCAATGCTGTTTGCCCAGGCATACGGCAGTCAATTTCCCGGCAAAGTTGTGGTCGGCCGGGATTCCCGGGTCACAGGACCGATGCTCAAACATGCGGTGTGGGCAGGGCTTATGTCCGTTGGCTGCGATGTTGTTGATGTTGACATTACCACCACACCAACCACGGAGTTGATAGCCGATCGTCCCGAGCACAGCGGCGGCATTATCCTTACGGCAAGTCACAATCCAAAGCAGTGGAATGCGCTCAAGCTGCTCGGACCGGACGGCATGTTCCTGAATCAGGAATTGGGAGACATTATTGTCGACCGCATACGCACTGAAAATTTTGCTATTGTTCCCTGGGATAAAATCGGCACCCTCGAGAAATATAATAACGCTGCTGAATACCACATCGATCTGCTTTTAGATTTACCTTTAATCAATGAGGCCGGCATCCGGGCAAAAAAGTTCAAGATAGTCGTCGATTGTTGCAACGGCGCCGGCGGGGTGATCCTGCCACAATTATTTGAAGCTCTTGGCTGCGATGCCATTTTTTTGAACAAAGAGCCCACCGGCTTGTTTCCGCGCGAACCCGAGCCTGTCCCTAAAAATCTGAACGAATTAATCAGTGCCGTAAAAGCGCACAATGCCGACATCGGATGTGCTGTCGATCCCGATGTTGACAGGCTGGCGCTGGTTTCTGAAAAAGGACGCCCCCTCGGTGAAGAATACACGTTGGCACTGGCAACGCAATTTGTCCTTTCGCACACGCCCGGCGATGTGGTTGTCAATGCGTCAACTACCCGTGCCATCGATGATATTGTCAAGCAGTCCGGTGGCCGAGTTCATCGCACGCCGGTCGGGGAGATCCACGTTGCCAGCCGAGCAAAAGAAATTGACGCCGTGATTGCCGGCGAGGGCAACGGCGGTGTGATCTATCCGGAGTTCCACGCCGGTCGTGATGCGTTGGTCGGTATTGCTTTTATGCTGCAACTTATGACCGAAACCGGAAAACCGCTTTCCGAGTTGCATAAGAATGCCCCGCAGTACACCATGGTCAAAGATAAAATTCAGCTTTCGTTTGACGCGGATGCTAAAAGTATTGTTGGTGAATTTGCTGACTCGCATTCGGATGAAAACGTGAACACTATCGATGGTGTCAAATTGTTGTTCAGAGATTCCTGGGTTCACGTTCGTGCATCAAACACCGAGCCTATCATTCGGATCATTGCCGAAGCGCCAACCAAGCAGCAGGCACGTGAAATGGTTGACGATTATAAAAAAGAAATAAAAAGACTGGAACAAAAAAACAGACGTTCACAAAGGCGCCTGTAAAGAGGACGCTATGAATAACCTGTCCAAAGCTGTTGAATACGCCTGGCGTGAAAACCGCGCGTCAGAGCAACTTTTTGTCGAGTTTGAGGAAAAAATTCCACCCAAATCCCTTGCCACAATGATTGACCACACTTTATTAAAGCCCGAAGCCAACTGGGATGATATGCGCAGACTGTGTCAGGAGGCAAAGGATTATCAGTTTGCCTCTGTGTGTGTCAATCCATTCTGGGTGTCCTGGTGCGCTGAGTTGTTAGCCGGTACACCCATTCCGGTATGCTCTGTGGCCGGATTTCCGCTGGGTGCTTCGGCAACTCGGATTAAAGCAGAAGAAGCCCAACAGGCTGTTTCCGACGGTGCCAAAGAAATTGATATGGTTTTGAACGTTGGTGCGCTCAAAGCCGGCAAATTCGAACTTGTTCACAACGATATCCAGAGAGTGGTTGAAGCGATTGAGCCGGCTCAATGTAAAGTCATCATCGAAGCCTGTTTGTTGACCGATTATGAAAAAGTGGCTGCCTGTGTCATTGTGCGAGAAGCCGGAGCGCACTTTGTAAAAACATCGACGGGATTCAGCACATCCGGTGCAACCATCCACGATGTGAGTTTGATGCGGCGGGTCGTGGGAACAGAACTTGGTGTAAAAGCTGCTGGCGGAATTCGCGATTACAAGACAGCGATCGCAATGGTAAACGCCGGCGCAACCCGCATTGGAGCCAGCGCCGGCGTTAAAATTCTGTCGTAATAACCGCAGTTTTAATTGATTTTTTTATGATTACGGCATTGTCAATGCCTTGTGAACATTCAGCCGTCCTTCGGTCACCAGGATCTCTTTAAAAGAATCCAGCTTATCCACACTGTCCATCAAACGCTGTTTGATATCTGTGTGCGACATTCCCGGATTGGCCGCGAGCACCAAACCAGCGGCACCGGCAACGTGCGGTGTCGCCATAGAGGTTCCAGAAAGAGAAGCGTAACCGCC
>Ga0207797_1003615_pt1 | contig 10171 bp, 11 predicted proteins | sample PRCRCaboRojoPR_6_FD_187275 | JGI IMG/M metagenome (GOLD analysis project Ga0207797, IMG submission 187275) | Marine sediment microbial community from Cabo Rojo, Puerto Rico - PR CR 10% Liquid 1 (SPAdes) | ecosystem: Environmental > Aquatic > Marine > Coastal > Sediment | place: Cabo Rojo, Puerto... | reverse complement strand
GGAGAACATCAAAGACGAATGGAGCCAGGGAGCCGGCTTCGTCAACCTGGAGGGACACGGCAACTATCTCTCCTGGGCGACCCATCCCCCGCATGACTACAACACCTGGGTCGGCATCCAGGTGCAGGACATCCCCGACTTAGGCAACGCGGGCAAGCTGCCCTTCGTCGTGCTCGGCGGCTGCCACATCGCCGACATGAGCCATACCTATGAATGCTTCGCCTGGCAGCTGGTCCGCGCCGTCAACAAGGGCGCCATCGCCACCACGGGGTTCACCAGCCTGTCATGGGGCGCCGACGACGACGTCAACGGCAACGGCGAGCCGGATATCATCGAATACGCCAGTGGCTACCTGGACATCCTGGCGTTCAAGCAGTACGGCCAGCATGACATCACCGTGGCGGGCGAGCTGTGCGACGCAGCCGTGACCGAGTATCTCAACACGGCGCCGGTTGAATGGAACAACGCCTACCTGGACATCTGGGACTGCAAGACGGTCTCCGCCTGGGTACTGCTCGGCGACCCGTCGCTGCAGCTCGGCGGCATCCAGGGCTAATCCTTTCTATCTGGAGCCATGCCGGCGTCGATAGAAAAATGCTATGGATACTGCAGCCATGATGCCCGTGAGCGCTAGGGCTGGCATGGCGCCTGTTTCCCCGTGTCTGTCGACGAAAAAACTGCGCGATGCAGCAGCGCTGCCGCATCGTACCTGTATGGTGTGACTGCCATCTGCTAGGCCCGTGATGTCCAGCGCCATGTGCCATACAACGTTGCCCTGCGCCCGGCTCCAGGAACCGTTGTCTACGCGTATGTCTACGGGCCGCGCCTGCTCCGAGACGCCCCGGATGACCACGGTGCCGTTCACCGTCTGCCCCGCCGCGGGGGAGAGGATGTATATGGTGTCGGGGAGCGAGGGCACGGTGACCGGCTGCTGCAGGGGATGACGGTCGACGTTGTCGGTGTCGATGACGTAGGCTCCGGTGCCGTTGTAATCGTCCCAGTAGTTGCCCGTCCCCCGGTTATCCCACGTGTTTGCCCCGTCGTAGCCCCAGGCGTTGACCTGGTTCCCGATGAACGTGTTGCCGTGGATGGTGTTGTCTCTGCTTCCGCAGCAAAAGTAGACGCCGCGCTCCTGGCTGTCCGCTATCATGTTGCCGTGGACGACGGCGTGTGCGGTTCCCTCCAGGTGGACGCCGTGGGTGTTGTTGGCAAGGGTGTTGTTGGCGACGATGCTTCCGTCTGCATGGGAGACGTAGACGCCTTCGTGGTTGCGGTAGATGTCGTTCCCGTCTATCCTGCAGCTCTCGCCGTATTGGAGCCATATCCCGTAGTAGGTGTTCCGGTAGACGTGGTTTCCGGTGATGGAGGCATGGGCGGCTTTCACGGTGACCCCGTAGGTGTGGTTGAGCACGCTGCAGCTGGACACCGTGGCGTGCCTGCCCGTTATCGTTATCCCGTGGCTGCCGCCGTTTACGATGAACCCGGTGACGGTGACGTTGTCCGCGGTGATGTCGATGGACGGGAGGGCGGCGTGCCGGCCTTCAACGGTCAGTGGTTTGTCGATTGCTATACCCGGGTAGCTCCCGGGGTGCACGACGACGTGGTCGCCGGGCGCCGCGGCTGCCATCGCCCCGTCGATGGAGGTATAGGTGCCGCTGCCGGATCCGCCGACATGGAACACGTCCGCCGGTGCAGCCGTGCCATATGGCGCCAGGGCGGAGATGAGCAGGCAGGCCAGGAGGAGGACGAGGGCATGTTTCACGCACAGGACATCGTGCCGTGCTACATAGATTTTGTCGTAGCCTGACGCGGCATAAAAACAAATAAGGTGACATGGTTTACCGATGGAGATGCCATCATGAGAAAAACAAAGATCGTGGCTACCATCGGGCCTGCATCGCAGGAGCAGGAGGTGCTCCGGCAGCTCATCGACGGCGGCCTCGACGTGGCCCGTCTCAACTTTTCGCATGGCACCCATGAGCAGCACGGCAGAAACATCGACGCCATCCGGGAGATAAGCGGCGAGGTGGCCATCATGCTGGACACCCAGGGGCCTGAGATACGCCTCGGGGTCATGGAGCAGCCCGTAGAGCTCCATGAGGATGCCACGGTTACGCTGACCACCGATGATGCCGAAGGCAAGGGAACACTCCCCGTTGCCCATCCCGGGTTCCTGGAGCACATCGGTGAGGGAGACACCGTTCTGATAGCGGACGGCGCCGTCGCCCTGGACGTCGAACACGTCGGCGATGTGGCATCCTGCCGGGTGCGCTACGGCGGCACCGTGAGCAGCCAGCAGTCGGTCAACGTGCCCGGGCGGGATCTAGACCTGGAGGCGCCCACCGACAAGGACCGGAGGGACATCCGGTATGGCGTGGAAAAAGACGTGGACTTTGTGGCTGCCTCGTTCGTGGAAAGCGCGGCGGAGGTCCGCCGGATACGGGAGCTGCTCCGCAGTCAGGGCTCCCAGGCCGGGGTCGTCCCCAAGATTGAGAGCATGCAGGCGCTGGAGAACATCGACGCTATCATCGCGGCTGCCGATGGCGTCATGGTGGCCCGGGGGGATCTGGGCGTTGAGATTCCTGCCTCGGATGTCCCGCTGACCCAGAAAAACATCATCCGGAAGTGCAACGCCCGGGGCACGCCGGTTATCACGGCGACGCAGATGCTGGAGTCGATGACCGAGCATCCCCGGGCGACCCGTGCTGAGGCGTCCGACGTGGCCAACGCGGTGCTGGACGGCACGGATGCGGTCATGCTGTCCGCGGAGACCGCGGTGGGAGCCTACCCGGTGGAAGCGTTCATGTTCATGGCCGAGGTGCTGGAAAAGGTGGAAACGTTTTTCCGGGATAACGTCCACCGGACCGTGGAAAGCGGGAGCGACACCGTGGCGGATATCATCTGCAAGAACGTCTGGCAGGTGTGCAGCGAGATCGACGTGGACTACATCGTGGCGCATACCTCGTCTGGGTCGACGGCCCGGAATATCTCCAAGTACCGGCCGATGACGGACATCATCGCGTTTACCAACTCGCGGATGGTGCAGCGGCAACTCCGGCTGGTGTGGGGCGTCCGTCCCTACCACATCGAGTTCAAGGAATACTTTGACGATCTCATCCATGATACCACCTCTTTTCTGAAGCAGACGGGGCAGGTCACGGACGACGACACCCTGGTTATCACCGCCGGTGTCCCCAACTCGGTGACCGGTATCACCAACCTGATGGAGATACGCCGGGTGGACAGCATCCTCGACGGATAAGCGAAAACCTTTTTAGCCCGCCGGGGCTTGCATTCCGTGGATGAGTGCACCCTTCCATTGGACTGCCCGTCGCTCGACCGCCTGCTGGGCGGCGGCCTGGAATGCGGCATCGTCACCGAGATACACGGGGAGGGCGGCAGCGGCAAAACCAACATCTGCCTGCAGGCGGCCTGCAACTGCGCTGCCAGGGGGGACAAGGTTGCCTACGTGGACACCGAGGGCGTCTCAGAGGAGCGGCTGGCGCAGATATGTGATGGCAGCACCGAGCTGACCAAGAAAATCCTTTTTTTTCAGCCCTACGCTATGGATGAGCAGGAGCAGATGGTAGAAAAAGCGGTGAAAATCGACGCGGGGCTCATCGTCGTGGACAGCGTCAACCTGTTCTACCGGCTGTCGATGGACGGCGACGAGGGCGCTGCCACCCGGTCGCTCAGCCGGCAGCTGGTCACCCTGCAGGTGGCCGCCCGGAAGCGGGGCATCCCCGTGGTGGTGACCTCGCAGATCTACGCCACGAACGGTCAGATACGCCCCTTTGGCGGCCGGAGCATCGACCACATGGTGAAGACGACGGTCTGCCTGCATAAGGCCGACGAGCAGCGGGATGACGGCACTGAAACCCGGCTGGCCGAGCTGGTCAAGCATCGTTCCCGGCCCAGCGGCGAAAAAGTCGTGTTTCATATCACCGAGGCGGGCCTTGAATGACCGGGAAACACTGGCCGGTGCCCGGCAGCTGCACCCGGACGCTTCCATCCACGGGTACGGCCGGCTCGTTCTGGGAGAACCGGGGCGACCGATGGCACTGCGGCGTCGACATCTACGCGCCGCACGGCAGCGACGTCTGCGTCGTGGAAGACGGACGGGTGCTGGACACGGGCGTTATGACGTCGCCTGACGTGCTTCCCTACTGGAACAAAACATATTACGTGCTCGTCGGCCATGGAGCCCTCGTGGCAAAATACGCGGAGCTGCACGACATGTGCGTGACAGCCGGAGACCGGGTGGCCGGCGGCGAGGTCATCGGCCACGTCGGGACCGTTCTCAACCGGGATGCCATCACCGCCGGAGCGCCGACCTACATCCGGCGGCTGGCCGACCACGATAAGCTGTCCATGCTCCACTTCGAACTCTACCGGGAGCCCCCGTCGGACAGCCAGGCATATCTGGGGGGCAACTGGTTCGGCGACCGCCGGCCCGCCACGCTCATCGACCCCTCGGAATATCTCGAAAAGACATCCCGGGGCATATAAAAACCTGCTCAATATTTTTAAACCGGTATCTCATTAATATCGGCAGTGAACCGTGGGGATACGAGGCAGTATCTGCTGCTGGCTGCCGCCGTGATCTGCATCGCCGGGCTCTACCTTGCCGGCACGGCTTCGGAGCCCTCCTCTATCTCGCTGGCCGACCTCGATGAACACGAAGGTGAGACGGTGCAGGTCGCCGGATACGTGGTCCACGTGGAGCGCTACAGCCAGGCGTCCGGCTTCGTGCTCCGGAACGACTCCGTTTCAGCCAGGGTGTTCTCGCCCGACGGCGCCGATGTCCGGCTGGCCGACCGGGTCCGGGTCACCGGCACCGTACAGCGCTACGAGGGCAGGCTGGAAATCATGGCGGACAACGTCACCAAGCTTGCGTCTGCCGGCCATGCGGTTCCATTGCCCGTGCTCGCCGGGCAGTACGACGAATTTCTTGACACCACGGTTACCACCAACGGCTCCGTCGAGAAGGTGACCGATACCGCGTTTCAGCTTGTAGACGGCTCCTGCTGCATCACGGTCCGCCATCCGGAGGGACCCTGCAATGTATCCGCCGGCGACCGGGTTTCCGTGACCGCAGCGGTGCGCTACGACCCCGGCATATTGTGCTTCTACCTGTCGATCGAGCGAGACGACCACCATGTAGCGCTGCGGGGATGACATGCCGGGGCTGCTCCCCCTTCTCGTGTGCGCGGCCGCCGGCACCATGCTTGGCTGGCTGACCGGGCTGGTCCCCGGCCTGCACGTCAACACGGTGGCATTGCTATTGCTTTCCCTGGCCGGTGTGCTGTCCTCGGCGCTCGCCGGCGTTGCCGGGGTCAGCGCTGCCATGGTGCCGCTGCTGCTGGCCGTTGTCATCGCCGCTACCGCTATTTCGCATACGTTCACCAACATCGTTCCCTCAACGTTTCTCGGTGCGCCGGAGGAGGACACCGCCCTGGTGATGCTGCCCGCGCATGCGCTGCTTCGCCGGGGGCAGGGCTACCGGGCGGTTGCTCTCTCGGCGGCGGGGAGTGCCGGCGCCGTCGCGATGGGCCTGGCGTTCGCGGTGCCGTTCCGGGTGCTGCTCGGGTCGCCTGTCGGGCTCTACGACCTGCTGGTGGAGGTGATGCCCTGGATGTTGCTGGCTGTCTCCGTCGTCCTCATCGGCACGGAAAAAGATGGCCGCCATGTCGTGGCTGCCCTGGCCCTGTTTGGGCTGGCCGGCGTGTTCGGCATGGCTGTCTTTGACCTTCGACCCGCTCCATTGCTGGGTCTGCCGGGGTCGCTGCTGTTTCCCGCGCTGTCGGGCCTGTTCGCGGTGCCCACGCTGCTGTACTCCATGCAGGCGGCGCCGGTGCCCGAGCAGACCGACGACCCCGGTGAGCTGTCGCCCCGGATGGCGGACGTGGGAACCGGAGCCGCTGCCGGAGCGGCCGTGTCCGTGCTGCCCGGGGTCACCGCCGCCGTGGCCACGGTCATGGCCCTGGTCGCCCGGGGGCGCAGGCAGGCTGAAAGCGTCATCGTGACCCTCTCGGCGGTCAACACGGCCAACGCTTTCTTCGTCCTCGCCGCCCTGTTCGTCATCGGACGGGCGCGGAGCGGGAGCGCCACCGTCATCCAGGAAATACTTCCCGTGGAGACCTGGACGGGGATGCTGCCGCCGTCTGCCCTGCCGTGGCTGCTCATCGCGGTGGTGGTCGCCGCCGTGTCATCCTACTATTTTACGCGGGCGGCCGGGCGGATGGCGGCCCGGCATATCTCGGCTTTTCCCTACCGCCGGGTGGCGCAGGCAACCATCGCCGGCATAGGTGCCATGGCGTTTCTGTTCACCGGGCCGGTTGGCATCCTCTGCCTGCTCACCGGCACCTTTATCGGGCTGCTGTGCCTGGAATGGCAGGTGCGCCGCAGCGTGCTCATGGGCGTCCTGCTCATCCCCATACTGTTATACTACCTGTAAACCATGTATTGACGATAATGTTTTTTTAAAACCGGCCGTTGTATGACATGGGAGGTGAAAAATGGAAATCGCGAGGTCTGAGGAAAGCGCGGGAACCATCCTGCTCATCTTCGCCGTCGTCATCACCGCCATCGCGCTGGCTGCCGCCCTGCTGCTATAGGGGGCGCGAAGCATTCAAATACGGTTTGACCGATTGCAGTACATGGTTTTCAAGCAACTGCTGGCCGTCTGTCTCCCCCTGCTGCTGGTCACCGTGGGCGTATCACAGGCGCTGGCCCCCGAGCAGTCCGAGCGGGCCGCCGTCATGGTGCGGACGGGGGCGGGAGAGCAGCGCATCCCGATGTCGACGGAGACCGCCGGTGTTGTCGACGGTCTGCTGCAGGCCCTCGCCGACGCCATACATGCCGGTGACCGGACGGCGGTACAGGAGCTGACGGGACGGCTTCGCTCACATGGGGTCGACGTGGAGATACCCGACGTGCTGGCCAATGCCGATGCAACCCCGGTATCAAACCGGCTGTGTGTCATGTACGGCTATTTTTCCAAGGCGCTGTTTTCCTATCCGCTGGACCTGGCCGTCGCCGGCATATTATCCCTGTTCAACGGCTTCAGTACCATCGGCCTGTTCCTGCTGTGGTCGGTGCTCACCCATGCACTGCACCCGGTGCATCTCGCCGCTCCGTTTCTGTTTCTGACGGTGCTCGACGGCGCCACCGGGCAGCTGGTCACCCGGGGGCTCGACGGCAGGCAGGTTATCTCCGCCGAGGAGCTGTCCACCCATGTCATACTGGGGTTCGTGGGCACCATCATCAACGTCATCGTTCCCGTGCAGGATGCACCTGACCCGGCGTTCTGCGTGGGCGCCGCCCTGGCTATCTCGCCGCGGCCGTAGCCCTACATATTCTTTACTGCCTTCCGCGCTCGCTCGAGATAGGGTTGGACGTCCACGCCGTGCTCATGGGCGACGAGCAACGCCGCCACCTCGGGGATGACATGCTCCTGTTCGGCTCTCTTTTGGATGCGGCTGCGCGCCTGCTCCTCGCGCATATCCCGTCCGGCGAGGACACCGGCTATGACGGTTACCAGGTCCTCCTGTTCGATCTGCACGATGCTGCCGTCGACCTCGAAGCCCAGCGGCACGTCGACCGATGCGGTGTCAAACGTGGGCGTGTAGCCGGCATCTGTTTCCTGCAGCAGCCCCTGCTCGAGGCCGCGCTGGATGAACTCCTTGGCCTCCGCCGGGGTCAGCCAGCCGAGCTCATAGGACAATGTCATGTATATCTCGTTTTCGTCGAGGCTGTCCTTGCCGCTCCGCTGGAACAAAAACGCGATGAGCTTCCTGGCTTCCTGTATCATGCTATCCGCTCCGCCATGCCCTGGTCGTCGTTCAGGCGCCAGGTTTCCACGTTCCATGTCTCCCGCCATGCATCATCGACGACGAGGCCGGCCAGCTCGAACCGCCGGACGCGGCGCTCCGTCTGCATCGGTCGCTCGGAACGCAGATACAGGTCGCTTTCCACCATGTCCACCAGCTGCCGGAGGTCGTCGTCGGACAAAGCGTCGTCCAGGGTCACCCGGGTGGCACCTGCCACCACGAGGTCGATTACGTCCTCGACACGCCGGGGCGCCGCATCCAGCCACAGAAACGCCTTCTTAGACACGGCCTTGTACACGTCGATGTTCGCCCGGTTGCGCCTCACCCCATCGAGGTCGACCACGTAGACCAGGTCATGCTCACCGCGGAGCTCCCGCAGCGTCTCCACGGCGCTGGAGCGCTCTCCCTCGACGACTGCCTGGCCGCGCTCGACATGTACCAGCGGTATCCGCTCCATCGGACGGCAAACACCGGGGACGTTAAAACGTTTTCCACCATGCCGCCAACCTTTAAAATCGGCGGGGGATGTAGACCCGTGCAACGGACGGCCATTGCAGTCAGGTCTCACGATGCGCAGAAGGCGCTGGAGGCGCTCATCGAACAGGGGCGGCTGGACGACAGCCGGCGTATCAGCCGGACCGAGCGGGAGGTCCAGTTGCCGGTCACGGAGCCGCCCGAGACGCTTCCCTTCGATTTCGAGGTCGTCGAGCAGCAGGACATCGTGCCCCGCAGGTATCCGACGCCGATGGCCGAGATCCGCGCCCGCATCCAGGAAGAGCTGCCCGCCGTTGACCCGGCAGCGTTGCCCGAGTCATGGGAAAAAATCGGCGACATCCTCGTCATGCGTTTCCCCGACGGCTTTGCCGAAAAACGGCGGGCTGCCAGGGTATACGGCGAGGTGCTGGACTGCCGCGCCGTCCTTGAAGATATCCGGGGCATTCGTGGTGTCATGCGCCAGCCATGCGTTCGGCGTCTTTGGGGCGACCAGGATACGGAGACAACCCACGTCGAAAACGGCGTCGCCTTCAGGCTTGACCCCCGGCGGGTTATGTTTTCCTCCGGCAACATAGACGAGCGGATACGGATGGCGTCCATCGCAACGGCGGGCGAGATCGTCGTGGATCTCTTTGCAGGCATCGGCTACTTCACATTGCCCCTGGCGGTGCACTCCGATGTCAGGGTGTACGCCTGCGAGATCAACCCCGTGGCAGCCGGCTATCTGCGCAGCAGCGCTGCGCTCAACGACGTCGCACCCCACGTGGATGTCAGGCAGGGCGACTGCCGCAGCGTGGCGCCGCATGGCGTGGCGGAGCGCGTGGTCATGGGCTACCTGAAGGCAGCGCCGTTTTTGCCCACGGCCATGGCAACGTTGCACCCGGCGGGCGGCGTCCTGCACTACCACTGCGCCTGCTCCACGGACGATTTTCCGGGTGAGCCGATGCAGGAGGTGCAGCAGGCGGCGCGAAACGCCGGGCGGAGCGCAGAGCTTTCGCGTCACCGCATGGTCAAGTCCTATGCTCCCGGCGTCGTCCACGGCGTCCTTGACATGGCCATCCGGTGAAAACCGAAACATTTGAATAGCCATACCGGGGCCCCTGGCAGTACGTTTATAAACGCTGCTGGCATTGACCAACGAGACACATGACCGAGCTAGAAGACCTCCCGGGGGTTGGCCCCTCAACGGCAAAAAAACTGGAGGAAGCCGGCTTCACCGACCTGATGGCAATCGCGGTTGCCTCACCCGGCGAGCTGGCCAGTCTGGGCGACATCGGCGAAAGCACGGCCATGAAAATCATCCAGTCAGCCCGCGACGAAGCCGACGTCGGCGGGTTCGAGAGCGGAGACAAGATCATGGAACGGATGCGGGAGCGCCGGAAGCTCACCACGGGCTCAAAGTCCTTCGACGAATTGCTGGGCGGCGGGTTCGAAAGCCAGGCCATCACCGAGCTCTTCGGCGAGTTCGGGTCCGGCAAAACACAGGTGGCGCTGCAGCTCTCGGTGACGGTGCAGCTGCCGGAGGAGGAGGGAGGGCTCGACGGCCACGCGGTTTTTATCGACACCGAGAACACGTTCCGGCCGGAGCGGGTCATACAAATGGCGGATGCGATGGACATCGAGCCGGAGGACGCGTTAAAGCAGATACATGTCGCCACGGCCTACAATTCAAACCATCAGATGATGCTGGTGAAAAAAGCCGAGGAGATCGCCAAGGAATATCCTGTCCGGCTGGTCATCGTCGACTCGCTGACCGGCCATTTCCGGGCGGAATACGTCGGGCGCGGCACGCTCGCCGACAGACAGCAAAAGCTCAACACCCACATGCACGACCTGCTCAGGTT
>Ga0207797_1003614_pt1 | contig 10173 bp, 10 predicted proteins | sample PRCRCaboRojoPR_6_FD_187275 | JGI IMG/M metagenome (GOLD analysis project Ga0207797, IMG submission 187275) | Marine sediment microbial community from Cabo Rojo, Puerto Rico - PR CR 10% Liquid 1 (SPAdes) | ecosystem: Environmental > Aquatic > Marine > Coastal > Sediment | place: Cabo Rojo, Puerto... | reverse complement strand
GAGTCGATCACCGCGCAGACGGGCAGGTCGGAGAAGGGAATGCGCCGGGCCAGCGCCTCGAGACTGCTCACGCCCACCACGGGAACCCCGAGCCCGTGGGCCACGCCCTTGGCCGCGGCCAGCCCCACCCGGAGCCCGGTGAAGCTGCCCGGTCCCCTGGCCGCCACGATCGCCTCCAGCCCGTCCAGGGACCCTCCGCAGCTGTCGATCAGGTGCTCCACGGCGGGCATGAAGCCGCGGAAGTGACGGCGCGCCACGCCGGAGGCCACCTCTCCCAGGACGGCCCCCTCCAGGGTCATGACCGCCGCGCCGAACTGGGGCGTGGATGTGCTGAGGGCCAGGATCATGGGCTCACTGGAACAGGGGTTGCAGGAGGCGCGCGATGTCGTTGTAGAACACCACGGCCATCAGGGTGATCAGGATGAAGAGGCCCACCTTCTGGGCCATCTCCCGCTTTCGAAGGCTCAGGGGCTTGCCGATCGCCAGCTCGACCAGGAGGAAGGCGATGACGCCGCCGTCCAGGATGGGCACCGGAAGCAGGTTCAGGATGCCCAGGTTCACGCTGATGACGGCCATGAAGGGGATCAGGTAGAGAAAGCTCTCCTGGGCGATCTGGCCGGTCAGCTGGCCGATCATGATGGGGCCTCCCACGGTGTCCATGGGCACCACCCGCTGGAACAGCTTGACCACCGTCAGGATGGTGAGCTCGGTGATCTCCCAGGTCCGGACGGCGGCCTCGACCAGCGCCTCGCCCGGGCCCAGGTCCTTGGTTCGAAACTCGCCCGAGGCCACGATGCCGATGAGGGCCGTCTGGACCTCCTCGCCGAAGAGGTTCTTAACCGAGGAGGACTCCGGGGTCACGGTGAGCTCGAGGGTTTGGTCCCCGCGTCGAATGAGAAAGGCCAGGGGATCGCCGGCCCGGTCCTCCACCAGGGCCTTGAGCTCCTCCCAGGTCTCGACGGACCGGCCTTCCACGGCCAGGACCACGTCCCCCTTTTTCACGCCGGCGGCGTCGGCCGGGGAGCCGTCCCGGACCTGTCCCACCCCGGGGACCATGACCTGGGTCCCCGCGGCCAGGTGAAGGCCGCAGAAGAGGAGAAAGGCGAGAAAGAAGTTGAAGGCGGGACCCGCCGCCACGATGGCGATCCGCTTCAGCGGGTGCTGCATGTTGAAGGCCCGGGGCAGGTCCGAGGGGGGGATGGGCTCGTCCTCCTCGGTCTCGGTCTCGCCGAGCATCTTGACGTAGCCGCCCAGGGGGATGGCCGAGATCTGGTACTCGGTCTCCCCGACGGTCCTCCCCACGAGCTTGTGGCCGAAGCCCAGGGAGAATCGCAGGACCTTGACCCGGAAGAGCTTGGCCACCAGGAAGTGTCCCAGCTCGTGGCAGAAGATCAGCACCCCGAGGACCACGGCGAGGGGCAGAAGGTAGTAGATCAGTACATGCATGTTTCGAGTGAGGGTTCTCCGTTTCGGGTTGCCTGCTTGTCCGGCGGGTCAGCGGCCCTCCGGGGCGCCGACGAGCCGGGTTTTTCGACCTTCACAGATAAACATAAGGTTTCTTTTTCGATTCGCCAGGCCCCCCACGAGAAACCGTGTCGTTCAGCCCCGCTCCGCCGCCTTTCGGGCGTCCGCACGCGCCCGTACGTCCGCCTCCATGACCTGCTCGATGGAGTCCGCCGGGACCGGCGTGTGGCCGTCCATCACCCGTTCCACGACCCGGGGGATCGAGAGAAAGGGCAGGGCCCCGGCGAGAAAGCGCTCCACGGCGACCTCGTTGGCCGCGTTCAGGACGGCCGGCATGGTCCCGCCCGCCTCCGCCGCCCTCAGGGCCAGCGCCAGGCATCGAAACCGCTCCAGGTCGGGCTCCTCGAAGGTCAGGGAGCGGATCTCGCCGAAGTCGAGCGGGGCGATGGGCGTGTTCAGGTGCCTCGGGTAGGACAGGGCGTAGGCGATGGGCGTGATCATGTGGGGGACGCCCAGCTGGGCGATGATGGAGCCGTCCCGGTACTCCACCATGGAGTGGATGATGCTCTGCGGGTGAATGAGCACGCTGATCCGGTCCATGGTCAGGCTGAAGAGCCAGCGGGCCTCGATCACCTCCAGGCCCTTGTTCATCAGGGTGGCGGAGTCGACGGTGACCTTCGGGCCCATGTCCCAGTTGGGATGGTCCAGGGCCTGGGCCGGGGTGACCCGGGCCAGGCCCTCTGAGGGCATCTCCCGGAAGGGTCCCCCGGAGGCCGTGAGGATGATTCGTCTCAGGTCGCCCGGGTCGTGCCCCTGGAGGCTCTGGAAGACCGCGCTGTGCTCGCTGTCCACCGGGATCACCCGCACTCCCCGCTCCTCGGCCTCCCGCATGACCAGGTCCCCGGCCATGACCAGGGTCTCCTTGTTGGCCAGGGCCACGTCCTTGCCCGCCTGAATGGCGGCCAGGGTGGGCTCCAGACCGGCCGCGCCGGTGATGGCCGAGATCACGGTGTCCACGCCGCTCAGGGCGGCGACGCGCGCGATCCCTTCGCGTCCGTGAAGCACCTCTGTTTTCAGGCCGGCCGGGATTCGGGACGTCAGGTCGTCGGCCGGGCCGCCGTCCTGGACGGCCACGACCTCCGGCCGAAAGCGCTCCACCTGCTCGGCCAGGAGCCCGATGTTCCGACCCGCCGCCAGGGCCGCGACCCGGTAGCGGTCCGGGTGGGCGGCGATCAGGTCGAGGGCGTTCCGGCCGATGGAGCCCGTGGACCCAAGTATGGCGATCTGCTTCATGGTCAACTCTCAGGGGACGTCCCTAAATCACTCAATAACTCCCGACTCCTCAGGCGCGCATCGGGTGAAAGTCGTTTCCTCTCCAGCGCAGGAGCATGCGCGTGATGGGGTTATTGGTTTGTTTAGGGACGTCCCCCACCACAAAGGTGGGTTATCGAATTATGAGTCAGTCGCAAAAAGCCCGAAGCCTTGAGATCTGCCCGTGGCATTTCAACAGGTTACAGCGCTACCAGCGGCGCGTGAGCGGTTCTTGCGAATGCGTCAATTATGCAAGAACGTCCCCTGCCAGGTCCCTGAAGTAGTCGATGGTCCGCGCCAGCCCCTCCTCGAGGCCCACCTCGGGCTGCCAGCCCAGCCGCTCCCTGGCCGTGCGGATGTCGGGTCTCCGTCTCCGCGGGTCGTCCTCGGGAAGGGGGAAGTGCTCGATGCGGGAGCGGGAGCCGGTGAGACGGATGACGGTCTCGGCGAGCGCGCCGATCTCGTGCTCCCCGGGGTTGCCCAGGTTCAGGGGGCCGATCAGATCGTCGGGCCCGTTCATCATCCGGATCAGCCCTTCGATCATGTCGTCGACGTAGCAGAAGGAGCGGGTCTGGGTCCCGTCGCCGTAGATGGTGATGGGTTCGTTCGTGAGGGCCTGGAGGATGAAGCTGCTGACCACCCGGCCGTCCGCCGGGTGCATGCGGGGGCCGTAGGTGTTGAAGATGCGCACCACCCGGATGTCCACGTTGTTCTGGCGGTAGTAGTCGAAGAACAGGGTCTCGGCGCACCGCTTCCCCTCGTCGTAGCAGGCTCGGGGACCGATGGCGTTCACGTGGCCCCAGTAGGTCTCGGGCTGCGGGTGCACCTCGGGGTCGCCGTAGACCTCGCTGGTGGAGGCCTGGAGGATGCGGGCCTTGACCCGCTTGGCCAGGCCCAGCATGTGAATGGCCCCCATGACGCTGGTCTTGGTGGTCTTGACCGGGTTGACCTGGTAGTGAATGGGGCTCGCCGGGCAGGCCAGGTTGTAGATGCGGTCCACCTCCAGGAAGATCGGGTTGACCAGGTCGTGCCGGACCAGCTCGAACCGCTTGTCGTCCATGAGGTGAAAGACGTTGCGTTTTCGCCCCGTGAAGTAGTTGTCCAGGCAGATCACGTAGCAGCCGGTCTCCAGGAGACGGCCGCACAGGTGGGAGCCCAGGAAGCCGGCGCCCCCCGTGACCAGAACCCGTTCCCTGTCGAATGCGTGCAGGCTCATCCGTCGGCTGCGCCTCCTCCTATCCGGCGGTCCAGGCCAGGTATCCGTAGAGCACGGGGACGGCGAAGATGAGCCCGTCGATCCGGTCCAGGATGCCGCCGTGCCCCGGCAGGATACCCCCGGAGTCCTTGACCCCGCAAGCCCTCTTGAGGAGGGACTCGGACAGGTCCCCGATCTGGCCCACCACGGAGAGGGCCAGGGCCAGGAAGAAGACGGCGGCCTTGCCGGCGTGAAAGTAGGCCTGAAACACGTAGACCGGGATCAGGGAGCAGAGCAGCCCCCCCACGGCCCCTTCCCAGGTCTTGCCCGGGCTCACCGAGGGGTGCAGCCTGTGCCTGCCGAAGAACCGGCCGAAGTAGAACGCCCCCGTGTCCGAGGCGAAGACCACGGCGAGGAGAAAGAAGATCCAGACATTGCCCGCAGGGTAGCGGTCGATGAAGACCAGCATGGCCAGGGGAAGGCAGACGTATACGAAGCCGAAGACGGAGCGGGCGGCGTGCTCGACGGCGTCACCGCGGTCCCCCGAGGGGGACAGGAGGTGATAGACGAGGGGGATCGCGACGGAGAGGCTGAAGACGGCGGGCATCAGGAAGAAGGATCCCCGCGAGGCCGTCCAGAAGAGGAGAACGACGGGGAGGGCGCAGAGGGCCCTCAAGGCTCCGGGCATCCCGGGCGCGGTCATGCGCACGAGCTCCAGGAGCCCGCCGACGGCCGCGGCCGCCAGGAACCCGTAGAGGAGCCACCGGGGGCCGAACCCCACGAGGTAGATCAGGACGGGCAGGGCGATCAGGCCGGTGATCCATCGTTTCAGGTGCATGGGTTGATCCTCGGCAGAAACCTGGGGACGTTCCTAAGAATCTCGATCTTGCTCGGCCGGGGGGGACGTTCTTGCAGAATTCGATAAATCGGCCCCTTTCTCCGCATCCCCACGGCTGTTCCGGGAGTTATCGAATTCTGCAAGAACGTCCCCTAGCTTTTGCTCCCCCCCTGCTTCAGCTGGTCCCCGGTCGCCCCGAACCGCCGCTCCCGGCCCTGGTAGTCCTCGATGGCGGCGAGGAACTCCTCCTTTCGGAAGTCCGGCCAGAGCGTGGGGGTCACGTAGATCTCCGCGTAGGCGATCTGCCACAGGAGGAAGTTGCTGATGCGGAACTCCCCGCTCGTGCGGATGAGAAGGTCCGGATCGGGCATGGCCGAGGTGTACAGGGCTCCGGAGACGGTCTCCTCCGTGATGCCGCCGGGGGCGAGCTCGCCCGCCTCGACCCGTTCGGCCAGCCGGGTCACGCCGTCCACCAGCTCCTGCCGCCCGCCGTAGCTGAGGGCCAGGGTGAGCGTCATGTCCCGGTTGCCGGAGGTGCGGTCGATCACCTCCAGGAGGGTGGAGCGCACGTCGTCCGGCAGGCGGTGGGTGCGCCCGACGGTCTGGAGCCGAATGCCGTTGTCGAGCATCTCCTTCAGCTCCGACTTCAGGAACCGCTTCAGCAGCTTCATGAGGGCCTGGACCTCGGTCTTGGGCCGGCGCCAGTTCTCCTCGCTGAAGGCGTAGAGGGTCAGGAACTCGACGCCGAGCTCCCGGGCGGTCCGAACGATCACGCGGACGGACTCGGAGCCCTGCTCGTGACCCCGGACGCGGTTCAGGGCCCGGGATTTCGCCCACCGGCCGTTGCCGTCCATGATGACGGCCACGTGCCGGGGGAGGGCTTTCGGATCGATCTTCGGCATGCCTGATCCAGAGACGAGCACGCGCGGTGCGCCCGCGCGTTTCGGGGTGTGCACGGAGGAGCCGGGGGGTTCAGAACTCGATGATTTCCTTTTCCTTCTCCGCGGTGATGTCGTCGACCTTCTGGACGAACTCGTCGGTCAGCTTCTGCACGTCCTCCTGGGCCTTGAACATCTCGTCCTCGGAGATCTCCTTCTCGTTCTTGAGCTCCTTGAGCATGTCGTTCGCCTCCCTGCGGTGGTTCCGAACGGCGATCTTGCTCTCCTCGGCCATCTTGCGGGCCAGCTTGGCGAGCTCCTTCCGTCGCTCCTCGGTCAGGGGAGGAATGGCGATGCGGATGATCTTCCCGTCGTTCATCGGGGTGAGACCGAGCTCGGACTTGAGAATCGCCTTCTCGATGTCCCCGATGATGGACTGGTCCCAGGGCTTGATGGTGATCAGCCGGCTCTCGGGAACGGAGACGGAGGCGACCTGGTCCAGGGGCATCCGGGTCTCGTAGGCGTCCACCTTGATCCCGTCCAGCAGGGCCGTGGACGCCCGCCCGGTGCGGATCCGGTTGAACTCCCGCTTCAGGGCGTCCAGGCTGTTCGACATCTTGTCGCGTGCTTCGTCCAGGACTTCCTCTTTCATGATGACTCTCCCGAGATGAGTGTCCCCATGTCGCTCTCGAACATGACGCGCCGGATGCTGCCCTTGCTCCGCAGGTTGAACACGATGATGGGCAGATCCCGGCCCATGGCCAGGCTCACCGCCGTCATGTCCATGACCTGGAGCTTCTTCTCCAGGACCTCCCGGTAGGAGAGGCGGTCGAAACGCCGGGCGTCCGGCCGGAGGACGGGGTCCGCTTCGAACACGCCGTCCACCTTGGTGGCCTTGCACAGGGCGTCGGCCTCGATCTCCATGGCCCGGAGGGCCGCGGCGGTGTCGGTGCTGAAGTAGGGGTTGCCCGTCCCTGCGCCGAACAGGACGACGCGGCCTTTCCGGAGGTGGTTGATGGCCCGGCCCCGGATGTAGGGCTCGGCGATCTTGTTGATGTCGATGGCCGACATGATCCGCACCTCGGCGCCCAGGCCGCTCAGGGCCTCCCCGAGGGCGATGACGTTGATCAGGGTGGCCAGCATCCCCATGTGGTCCGCCGGCACCCTCTTGATGCCGTACTCCGAAGACTTGAGCCCCCGGAAGATGTTGCCGCCGCCCACCACCAGGGCCAGCTCCACGCCCAGCTCGTGCACCCCGAGGAGCTCCCCGGCCACGCCCCGGAGGACGTCCGGGTCGATGCCGAACGATCCCTCGCCCATGAGGGCCTCGCCGCTCAGCTTGAGCAGCACCCGTTTGAAGCGCGGCCGGGGTTCCATGGAGCCGCTCAGGACTCCTCTCCGAGCTGGAAGCGGGCGAACCGCCTCATGACGATGTTCTCGCCGGTCTTGGCGATCATCTCGTTGAGCAGATCCTGGACGGTGATGTCCGGGTTCTTGACGTAGGGCTGCTCCAGCAGGCAGGCCTCCGAGTAGAACTTGTTCATCTTCCCGTCCACGATCTTTTCGATGATCTTCTCGGGCTTGCCGGACTCCTTGGCCTGGGTGGCGTAGATGTCCCGCTCCCGGGCGAGGACGTCCTCGGGCACGCTCTCCCGGTCCACGGCGATCGGGTTGGTGGCGGCGATGTGCATGGCGATGTTCCGCGCGAACCCGCCGAAGTCGTCCGACTTGCCGGTGAAGTCCGTCTCGCAGTTGATCTCGACCAGCACGCCGATCTTCCCCCCGGCGTGGATGTAGGAGGTCACCTGGCCTTCGGAGACCGTGCGGCCGCCGCGTTTCTTCGCCGTGGCGATGCCCTTCTTCCGGAGATGGTCCACGGCCTTCTCCAAGTCCCCTTCGCACTCCGCCAGGGCCTTCTTGCAGTCCATGATGCCGACCCCGGTCTTCTCTCGCAGCTCTTTGACCTGTTCAGCGGTGATGTCCAAAGCCTACTCCTCCGTGGTTTGTTCCTCGGTTTCGGTTGCCTGCTCCTTTCGGACGTGGATGATCTCGGGCCCGCCCTCCGGCGCCTCTCGGGGCTTCTCCTCGGCCTGGGGCTCCTCGGCCTCGGCTTCGGCCTCCTTCTCCCGGGCCGCCTGGGCCTCGGCCTCGGCCTTCAAGCGCTCCTCGGCGATGCCGTGCCCCTCGATGCAGGCGTCCGCGATCTTGGAGCAGACCAGCCGGATGGCCCGGATCGCGTCGTCGTTTCCGGGGATGATGTAGTCGATCTCGTCCGGGTCGCAGTTGGTGTCCGCGATGGCCACGACCGGGACGCCCAGCTTGCGGGCCTCGCGCACGGCGATGTGCTCCTTTTTCGGGTCCACGATGAAGACGGCGCCCGGGAGGTCGTCCATGTTCTTGATGCCGCCCAGGTTCTTTTCCAGCTTCACCATCTCCTTCTCCATGTGAAGGGCTTCCTTCTTGGTGTAGCGGGTCAGGGTGCCTTCGCGCTTCATGGTCTCGAGCTCTTTCAGGCGGTTGATGCTCTTGCGGATGGTCTGGAAGTTGGTCAGGGTTCCGCCCAGCCAGCGGTTGACCACGTAGAACATGCCGCAGCGCTCGCTCTCCTCCACGATGGAGTCGTGAGCCTGCTTCTTGGTCCCGACGAACAGGACGGGGTACCCGTCCGCGACGGTCTTGACGATGAACGCGTAGGCCTTGTCAAAAAGCTTGACCGTCTTCTGGAGGTCTATGATATGAATGCCGTTGCGCGCCCCGAAGATGTAGGGCTTCATTTTGGGGTTCCAGCGCCGGGTCTGGTGACCGAAGTGGACGCCGGCCTCCAGCATCTGCTTCATGCCGATCAATGGTGCCATGGGTTCCTCCTGGTGGGTTTCGGGGGCCCTTTCCGGACCCCGTCCCGGTTGTTCCTCCGTCCAGATGTGCGGTCGCTGCACCGGGCGTTCTGAACGTGCGGTTTGGGGTGGCGGCCGCCGTCCCGGCCTCGGGGCCTTCGAGCGGTCTCCGACAAAAATTCAAACTGTTTTTACTACCACCTCGAGAAGGATAGATCAAGGGAAAAAGAAGCCCACCGGAATTCCGGCCTCGCGGCACCAAGCCCGCTCGTCCTCGTCGAGATCGCCTTGACCTGAGGGCCGTGGTTTCCTATAGTCTGCACACGGAGGATCCCCCCAAGGACCACCGAACCAGGCCGCGGCGCAGGTGGAGATCCGCATGACCGACGAGATCAAGAAGGACCTCAAGAAGCTGGCCCTTCAGACCGAGACCCGCCTGGCGGAGTCCCTCCTGAAGTGGAGGTACCGAAAGGAGGGGAAAGAGGCCCCGGAGGAGGGTCGCGTCCGGCGCGACTCGCGGCGGGTGGCCGAGCAGGCCAACCGCGTGCTTTCCGAGCGGGGAAAGCGGGTCTGGGACGAGCTGAAGAAGGCCTACCGACCCTCCGGAAAAGAAGGGGACGGCAAGGGTTGACGGGTTCGCGAGAACTGCTCGGCCGATGCCGGACGCGCCTCACCGTCTCGACAATGCCGGGGCAGATCTCGAGGCTCGGGACGTTTGACGACGCCATCAGGATTGACGCATTCGCAAAAACCCGCTCACGCGCCGCTGGTAGCGCTATGACCTGTTGAAATGCCATGGGCAGATCTCGAGGCTCGGGACGTTTTGCGACGCCATCAGGATTGAGAAAGCGCGAGGTCCTCAAATCCCTGCGGGACCGACTCGACGAGGAGGAAGGCGCACGGCTCTCGCCGTGGGCCTGCCCCAGCGGCAAGGCGGTCCGCCGCCTCCCGGAGGAGAGCATCCGCCTCGGCCACCGTCAGGAGTTCGCCCTGGACGCGGACCGCATCCTGCACTCCCTCGCCTACTCCCGCTACATCGACAAGACCCAGGTGTTCTACCTGATCAAGAACGACCACATCACCCACCGCGTCCTGCACGTCCAGCTGGTCTCCAAGATCGGACGCACCATCGGCCGCCTGCTGCGGCTCAACGAGGACCTCATCGAGGCCATCGCCCTGGCCCACGACATCGGTCACACGCCCTTCGGACACGACGGGGAGCGGTTCCTCTCCGATCTCTCCCGGCGCTACGGGCTGGGGGCCTTCGTGCACAACATCCAGAGCGTGCGGTTCCTGGAGCGAATCGAGCGCAAGGGCAAGGGGTGGAACCTCACGCTCCAGGTCCTCGACGGCATCCTGTGCCACGACGGCGAGCTCCACAGCGAGGCCCTGAACCCGGAGCGGGACAAGGACTTCGACCGCCTGTCCCGGGAGATGGACCGCAAGTCGGCGGACCCCGATTTCGAGATCAGGCCCATGACCCTGGAGGGATGCGTGGTCCGTATGGCGGACACCGTCAGCTACATCGGCAGGGACATCGAGGACGCCATCCGTCTGGGCCTCATCTCGAGGCGGGACATCCCCTCCCGCTGCCGGGAGATTCTCGGGGACACCAACGGCACCATCGTCTACACCCTCGTGGAGGACCTGGCG
>Ga0207797_1003612_pt1 | contig 10179 bp, 7 predicted proteins | sample PRCRCaboRojoPR_6_FD_187275 | JGI IMG/M metagenome (GOLD analysis project Ga0207797, IMG submission 187275) | Marine sediment microbial community from Cabo Rojo, Puerto Rico - PR CR 10% Liquid 1 (SPAdes) | ecosystem: Environmental > Aquatic > Marine > Coastal > Sediment | place: Cabo Rojo, Puerto... | reverse complement strand
TTCGTCGGGCAGGTCAAGCTTGCTGAGGATCAGCGAGGAAATTTCCCGCGCCCGCGCCACAGCGGTGGGTTTTTCGGCGTGTATGTTCTCCACCACCTGGCGTTCGCGGCTGCGCCGCTGGGTGTCAATTTCCCGGCATTCCAGGCGGGGCTCTTCTTCCATTCCTCCGCTGGCCGCGTTAAGGGCTTTGGCCCAAAAGCGGCGCTCTCCGGTCTCCAGGTGGAAGCGGACCTCTCCGCGAATCTCCTCCCACACCCCGGTGACCGGTTTAATCTGACCGTGTTCGCCAAAGGTTCCCCCCAGCTCCAGCAGCGTGTTCACCCGGGCCTCAACCCCCGGATCTTGCTTTGCGCGCGCCAGCCAGGCCCGGGCTGTTTCCCGCCAATCTGCCTCCCCCCTGAAATACGCGTCTTTAAGATCCAAAGGAAGGATAGGCCGGGGCTGGAAGCGGTCAGGCAGGATCTGGCTCAGGGGGACAGAGACAATGCGCGACGAAGACGTGCGGTTCGCACGGCCTTCGCTGGCCGTGAAGTATCCCTCCGCCTGGCTGTCTTTTTTCTTCTTGCCGGCTCTGCGGGCAAACAAATCTGCGGTGCCTTTATCCTTTGCCATCACATTCTCCTTCCTCGTTTTCTTCCCTTCCTTCCCTCTCAACTGTCCAATCTGTTTCGTATGACCTCTGAAACACGGGCATATTCCTGCGCCGCCTCGTTGGAAGAGGCCAGATCCGAATCGGGGTCACGGGGCGGTTTGTAGCTGAAGATGTCCAGGCCCTGGGTCTGGGCGCTGTGTACGTCTCCGCGGTCACCCACGGTGGGTAAGACCAGGCGCCCGTAGCGGTCCGCAAGCGTTTCCAGCCATTCCTGCTGTTCGTGCCGCCTGAAGTTGCATTTCACGGGGGAGATCCCAAGCACCTCCAGCTCCGGGTTGAGGCGGGGGTGATTCTGAATGCGCTCGATCGTGTCTAGGGTCTCGACCAGGCTGTCCATGCTGAACGCCTGCAGGTCAATAGGAATCACCACGTGGGTGGCAGCCAGCAGGCTGTTAATGGTCATCACCCCCAGGTTGGGCGGCGTATCAATTACAATGTATTCATAAAGTGCGCCCAGGGGCTGGATCAGGTCCAGAAGTCGAAACTGCCCGTCAGGTTGGGTGGTCAGGTTTCGGCTGGCAATGTTCATCACCGACTTCTGGGTGGGGAGATAATCGAGGTTGTTCGCCCCATTCTTTGGAAGGTGAGAGGTTTCTATAATAGCCATGGCGGGCAGATCGGAATCACCTAACAGCAGGTCACCCAATGTGGGCTTGCTGTTGTCTTCTTCCTCGTCTTGGCCAAACACGCCGCCGGCCAGTGTTTTCGAAGCGTGCGCCTGGGGGTCCGTGTCCACCAAAAGGATTTTCCCCGGCGTACCCGGCCGCTCATAAGACTGCATCATGGCCAGTGCCGAGGAAACGTTGATGGCCAGCGTCGTCTTGCCCACGCCCCCTTTTTGAGATGCGATCGTCAGGACCTTCATTTCTTTTCCTTTGTTGTATTCGTATGCCGCCGTCGTTCAGTCCTATTTATAAACGAGGTCGGCAAAAATAACAAGTGCAGAATATTCAATAAAACGGTTGCGCAAACCCATTTTATTGAATAAAATACATCCAGCAGGGTCTTTTTCTTAAAATATTAGGAAGGTGGTTGCTATTTTGGCCTTTCTGTGGAATAATGAAGGTCAAGCCAGCGACAAGGATCTCACGGGGAGCTATGACTGCATTAAGTGAACAGACTGTCGTGAACCGTTTGCGGCAGCTGGGCTTGATTGAAAACCCTTTTTTCTCCTATCCGGACGCACGATATTTTGTGCCCTGCGTGGAGCATACCTCACTCTACCACGACATTTTGCGCCTGTGCGTGGAAGACCCGCGACAGCGCGTGGCTTTGATTCGGGGAGAGGCGGGGACCGGCAAAACAACGCTCACTACGCGGCTTTCCAATACGGTCTTTGGGAGCGGGATCGTGACCATGCCCAGCGTGCTCCTGGCAGAGGAAGTCCCCACACCAACTACTTTTGTACGGGCGGTCAACGACGCTCTGGGGCTGGACACCCGGCGCTCGCTGGCAGGACGTCTTGAAGTCCTCAAGGCCTACGTGTCCCGCCAGACCGCTCTTGGAAAAGGGCTTTTCCTCATTATAGATGAAAACATCAACTCCCAGGTGTGGTCTACCCTGCTGGAAATATTAGATTGGCGGGAAAATGGGCAGCTGCTTTCTGTGCGCGCTGCCGTTTTCAGCGAATCCAACCTGTTCAAGTTTGAAGAGACGAAAGAGCTGCTCCAAGAGTATGTCGGTGTGCGGCGCACGCTGAGCAACCTGAGCTTCTCCAGCGCCACGCGGATTCTTGAAAATCGGCCGAGAATGGCCGGTCGGTCCGCGCCGCTCTTTCAGCCGGACGCTGTCTCGGAGATCGTGGAGTACTCCAACGGCCACCCCGGGACGCTGATCCGGCTGGCCAATAAAGCGTTCCTGAAACTGCTGGACAGCAACGAGAGCGCGATCAACTTACAGGCGGTGTTGGATGCCAGGTCAAAGATCGAACAGGAGGACGAGGGACATGTAGTGTAGGTTGGCGCATACGAATAAGGGAGGCGCGCGGAAGGGACGCGAGCCTTCTTAAAAGCAAAACTCCCCGAGGTTTGGCGGCCTGGAGGGGAGGGTTCGCTTCAATTTCAATGTTTCTTGACACCCCCAATTATACTGGGTTCCTGATGCTTGTCAAGATGAAATTGCCGCGTATCTTCCGCTCACAAAGGGAGTGTACGCGTTTTTTTGTGCTGGAGAAACGCAAGGAAGAAGATGAGCTACAAGGTCAGGAACGATTATGTCAGGTAAGCTAGACGCAGCCCAAGCATGGGATGACCTGCTTGCCATTATGAGGACAACCCCCATTGAGATTCCTCCAGGGTGGGCGGAGGAGGTTAAGGTACGCTGGGGTTCCCGGCCTAAGATTTTGATTCTATCCGTGCCCATGGGCACGGATGCAAAATGGCTGGAAAAGATGTTCCTGCCTGTGGCTAAGGTCTTTCACCGCCAGCTGCAGGAGGGGGGAGAGCTGGTCGTTGAGTATGATAAAGGCGCCGTCGACGAAGACCTGCGCCTGAAAGCAGAAAGGGGGGCCTATGAACACATCGTCCACCCTGAGAAATTAGTCCCTGTCTCCATTTACATGTTCCGCCACTGGCTTCCCGTCCTGGAGCCGCGCTCCTTCTGGGTGGCGATCGCCATGCGCCAGGTGGCCTTTGTCAGCCGGGCTGAATCCGCCCAGGTGGGGAAGCGGATCTCTCTCCGCGACCTGGCCCGCTGGGCGCCCATGCACTATTCTTCCGTGCGCCGGGCCCTCCAGCGCGAGCGCTTCCTGCCCTGGTTTTTCACGGAGAGTAAAGAGGCCTACGAGGACCTTCCTCCTGAATACGCCGTCTACGTTGAATATCCTCTGGCTCCTCACCACCTGGCCTGGATCGAATCGTTCCTCCAGAAAGGACTGGGCGAGGGGCGCTCCCTTCCCTGGATCCTCAAAGAGCTCCTCAACCGCACCCGCGAGATCCGGAGTCTAAAGCACGGTGATGTGGAGTACAGCCCCGATTACAGGAGCGAGCGGCACACTTTACTGGACCTGGTTGCCCGCCACAGCGCTCAAGGACTGGATAATCACACACATGACCTGGCCTTGCAGCTGCAGCGCGAGATCACCCGCGACAACCTCACCGTGAGCATCCCCCATTATTTCCTCACCCGATTCGGGAGCGAACTTTCCGCCAACGAAGCGGCTTTGATCTGGTACCTGCGCTCGCTGTATATGGGGGAATCGCAGGACCGGCATATCTTCCAGGGCTACACCTCTTTAGCGGACTGCGTCGGTTTCGGCCGCAAAACCCTCAAACGTATGTTCGCCCTCTGTACAGTAGAAAAACACCAGGACGAAGAAGACCGCCCCTTCCGCTCCCCTATTTACAAACCAGATCTCACCCTGGGCAACTGGATGCAGGTAGAATACCTCACCGCTCCCCAAAAAGGACAGAGCCGCGAGTACAGCGTCCAGGTCAGAAACAGCGAGCCCGTCCATCCCGAAGACGAAGAATTCTATCTGCGACTTGTTGAAGAAGAAATAGACACACTGCTCGCCCAAAACGAAACACCCCCCGGACAAAAAGAAACAGGTACATGGGTACAAGAAGGCCAAAACGAAACACCCCCTTCCCAAAGAGAAACGGGTATTCCACAGGCGTCTCGTCAATCTGAAACAGGCCCAGGACAGGATGAAACACTCCCTGGACAATCCGAAACAATTGGCGAGCAATCTGAAACAAACCTCGCTCGTTCTGAAACAGATCCCGGGCAGGTTGCCTCACCCCGTTCCCAAACTGAAACAGAAGGGGTGGGCAAAACGAACCACTTAAATACACTACATACCAAAGAATCTTTTAAGTCTATATCTAAGGATCCAAATCAAAGATCTTTCCAACCCCATCATGAAACGGCCGCTTCTGAAAAGGATCATCATACTGGGGGTGGGGCAGTAAATATAGAAAAAATGCTCGGATTTGCCGGGTATTCACGTCAGGAAAAAGAAGAGCTTCTCCCTCTGGTTGAGGACCAGGAACCCTTGTTTTTGGGATGGCTGATACGTAATCATTTAACCGGCGCTGATTTCCCCATACGGTTAGCGATAAAAAATATTCAGGAAGAGAATGAAGTTGAGAGTAAATATTTTGACCTGGCAAAGCTCGGATGGAAAAAAGTAGCTGAGCTGCTCACGAGCGATTATGTCTGGCTGGAAGAGGCCAGGGGTGGATTTGACCAAACCCAAAGTATGATCCAGGGCTTGAGAGAAACGGGACTCCTGGACATGCTCCGAGATGTCTTGTTGGTGTCCATTGAGTCGAAAGAAGACAAGCTTGGAATGCGTGACCAGGCTTTGGAAAAAGAAAAAAAAAGAGATTTCCCGGAAAGGTACCGGGAAGCGTGGGAGATGACAAAAGGAGAACTGCAACGCAGTATCCCCAAAACAAATTTTAACACCTGGGTGAAAGATATCGAATTATGGACTGTGGATGAGGAAACGTTTGTCTTTGTCGCGAAAAATACCTATACACGGGATTGGCTGAAAGAGAGGTTGAAGAGGAAAGTAGAGAATATTCTCACACCGCAGATATTTGGGGATACGGATCAGTCCGTGAAAGTGCGATTTGTAAGTGTTGATGAGCTAGAAAAAGAAAGAGAGTAGGGCAGATCGATAAGTGGATAACAAGGTATGCTAGCTATTTATTTCCTGCAAATCCGTTTCCCCCATGTAAAAAATTTTTCCAACGACTACATACCTTTGCTCTGGGGCAGAAGTCAGCGGTAGCATTGAGCCGATTTTGGTTTCACATTTTTTGATTGAATATCGCAAATACGACGGTAGGCAAGTGATTCAGGAGTAATGATATGAGCAAGTCATTTAATCAACTCTTCGACAGCCAGATTACTACTCTTCGGCATCGCTTGACGATTGATCCTCAGCAGTTGGAACACTTTGAATCAACTTTAAAGCAATTTCATGACAGCAATGAAGAGTTAATGGACCAGATGATGGAGAAGTTAAGGGAATCTGTCAATCCCAAGGCGGCTCCAGCTTTAGAGGCTCTGAAGAGCCAGAAGAGTAATGTGTTTGAAAGAGCTAAAAAGATAGAGATCAGCGACGGGCATATTCCCTTCCTCCCGGTCATTCCAGCGCCCTATTTTGGTGGTTATGATAATTTGATGAATTTGGTGGAGAACAGCGGGGGGAATCTTTTATACGATACTAAAATCACGAATGAGGTCAAAGTTCCAGACCGCCCTTATTATATATTTGATGTGGACAATGGTAGTAATTGGGACCGGCGGAGCAGGAAAGAGAGAATGAAACGTTCCGAACTTACCGCGGCGGAACTTATATCTCTCGTCGCTCTTCACTTTGACGATTTGGAGGGGTTTAACTGGTGGGCTGGGGGTTCCAGTGCGGCTTGGTCTCCCGCCAAGTCAAGTTCGCCGTGCCTCGAGAAGAAGTATGGAGAAAATCATGTCACGCTCCGGACGAGAGCGTCATCCGTGAAGGATATTCCCTCTTGCTTGTGCCGAATGGATCCGAGGTAGAGCAGTGCCCATTAAAATGGGTACCCTTACATGCAGCCGAGACAGTGATGAAAGAACGCGTAACCCCAAGCAGTGGAGCCTCTCATAGTTGCGCTTAGAAATGAGTAAAAGCGGGTGCCATTCGTGCCTTTGAAGCATTATAAAAGAATGGATTCCCCCAGGCAGCGGATACCACTCATTACCGCTCTAATTGATTTTGAATCCTGGTCCTACAAACTTTTTCATCTTCGCTATTAATAATTTCGGGCTTTATTTCTTGGCGATTGGCTAAAAACGAGAAAAAACCAAAAGCTAAAGTCAAACAAACGCTCACCTACCCGAAGAGTATTGATAAGGCGCGCCTACGTGCACGCTGCACATGACCGGCTGGCTGCGGAGGCCAGCGGCGATTATTAGCCAATCAGATAGTGGTGAAACTACTAACGAAATCCAGCCTGGCGGCCCATGAGCCTTTAACCTTTCGTAATCTTGGATTTCCACCCTAACACCTTCAGAATCTGCGGTAAACTTTTATCTGGCCAGAGAAGATCAGTTTGCAGATAAGTCGATCCCAGCACGTATTCAGCTGGAGATGGATGATATTTTCATGATCAAGGCACGATAAAAAATCCCGGGCCGGAAAGCCATCTGCGCCGGGCTTCACCCCCAGTTGCTGTGGCTCTCCTTCCGAAAGGGTGAAGCAAATATTTGCCATTTTGTTAAGCATGTAAGGATAATTCTAAGCCGGCCCAGCGGTCAGGGAAAATATTCGTCAGCCGGCCTAAAACAGGAACATTCGGAGACATACAAGGTAATGAAACTGGCGACCCGGGTAATCATCTATCTATGCTTGCTAACAATAATTCCTGCAGTGAGTTTTTTCCTAATGCCTGCTAAGGTGCAGTATCAGGTAACTGAAATTTATTCCTTTTCCTCAGATCATACGGAAAAGAAAATCAAACTGGCAGTCATGGTACCGAAAGACAATGCATATCAGGATGTAGGTACGATAGAAATTAAGTGGGACGGAGATATTTCCAGAGAAGTTTATCGGGATGTTGATGTCATAAAAATGGAAGGCCAATCGGAAAATAACGAGGCAATCCTGGAATACGAGGTTACGCTTTTTCAAGGAAAGGTCAATTGGGAAGGACAAGCCAGGCCGCAGGATCTCCGCCCACAAAAAGATATTGAATCTGATGACCCAGTATTGATTGATCAGGCCATGGAACTATGTACAGAATCGCAGGAAAATGCAGCGTATGAAACGTATATATTTACATCATCCTATCTTTCCTGGCCACAAAGAACACGGGTTGGAGGGGCCCAGTCTGCGCGTAACGCCTATGAAAGTCGAACTGGCGTATGTGGCGAGTTTGCTAATCTGATGACGGCATTAAATCGATCATGCAAGAATCCAGCGAGATCGATAAGTGGTTTATCCATGCCCTTGTATTTACCCCCGATGCTGACAAAAGAAAGTATGTGGATGCATCCTGGTGGAGCACATGCCTGGGTCGAATGCCATCATAAAAGCCTTTGGACAATTGCAGACCCAAGCTGGGCGTCCAGGATGCCATTGGACGGCTTGTGGTTTGGTAGAAGCTTGGGACAATATCTTTCATACGGCGAAACTGGGGAGCACGAACAGATTTTTGCCAGGATGATGCAGTGGGGCGAAGAAAACGGTGAGGTGATAGGTGCCATGTCAGCACCTATCAAATTTGTTTCTTCAAGCGAGGACAAGAATCAGGTTACGATCACGCCAGTCGTACGTGTGAAAAAGTTGAGGGATGCAAGATGGCTCTTAGCAATAAGCGAATATTTCGTGATTATTGCTGCCTCAAGTACAGCTGAATATTTGATTGGGAAGAAGAAATTCAAAACCATGGGCTAAACGGGTATCCAGAAAATTCGGGTGAGCCCGGAGAGATAGCGGTGCGACACAGGGGTCGGTCCCATCGAGCTCAGGGGAGATAATGTTTTCGGGGCGTTCTCACTTAGGAATACTTTACTCTATACTTTCAAGGAACGCTTTTGACTGCTCTGCAATGACCTCTGATTTATCATAGTGAAGATAATGATCAGTAGCCAGCTGTGTATACACGCCATCACTTATCTCCGCAAGATAATCAACTAATGTTCCTTTCCAACCATCCACACTGGCTTCTTGCCCATCGGAGATAAAAAAGAACATGGGCGTGTTGATTGGAACAGCATTGTCTGCTACTGTTTCTGCGTTTTCTTTTAAATAATTTACTTCTCTTAACATATCTTTTGAAAAAGCACTTCTATAAAAAGTCGCTAAATATTCCTGTTTTTCTTCTTCCGTCAGATCCTCTGCCTTCATCAACGGGAAAATATTTTCAACTTCAGAATCGTCCATAAATCTGGATAGTCCTGTTCTTGAGATAACATACATCGCGTACAATTGCCCTTTTTCAGGTTCAGGAAGAATATCATATGTTTCAGGTATACATGGATCCAATCCAATAATCGCTTTTACTTCATGTGGATATTTTTGCGTCCAATATATCGCTTCTAACCCTGACATCGAATGGGGAACAAGCACATAGGTGCTTTTCACCCCTGCCAGATTCAATGCCTGTCGTGTTTCTTCAAGCAAAGTATCGATATCCCGGGGGCTATTCGATGGCTCACTCCAGCCGTACCCTGATCTTTCTACAACTGCAATCCTGTAGTCCTCCACCATCCTCGTCCATAAGGGCTTAAAATCCAATGTAGGATTGTTGGTTCCGTGCCCTGACATAAACACAAGCGTAAGATCCCCTTCTCCTTCGACATAGACATGGAATTTTTTACCATTTACTTCAACCATCCTGCCAGGTTGAAGATATTCCCGAGCCTCTATTTTTAATTGTTTTTTATGATTAATCACAACCGCAATCAAAGCTATTGCCAGAATCACAAACAGTATGGACATACTGATTCCGAAAATTTTGAGAAATTTCATCTTCCTGCTCCCTGATTATAAATATGTTCTTTCCGAGTTTTTAAAGCTTGGTTCCACTGTCTAAGGGCTGAATGATGTTGAAAATCCTGCAGGGAATATGAGTGGTTGAAACGATTTTCACCACCAATTAAATGTAACCGCATAATTCTACTATAAATATCCACAAAATAGGCATTTTTTTCCAGGGAATTCACTCTGCCAACACATCAAAGATCCCCTGCACCCTCCGCTGGTGCAGCGTCCATTCTTCCTGGGCGTTTTGACTGCCGATCATCAAGTATTGTTTGTGGATGTCGATGGCCAGGTATCGTTGGATGGTGTCTTTTTCAGGGGGCGAGTTCATGATAAACTCCTTATAGGTAGATTGATAGGGCGCGGATTTTTAGGTCTCAAGCAGTTGTGTATAGAGCAAGAGTTACATCTACCGATATGGGTTCTTCCACTTGCGAGTGGAGTCCCAGGCTTGACGTCCGCTGGGCGGCCCACTCCGGTGAAAGCTGTGAGTGTCCCATAAACAGCTTTGGCTGACCCAGACGCTCGAACCCTCAGGCAAACGTCCCTGGCTCGGTGTCAATCGTGCCAAAGGCAAACAGAGTGAGGGTTCCATACCCTGCCGCGCTCCATCGTAATCCTTTTCTAGTAACCCTGCGTTGAGTTGACACGACTCCACCGTGAGGCTGCGCGTCCGAAAGGTTAGCGGTTATCTCTTTGTAAAAAATGTTCTGGGTCAAAGCCACTGCATGGGACCGCCTTCGGCGAGGGAGCGGGGCAATTTTGGGCCAATCAGGTTAGGAGAAACGATCACCATGAGGCAGCCCGACGGCTCATGAATTTTTATATTTGGCCATGGGATAGACCGCAGTAACATTACCGTGGATTAACTATGACTGAAGACGATATACTCTTCCTTGACACCGTGGATATTGAGCTGCCACCGCTTTGTGGCACAGGATATGTCCTTGATATCGGAGGAGGCGGTGAAGGCGTGATCGGAAGGATAGAAGGCCTTCAAGTCGTTGCCATCGACTGCCGAGAGGACGAACTGATTGAAGCGCCCGAAGGCCCT
>Ga0207797_1003611_pt1 | contig 10179 bp, 5 predicted proteins | sample PRCRCaboRojoPR_6_FD_187275 | JGI IMG/M metagenome (GOLD analysis project Ga0207797, IMG submission 187275) | Marine sediment microbial community from Cabo Rojo, Puerto Rico - PR CR 10% Liquid 1 (SPAdes) | ecosystem: Environmental > Aquatic > Marine > Coastal > Sediment | place: Cabo Rojo, Puerto... | reverse complement strand
TGAAGCATTTCGGCCAAGGCTTCGGCAAGACGCTGGGCCAGGATCTTAAGCATCACCGCACTATAATCGTCATTGGCCTCCTCGAAGGTCCGGGCCCATTCATCCACGCCCAAACCGGCGGTGGCAAAGAAAGCTCCTATATAATCCTGCCTTCCCTGTTCAGCGGGCATAATAAAATCCGACAGGCACAGGTTGGGCTCTCCCTCTTCCTTTTTCCTCTGATTTCTTAGGAACTGAAGTTCCTGAACCACCTTCTTTTCTTTCTCATCCCGGTAAACCAACACATCATCGCCCCGGCTGTTGGCCGGGTAAAAGCCCACAACAGCCTCAGTCCGGATCATCTGCTTATCGATGATCTGCTGCAACATCCGCTGGCCGTCCTCAAAAAGGCGCCGGGCATCCTTTCCTTTTACCGGATCATCAAAGATGGCGGGATATTTTCCCCTCAATTCCCAGGAATGAAAAAAGAAAGTCCAGTCGATATACTGGGCGATCTCTTCCAGTGCATGATCTTTAAAGCTTTTTGCTCCCAGGTAGGAGGGCCTCACGGGCTCATAATGACCCCATCTTATCCGGGCATGATTGTTCCTGGCCTCCTGGAGAGAGAGGTATTCATGTCTGCTTTGGGTTCCCAGATGTTTCCTGCGAAGCTCCTCTTGGTTGTTGTGAAGGTCTTCTCTGAAGGGCTCCCTTGTTTTGGGTGATTTCAGCTTATCAACGATCCCAACACTTTGCGAGGCGTCCTTGACATGGACCACAGGTCCGGAATATGCCGGTGCGATCTTCACAGCGGTATGGGCCTTCGAAGTGGTTGCCCCGCCAACCAGTATGGGGATCTGGTGCCCTGCACGCTCCATCTCTTCTGCCACATGAACCATCTCTTCCAGGGAAGGTGTGATCAGTCCGCTTAACCCAAGCATATCGGGTTGCTGTTTGCCCACTTCCCCGACAATCTGTTCGGTGGGTATCATAACGCCCAGGTCGATCACCTCGTAATTGTTACAGGACAGCACCAGGTTCACAATATTCTTGCCAATATCATGGACATCGCCTTTCACGGTAGCCAGCAATATCTTGCCTGCCGAGGTGCTCCCGCCTTCTTCTTCATTCTCCTCTTCAATGTATGGCATCAGACAGGCCACGGCTTTTTTCATGACCCGGGCACTTTTGATCACCTGGGGAAGAAACATCTTGCCTTCTCCGAATAGCTCGCCCACCCGGTTCATACCATCCATCAGGGGACCTTCAATGATCTCCAGTCCGCGGTTATATTGTTGACGGGCTTCCACCATATCCTGATCAATATGATCGGTGATGCCCTTGACCAGGGAGTAGCTGATTCGCCCGGGCAGATCCTTCTGGCGCCAGTCGGCTTCCCGTTCTTTTTTCCTGCCTTGCGATCTGACCTGGTCGGCATATGCCAGCAGCCTCTCCGTGGCGTCTTTGCGCCGGTTCAGTACCACATCCTCTACCAGTTGAAGCAGATCACGGGGAATATCGTCATAGACCTGCATCAGCGAAGGATTGACAATACCCATATCCAAACCGGCCTGAATGGCATGATACAGAAAAACCGAATGCATGGCTTCCCTCACCACGTTGTTGCCTCTGAAAGAAAAGGACAGGTTGCTGATTCCACCGCTGACCTTGGCATAGGGAAGATTTTCCTTGATCCACCGGGTGGCCTTGATGAATTCCACGGCGTAGTTGTTGTGTTCTTCCATGCCGGTAGCGATGGTCAGCACATTGGCATCAAAGATGATATCTTCCGGAGCAAAACCGGCTTTTTGCGTCAGAATATCGTACGAGCGCCGGGCGATCTTAGTTTTCCTGTTGAAATCCACGGCCTGCCCTTCTTCGTCAAAAAGCATCACCACGGCTGTGGCACCATATTTGCTGATCTTTACCGCCTGCCGGATGAATTTGTCCTCCCCATCCTTCAGGTTGATGGAGTTGACGATGGGTTTGCCCTGCACACATTTCAATCCTTCCTCGATCACATCCCACCGGGATGAATCAATCATCACAGGTACCCTAGCGACTTCCGGCTCTGAGGCGATCAAATTCAAAAACTCACGCATCATCTTACGCGCATCCAGCATGGCATCGTCCATACACACATCCACCACCTGGGCTCCCCCTTCCACCTGTTGACGGGCAACAGAGAGGGCCTCTTCAAAATTTCCTTCGCGAATCAGTCGGGCAAATTTCTTGGAACCGGCCACATTCGTACGTTCACCAATATTGACAAAGTTTTTTTCGGGAGTGATGGTCAGGGGCTCCAGCCCGGCCAGTCGGGTAGCCCTTTCAATATGAGGGCCCTTGCGGGGGGAATGCAATGCAGCTTCTTCCGCGATGGCCCGGATATGCTCGGGAGTGGTGCCGCAGCATCCTCCAATGATATTGACCAGCCCCTCCTGAAGAAAGGTCCTTATATGAGCGCGCATCTGGCGGGCCGACTCGTTATAATTGCCAAACTCATCAGGCAGTCCTGCGTTGGGATGGGCACTGACATAAAAACGGGAAAGGTTAGCAAGCTGTTCTATAGGTTCACGCAGCTGCTCGGCGCCAAAGGAACAATTCAAACCCATGCTCAGGAGATCCACATGCGACATGGAATTATAAAAAGCCTCCAGCATCTGGCCTGAAAAGGTCCGCCCACTTGCATCGGTGATGGTTCCCGAAACCATCACCGGGATGTTTTTGCCATTGCCCTCATTATACTCCTGTATAGCAAATAAGGCCGCCTTGGCATTGAGCGTGTCAAAAATGGTCTCGATCAGGAAAACATCAACGCCTCCCTCTGCCAGACCTTTAGCCTGTTCATAATAGGCCTCCTTCAAATCGTCAAAACTTACGGCACGGTAAGCGGGTTCATTGACATCGGGAGAAACCGAGGCCGTTTTGTTGGTTGGACCCAGGGTGCCTGTTACAAACCGGGGCTGATCGGGTGTTTTGGCAGAAAACTCGTCTGCTGCCTTACGTGCCAGCCGGGCAGAAGCCACATTCATCTCGTAAACCAGCTCCTCCATCTGATAATCCGCCATAGAGATCCGGTTGGCATTGAACGAATTGGTGGTCACGAAATCGCTTCCGGCCTCCAGAAAAGCATTATGGATCTCGGTGATCACCTGCGGCTGAGTGATCGATAACAGATCATGATTGCCCTTTACAGAGCGGTCGATACCCGCAAAACGCTCGCCCCGGTATTCCTTCTCTGATAGGTCATAACGCTGTATCATGGTACCCATGGCCCCGTCAAGAACCAGGACCCTCTTTTTCAGCATATCCTGAATCATAATTCCCCCTGTGTTTTTTGTTGATTTTTTGCCGAGCAACAAAAATAAGACGCCCGCAGTAAATAAAAAAATTTTGCAGCCACAACATTTGAATGGGGCCCGCTAGAAATACACCGAAGGTCAGGCTGGCATGCTTAAGCGCCAATCTGAAGCTTCCAATCAACCGCTTTGACGATCCCTTCCTCTGAAACCCGCATGCACGAACCTGCACAACAAGGACGTGAATATAACATGCGGGTTACATACGACCAAATTATTAAATAAAAGATAACCGTATGAATAACATCGTCTTCGAATTACAAACATCCATTCATAAAATGCGGCACATCAGTTTACATTTATAAAGATGCATCCGTTGGTTATCGATTTCAAATAACCCAAAAAACAAGCCATGGAAGCTTTATTTCATGATCCCAGTGGGCCCATTGAAGCGTTTTCATGGGGAAGATACGTGATCTGTGGAGAGATCCATGAAAAGACCGATGGCAGCAACCAGGGCAAAGGAAAAGACCTGTACATCATTGACAACCAGAAAAAAAAATGGAATGAACGAAAAGGCCGTATCCTGGCGCCTCAAATGGTCAGCAGGGTTATTGACAAGGATGTGGATGTTCTGATCATCGACCTGGGCGTTTACGGGGAGATTGATTTTCCTTTCCCCCTGACCCAAAGCGCAGAGGCTGTAGCCTGGGTCGGTCGTCATTCGGAGCCCGCAGCCTATTGTAAATTGTGATTTGTGATTTAGATTTGGGTTTTATGATTTAGCAACCCTGCCATCTGTAAAATATTTTTGCTATATTGGAGCTTCATTAGTAATCCCTAAAACCCGATCAATTATGTTCAGAAAAATCACTTTGTTCGCGCTCCTGTTCTTTTTCAGCCTTCAGCTCATGGGCGTACCATTCAGTATGATACAAAATGCCGGTGATGCTGATGATTATCCCAATTCTGACTACCTGGTGATCTTTGACAGTTCCCGTGTGGATGTACAGGAAAGCGGGCTTAGCTACCGGAACTATCACAAACTTTACAAAGTACTCACTCCGGAAGGAGCCAAAAAGCTCAACCACCTCAAGTACCGTTATGATCCACTTTCCGCCTATGTTGAGATCAGAGAGGTTACCATATACCGCAATGACGGGACGGTTGAGAAGCTTGACATGGAGAAGGTCAGGGACTACCCGGCACCCGCCAGGGCAATCTATTGGGGAGCCCGTCATAAGATGATCAACATCGGCGACCTTGAACCCGGAGATGCCGTTGAAGTAAAGAGGTTCATGAAGGGATTCACCTATGCCCTCCTTCAGCAGGATGATCCCCCGGCCGACAGCAAATATGTTCCTCCTATGGAAGGTCATTTTTATGACATCGTGGAATTCTGGAATGATGAACCCGTTAAGAAGCAGGTATATCAACTGTTGCTGCCCAGGACCAAAGAACTGTACTATAAGTTTTACAACGGCAATGTATACACCTCCAAATACAGCAGGGGGGATAAGGTGCAGTATAATTTCATCAAGAACAACCTGAAACCGGTTGAACGGGAACCCCATATGGTAGCGGTTTCCGATATTGCTCCCAAGCTGATCATGACCACCACCAAAAAATGGGAGCAGAAGTCGCTTTGGTTCTACAATGTCAACAAGGATTACGGCAGCTTCGAATACAATGATGCGATTAACAATAAGGTTGATGAGTTGCTACAGGGTGCAGCAACCGAGATGGACAGCATCTCTCGGTTAACCCACTGGGTAGCCGACAATATCCGGTATTCCGGATTGTCCATGGGAGAAGGAGAAGGCTATACCCTGCACAAGGGTACCACTGTCTTCAGAGACCGTTGCGGTGTCTGCAAAGACAAGGCCAGCATGCTGGTGACCATGCTTCGTGCGGCAGGTTTTGAATCCTACGCCGCGATGACCATGGCCCGGTCCAATATTGAAGACATCCCGGCCGACCAGTTCAACCACAGTGTAACGGTGGTAAAACGCTCCAATGGCGAATACAAGCTGCTCGATCCAACGTGGGTACCCTTTACCCGCGAACTCTGGTCAAGCCTTGAACAACAGCAGGATTACCTGATGGGTATTCCCGAAGGTGCCGATCTAAAAGAAACACCCATTTCTCCCCCGCAAAACCACTACTTCAAAATGAAGGGGTCTTCCACCCTGAAGGAAGACGGTACCTTAGAAGGTGAATTTACCATAGAGGCAGAAGGCCAGTCGGATGGCGCCATTCGCGGGATGTTCACCAGCAATTTCAAATCAGACTGGGACCGGACCATGGAGAAACAAATCAGGGCCATCGCCCCCGACCTCGAGATCCTGGAGATGGAATACAGCGATCCCTATGCCTACCGCGAAGAAAATATGGAAATCACTGTAAAATATCGCATTCCCAATGCCGCCACGGCAACAAACGACGAAATTCTTTTCACTCCGGTAATAGCCAGGGAGCTGTTTAAAAATGCCAATTATCACCTTCGCTTCGACCCCGAAAGAAAAGAAAGAAAATATGGGTTCAGAGACCGCTGCAGCCGGCTGGTGGAATTGCACGAGACCATTCAGCTGCCTGAATACAGTGAGGCTGTATACATCCCCGAGACCGACAAAATCGAAGGTTCTGCAGCTTCATTCAAGGGAGGATACGAGCTGAAAGACAACAAGCTCATTCTTGACGAGACCATCACATTCAAAAAGCGCAAATACAAAGCAGAAGAATGGGAAAACTACAGAAATGTGGTGAAGATGCAGAAAAAACTGGCCCATGATAAGATCATCCTGAAAAAATAATCCCGAAATCCTGAAATCAATATACCTATGAAAAGAATAACACCATACATACTTATTTTTGCCATAACAGCCATATTGGGCAGTTGTGACAAACCTACAGAGGAACAAAAGAAGGCGGACGCCCTTTTCCAGAAAATCACGAAGGTTTATACCCTGAATCCGGACGGTTCAATGGATTATCATTATCAGCATGAGTTGGACCTGCACACCCATTACGCCTTCAACCGGTTGTACGGGGAAACCTTCATTGTCTATAATCCCGAACATCAGGAACTGACGATCAATCGCTCAGAAACAGAAACAGCCGAAGGCAAGATGGTACCATCCCCTGACAATGCATTCAATGAAGTATTGCCCCGTTTTGCTTCCGGCGCCCCGCCCTATCATCAACTGAGAGAAATGGTGGTGACCCATACCGGATTGGAAAAAAATTCCACCATCTATGTGGATTACAACATCCACTCAGAAGCGGGATATCAACCTTTTCTGATGGAAAACACCGTACTTGCAGAATCTTCTCCCGTGCGGGAACTGGTGATCAAAGTAAGGTTTCCCCAGGATAAAGAGCTGAATTACAAGCTGCTCAATGCCGAAGAAACCCTGAATATCTCCAACAAAGATGATATGAAGGAATACAAATGGGTATTCGAAGATCTGCAGGCCACATCGAAAGAGGACCATCAGCCTGCTTTCCACGAACACCTGCCAAGACTGATCTTCAGCACCGCCGATTTTAATAAGGCCACTTCCTATTTTATGGATCAGTTCTCCTACGATTTGCCCGTTTCTATTGGAGAGGGAGTAAAAGAGGCCCTAAAGGGCAAAAAGAATAAAATGGACAGTGTACTGGCCATCCGCGAAATGGTGGTTAACCACGTCAATCATTTTGACATTCCCCTTGAACACAAGGGCTATACACTCCATTCCAATGAGCAGGTCCTGAAAAACAATGGAGGTACCACCTTTGAAAAGACGGTTCTGCTGACCAGCATTCTCAGAAAAACAGGATTTGAAGCCCAGCCGGTAGCGATCATACCCGACTCATTCCACAGTGAAGAGCTGGGGAACCTGGAATGTTGGGAGAAGTATTTTGTGGAGCTGCAGCACGAAGGACAGCCGGTATACCTTTCTGCAATCAATGACAACGGATTCAACAAGCTTTACGGCCAAACCGGCGAGGTTCATGTAAGATTCCATGATACCCAGAAAAAGGCCGAAGCCGAAAAGATAGAAAAAGCCATCAGCACCAAGCACCTGAAAGGCACTTTCAGCATGCCCGATATTCAGAACATTCAGGGTGAAATGACAGCCACTGTCTCCCATTGTGAAAATCCCTATTTGGCTGTAGAAAAAGATGAACAGGCTGCAAAATCCATGCTTTCTCCAGGCTTTCCGGCTTCTTCCATGAAAGGGTATAAAATTCAAACCATGACGCCGGAAAAATCCCGAATACACTATACCATAGAACAAAAGCTTTCTCCGGACCAGCAAAACGGTTACCGATTCATCTCGATCCCCCAAACACGGACCGGACTGGATCACTCCCACCTGGACCGGCTAACAGCCGAAAGAAAAGCACCTTTCGAAATCGGATGGCCCATAGAGCTGCGGTACCAATATACCATTGAATTGCCCGAATCGGTGGAACTGGTGACCGAAACCACCAGCCTCGAAAAAAGCGGTAAGATCGGTAAAGTATCCATCAACATTGAAAATGCGGACGGGAAAGTCTCTATCGACAGGCATCTGAAGATCAACAAACAGATCATTTCTCCTGAGGCATATCCATCCTTCAGGGAGATGGTAACCCTTTGGAAAAAGGACAATTACAGAACCCTCACTTTTAAAGAGGCTGAAGAAGAATAGAACCCCAGGTATTGCAGTTTTAAAGTAACGCCGGCATCAATCGATTTGCCGGCGTTTTTTTTTGTTCCGGCTCTTGGATGCCGGGTTCATCCCTGGGGTTATAATTTATACCGTAAAAACCTTATTTTTTAAAAATGAGGCATTAAAAAGGGCCCACTAAGTTTTTGCAAAGCCTTTACCGTTAATTCTTTATAAACATCCTCCAAAACAAGTTTGTTTTTCCTGCGAATCCAATTTGTTTAACCAAAAATCCAAACCCGTTATGCGACTGAAATTTTTAATCCCCGTGATAGGCCTTTTCATGATTAGCATCATAGGCTGCGAAGAGACAACCGAGGATACGGAAGAGCCAGAAAAAGAAGGAAAAAAGATCACCGAGACCACCATTGAAGAGCTCAAACAAGGCAATTTCGATCCCGGAGACAGCATCCGGCTGGAGGGCACCTTTGTAGGCGGAAGATCGCCTTTCCTGGTGGATGATGCTGAAAAGCTACTCCGGAATGCCCCTTTGAAGGAGCCAAGTTATGCAAGAATGGACTGCACCTCTGTTGTCGAATTTGCTGAAGGGGCAGAAAAGGGTCAGATCCTGGAGGTAACCGGTGTCGTCCAAGAGTTTGACAGTGAGGAAGACCTAACCAATGCCGATTTGATCGGCGAGGAGTATCTGATTGGTCTGGAATTAACCGAGCCTCCCAAAATCATTGGCAGAACGGATATCGACCTTTCAGGGTTTCGAATCATTGATGACCTGTGTGATTTGAATCCCGCACTGTGTGACCCGATCACCACTATCCAGGAAAACAAATACGCCTTGCTGTATAGCGGTGGTTACAATTCGGCAAACAACTACCCTCGCTACTGGAACGACCTGAAGTTCATGTATTTGACCCTGGTCAACAAACACGGATACGATCCCAACAACATCAAAGTGGTGTATGCGGGAGGTTCGCCTGAAGACAACCAGATGCCGGTTGATTATGCTGCCAGCTCCTCAGGTTTGAACAATGCATTTTCTGACCTGCAAACGGCAGTGGATGGCAACGATAAGCTTTTTGTCTTCACCACCAATCACGGAGGCGGTTACCATTCAGGCAAATCGGCCAATTATTCCGGACTGCAGGATACGAACGGGGACGAAAATGATGTGCAGAGCATTGATGAGACCATGGCACGTTACAATGCAAGCAGCTTAGTCTCCGACGACGCATTTGCCAGTCAGATCAACAATCTGAATGCCGGCACCATGATCATGGTGTTTGAGCCGTGTTTCAGCGGAGGCTTTCTGGCTGATGTAAGCGGCACGAACCGGGTGGTCATGTCGGCCGCCACCGCAACCGAGTTTTCATGGGCATTACAAGGAGGAGGCTATGATGCCTTTGCCTACCATTTCACCTCTGCTGTGAACGGCAGTGAACCGAACGGCAATCCCGTATATGCCGATTCCAATGGTGATGGAGATGTATCGATGCTGGAAGCCTTCCAGTATGCCACCAACAATGACTCCCAATCCGAGACGCCTCTCTATGAAGACAGTGGAGACGGGATTGCTACCTCCAGTCCGACGGCTACAGGTACGGATGGACAATTCGGTAGCAATGTAACGCTGTAGGGACCCGTTTTGCTAAATTGGGTTTTGTCTCTATTGGTAACCCCGGTCTGTGCTTCAGGCCGGGGTTTTTTGAGGGCATAGGAGAAGAAAGGAACCAAATAAGGCCCATGAGAAGAATTGAACCATATGAGGCCCATGAGGGCATTTAAGAAGAGGGGGTGTAATCCCATGGCTTATTGTGGTTGCCTCTTATGGAGGGGCAAAAAAAATCCCGGCCTGTAAAACAAACCGGGATTTGATAAAAGTCGGCGATGACCTACTCTTCCACTTCACGCAGTACCATCGGCGCTGGTGGGCTTAACTTCTCTGTTCGGAATGGGAAGAGGTGGAACCCCACCGCTATCATCACCTTAAGACCTTGGTACGTTTTGCCACACAATTTTTAATTGAACATATCGAGAGAAGACATCAGGGGCGGATAAAGAAGCCGATCGGGTAATTAGTATTGCTCGGCTTTGACATCGCTGCCTTTACACCTGCAACCTATCAACGTCATCATCTTTGACGACCCTTAAGGGATATCTCATCTTGGGGCGAGCTTCGCGCTTAGATGCTTTCAGCGCTTATCTCTTCCAGACATGGCTACTCAGCAGTGCAGCTGGCGCCACAACTG
>Ga0207797_1003610_pt1 | contig 10181 bp, 9 predicted proteins | sample PRCRCaboRojoPR_6_FD_187275 | JGI IMG/M metagenome (GOLD analysis project Ga0207797, IMG submission 187275) | Marine sediment microbial community from Cabo Rojo, Puerto Rico - PR CR 10% Liquid 1 (SPAdes) | ecosystem: Environmental > Aquatic > Marine > Coastal > Sediment | place: Cabo Rojo, Puerto... | reverse complement strand
CCAATTGATCATTGATCACAAATTCGAACCAGGCCATTTCCTTTGAGCTGGCTATCAGTTCTTTTTTGTCCGTTTTATCATATATTGAGGTAATATGAATCGTGGCCGGTTCATTTTTGCCCAGGGAGATTTCCTTTTTGATGACCTCGTTTTGGAGCAGTATACTGTTTTTCCTTACTTCTGCTTCCATCTGTCCATATCCCTGGGTTGACAGGAGCAGAAGAAATAAAAATGAGATCTTCGGGCAAATATTAAGTTGATTTAACATAAAGCTATCGGGTATTGATTTTGAGTTGATAAATTTTTAAGTTATTTGTAATAAGGCAACCGGCTGTTTCCTTAAACAGGTAATAAAATATTCGTTTTTAATACCGCCATATCAGGCACCAGATGCCTTATCACAAATGATGTATTATTTGAAGTTGTAATCCCACAAATTATCTAAAATGATTGTGTTATACGTATTTCGTATGTTTTGCACCTGGTCAGGGGTGGCATAATCCAGATCTTCCGGTTCTATTCCCAGGCGTTTATATATCCGGCACATGATCCTGTGGGAGTATTCACCTCCCGTGTAAAGCGGAATTTTGGGAAAGGGAAGGATCATCCGTGGCTTTTCGCCCATTTTGTCCAGCACATTCATTGCATAAAGCCTGACGGCCTCTTGACGGTGATCAAGCGCATTCCTCAATATGCGCATTCCCACATCGTAATGGCCCCACTTACATAGGCCATGAGCAGCTTCTATTCTCACTGCAGGCGATTCATCATGAGTAAGTGCATTGAATTTTTGCGTTGCCCGTGTGATTTCCTTTTCTGTATTGCTGTGATTCCGGATTCCCATGGTAGCCCAGTATCTGACTGTGGCTTCTTTGGCATCCAGGTATTGATAATATTCCTCCAGGTTGTTGGCTTTTTGATAATCAAGGGATTTAAGCTCAAGGATTTTGCTGATTAACTCTTTGCTTACCTTCTTCTGCCAGGGCACATAATTGGTAGCCGGGTTTTTGGTTTTGGTCAGCGGATCTCCCAGCTGATAATTGGCCACCTTGCTTGTATAGAAGCCCAGGCGACTTGCTTTGGCCTGCAACACCTGGTTGGGTCCTATTACAATAGGCTGATCGTTGTAGAGATGCCAGGAGTTGCTTCCTTCATACTTCCAGGCAATGGAAGCGCCGGGTGTTGGACAGTGAATGGTCACCTCTATTTTGCCACCATCAATGTAATTTTGGTATTCTGATTCAAAATAAGGCTTCCCTGTCCTTTGCCATTTGCCCTCAGGCCATTTCATCCTGTCAAATATGGGCTCAGGAATTAATCCCACATCGTTGATGCTTCTCATCCATTCCAGGTGCTTGGCCCTTAATTTTTTCAGTTCATCCTCATGGTTGCCGTTCTTTGCCAGGTTATTCAGGTTGTGCGGATCATTATTGAGATCATATAGTTCTTCTACAGGCCTGGGGTATTGGAAAAATTTACTTTGGGCATCATTCAGTCTGTTTTCTTTATGCATTTCACGAAGATCCTGCATTACCGGGTGCTGTTCCATCGTTCTGATGGTTTGAGCATAGGGAAGATAAGGTCTGTAGTTACGTAAGTACAGAAAGTCCCTGGTGACCACACCGCGCATCATATCATACTTTTCATCGGCACGGTCCCGATAAACATATACATGATCCCGGGGTGGTTTTCTTTGTTTTCCTAAAAAGGCCTGACCTTGCATATAATCAGGGATGGAAGCACCGGCCAGAGATAACATAGTAGGAGCAAAGTCCACAAATGAAACCAATTCATCTGTTTTTGTTCCGGGCTTTTGTCCCTCTCTTAATAGATGTTCATATTTGTCAGGTACTCTAATAACTAAGGGTACTTTCAGGCCCGACTCGTAAAGCCACCGTTTGCCCCTGGGCATTCCCCAGCCATGATCGCCCCAGAAGAAGACAATGGTATTTTCCGCCAGACCTTCTTCTTCCAGTCTGTCCAGTACTATCCCGGACAGGCTGTCTGTATAGGTGATGTTGTCATGGTGCAGGGCTATACACTCCCTGGTAGTGTTGTTGTCAGGCAGGTAAGGTGGAACGCTGGCCCCGGAAGGATCGTGTGCCTTCTCGCCCAGTATGTCTTCCACCTGTTCTTCCCAGGCCGAATGAATGGCTCTAGAAGGCCCCTCATGGGTTCTGGTAAAATTGATGATGGAGAAAAATGGCTGTTCACCATTACGACCGTTCCAGGGTGCACGAAAATTCCCGTTATCCCAAACATAACCACCGCCGCTTTCCCGGTTAAAAGGAATATCCCTGTCGAAAGCCATCTGGTAATTGTATTTCCCGTCGTTGGTAACATAATAACCAGATTCACGCAGCAATTGAGGGAACAGACGAACTTTACGGCCTGGGACCGACCTGACCCTCATGTTTTGCCCTCCGTAAGAATTGGCATATTGTCCCGTGATCAAAGTGCTTCTTGCCGGTGCACATATTGGATTATTGGCATACGCATTCTGGTAAACAATGCCATCTTCAGCAAGTTCATCAATGTTGGGTGTTACAGCATAATCATCACCGTAGCAACCAAAGGTTTGGCTTACATCTTCCCAGCTTATCCATAAAATGTTGGGAGGGGGTAATTCTTTATCCGAAGATTGCCCGTCACTTTTTAAATACATTAAAAGAATGGCGATCAACAGACTGATTTGTTTATAATCTATAGTCATCTTTCTGAAATTTATATGATACAATGAATAAAAATGGGTATTCTAATAATGCCCCTGAATGGCTGATTCCACTTCATTCTTATATATGCCCTTGAGTTTTTGATGCACCCCTTCATCCAAAGGCTTAAGTTCAGAAGCGGAAGCATTCAGCCTTACATGTTCCGGCTTCGATGCTCCGGGGATCACTACGGAAATGGCATCGTGGTCAAGAATCCAGCGCAAGGCCATTTGGCTCATGGAAAATCCTTCCGGTACATGGCTTTTTACTTTATTTGCCAACTCAACACCTTTATCGAAGGGAATTCCGGCAAAGGTCTCTCCAATGTTAAAGTATTTGCCCGATTTGTTGAAATTTCTGTGATCGTTGAGCGGGAAGGTGCTTTCTTTGGTAAATTTCCCCGATAACAAACCACTTGCCAGGGGTACCCTGGCTATAATGCCTACCTGTTTTTCCCTGGCCAGACCCAACACTTCTTCAGTTGGATTTTGCCTGAAAATGTTAAAAATGATTTGTAAAGAATAAAGCTCAGGGTGTTGCATACAGATCTTCGCCTCTTCCATCGTCTCAACGCTGGCACCAAAATTTCTGATCAGTCCTTCCTTTTTGAAATCGCTCAGCCATTCGAAGATTTCTCCATCTTCCATCAACTTTCTGGGGATACAGTGGGTTTGTATCAGATCCAGAGGCTCAATTTGTAGTCTTTTCAGGGATTGTTGTAGGCGGTATTTGACCTTTTCTTTGGTATAACCATCGGGATAGAGATCGGGTGTTCTCCCCACCTTTGAAGCAGTGAAAACTTTATCCCTCTGTTTCTTAAAGAACTCGCCGACCAGCTTTTCGCTTCTTCCGTCTCCATATACGTCAGCAGTGTCATAGAAGGTAATCCCCTGATCCAGGGCGGTACTCAGAATCTCCTTTGCAGTGGCCTCTTTTACTGTTCCCCAACCGGCTCCAATCTGCCAGCAGCCCAGTCCTACTTCGGACACTTCAGTTTGTTCTTTTCCAAAATTTCGATGTTTCATAATCCAGTTGATTTAAGGGTTTTTGGATTGTTAATAAAGGCTGCCCCAAACTTCCGGGCAGCCTTTATCAGACTTCTAATAAGTTTAGCGTTCTAATTGAATTCAACCATGACTACCGATTTTGCCGGAATGTTGATTTCAATTCTGTCATCCTGGACCTTTGCGTTGTCAAAATCCTGTATGGTTACCTCATCAGGGTTTTCGAATGTATTATGGGCACTCATTTCGGAATGGGTCAGAATCTGGCCTCTGTTGAAATTAAGTTCCTTCTCCCCGTCGAGGAAGCATTCCACTGAAACAGCCTTGTTGGGATCTGCATTGGTCAGCGTAATATGCACCCTGCCTTCATTGTCCATAGATGCAGAGCCTGTAACTGCCGGTATATCTTCACCATCGAAAGTGTATTCGTGACTGTTTAACTTTAGCGGGAGATAAGTGGCATCGTGATGAACCTGATACATGTCGAATACATGATAGGTAGGTGTCAGGATCATTTCATCCTCTTCAGTGAGCACCATTGCCTGCAGTACATTGACCGTCTGGGCAATGTTGGCCATTTTAACCCTGTCGCTGTGATTGTTGAATATGTTCAGTGAAAGTCCGGCCACGAGTGCATCGCGCATGGTATTTTGCTGGTAGAGGAAGCCAGGACGGGTACCGGGTTCCACATTATGCCAGCAGCCCCATTCATCTACGATCAGATCTATATCGTTGTTGGGCAGATACTTGTCGATGATACGTGCATTTTCCTCAATGAGATCTTCTAACCGCAAGGCTTTTCTTATGGTTGTAAACCATTCGGATTCCCCAAAATCTGTTGCTGAACCTTTATCACCCCAGTTGCCGGGTACGGTATAGTAATGGAGGGAATATCCGCTAAACAGATGCGCTCCGCCGTCCTCAGCTACATTTTTCATAAATTCTTCCGTCCATTCGGGATTAAAACCACTGGGTCCCACGGCGACTTTATACAAGGGCTTGTCGGGATAGCTTTTCATATAGGTGGAATAACGAACCATCTTTTCATAATACTGGGTTGGATTCATGTTGCCGCCGCAACCCCAGCTTTCGTTACCAACGCCCCAGTACTTTGCGTACCAGGCGTCCTCCTTGCCGTTTTTCTTTCGGAGCTGGGTCATTTTGCTTTTAATATCGGCATTTACATATTCAACCCATTGGGAGAGCTCCTTGACGGTTCCACTCCCTACATTCCCTGCGATGACCGGTTCACAGTCAAGCAGGTTGCATAACCTGAGGAATTCATGGGTTCCAAAGCTGTTGTCTTCGGACACCATGCCCCAGTGGGTGTTGATCATCGGCGGCCGCTCATCCTTAGGCCCGATCCCATCTTTCCAGTGATATTCATCGGCAAAACATCCGCCGGGCCACCGAAGATTGGGGATGCCAATATCTCTGAGAGCTTCAATAATTCCTTCACGTATTCCCTGATTATTTGGTATGGAAGAATCTTCTCCTACCCAGATTCCATCATAGATACAACGTCCCAAATGTTCCGAAAAATGTCCGTAGATGTGTCGGCTGATCTTATGATCACCTTTTTCGAGATCAAGAATGGCTGTGGATTTCTGTCCAAAGGTGTTTGTGCTGATTGAGATGCAGCCAATAATGAAAAGCGTTAGCAGTTTTCTCATAATGTTTGTTTTTTGGTTATTTTTAAAGGTTTTCAGAAGTCTTTTGTTGATATTTCAAGGATTTTTAAAGTTACCATACCATTTGAATATTATTTTTTTTGGCGATTTATTCGGGGAAGACATTCCATCCATTTTAAGTGTAAATCTAACAGGTAAAATTTATAAATAAAAATCTATCCGGCATTTTTTATTGGATGGATATATCATGTTAACCTGCAGGGCCGACTAATAAATGGGAATAAGATTTAAAGTAAAAAAGTATTGCTTTACTAAAATATGTTTCTATTTTTGCATTGCAAAACGTTTTGTAAGGAATCCCAGACTGATGATGTTGCGATTAACCAATCAGGAAGGAAGTAAGATATAGAAGAGTCTGGTATAAAAGGACATCGTTCGAACTATAAAGCGCCTTATTAAAGCAATCTCGTAAAGACCAATGATCAACACGATGAGGAAACACCGCCTGAGTATTGCAGTTTTCATTTTTGCAGGATTTATTCTTAGCATGGTTCAGATCCATGTAGATAACAAAATCCTCATTCTTGAAAGGTTTATAAAAGGAGGGGGATGGCTGGAGATCATTCTGATAGCCTTTTACGGAGCAGTACTGGCATCTAAAATGAAGGAACCTTCTAAAACCGCCAGGTGGAGAGCCATCAGCTGGTCAGTATTTACCTTTGTGTTTTTCGGGCAATTTTTGCTGGGAATTATTGGCTTTGAAAAGTTTTTAATGACCGGTGAGCTGCATCTCCCTGTTCCGGCTTTGATTCTTTCCGGTCCCATATACCGGGGAGAAGTTTCATTTATGACTTTCCTTTTCATCAGCACCGTGTTGCTTACCGGTCCTGCCTGGTGCAGTCATCTGTGTTACTTTGGAGCCATAGATAATCTTGCGGCAAAGGGAAAATCACCAAGTCAGGGATTTCACCGAAAGGGTAAAATTAAACACATTACCCTTCTGGTGATCGTTTTGTTTACGATTCTGTTCAGGTTTGCCGGCACAGGACCATTCTATGCCCTGGTTGGTGGGATTGGCATTGGTGTCATTGGATTGATCATTATATATTTTTATTCCCGGAAGATTAACATGATGGCCCATTGTACCCTCTTTTGTCCGGTTGGCACGCTGGTAATGTATCTGAAACATATCAATCCCTTCAGGATGATTATTGATTCATCATGCACACAGTGTGGGCTTTGTTCGGGTAGTTGCAAGTATGATGCCCTTCAAATGAAAAATATCGCAAAGGGTAAGCCCGGTTTAACATGCACCTATTGTGGAGATTGCATCGCCACCTGCCACCAGGGTGCGATCCGCTATAAATTATTTGGTTTGTCATCCTATAAATCAAGAAACTTTTACCTTTTTCTGACGATCTCTATGCATGTGGTATTTTTGGCGCTGGCCAAGATATAAATTTTGGTGAATGGTAAAAAAGACTTATTATTGCAAAAAAGTAATAAAATACTTAAATTATAGTTTTATGAAAGACTGGATCGATATTTATTTTATGAATCAACCGGAACAGAAATCTGGTATGTGGAAAAAGAAAAAGGAAGAAATGAAGCAAGAAGAAAATGGCGAAACCTCGGATGCTATCAACAGTATTGCCAGGGACCAGGTGAACGGGTATGGCCAAAACAGAAGCCCGGTATCCTTAAAAAACAATTGATGACAACAGAGACATTTGTGATGGTATTGATTTATGCCTCTTGAATATTTTGCAATATCATTATTTTTTTACTTTTGATTTTTATTAATTTTACAATCTTAATAATAAACATTTAACCAAAAAGAAAGATCATTATGGCAATAAGCAAAGTTTGGATAGAGGAAGGCTGTACGGCCTGCGGACTATGCGAGGAAATTTGCCCGGAGGTATTCGAACTGGGTGATCGCGAAGAAGCGATTGTTAAGCCCGATGCTGATTTAAATGCCTACGAGGAAGAGATCAAAGAATCAGCGGAAAGTTGCCCCGTAGAAGTTATTCAGATTGAAGAGTCTTAAAGTTCATTTATTTAATATTTAAATCATAATCATTAAAAAGGAGGTAATTATGGCTATAAAAAAAGTATGGATCGAAGAAGGATGTATTGCAGACGGGATTTGCGAAGATATCTGCCCGGATGTATTTGGTACGGACGATGAAGGTGAAGCTTATGTAAAGGACGATGCTGACTTCAATGCAAATGAAGATTGTATAAAGGAATCAGCGGAAGAATGTCCTGCTGAGGTGATCAAGTACGAGGAAGAGTAATTGTCTCTTCTCAAAACCCGCAAGTACATCTTGTACTGCTTTAATATAAGTGAGGGTATGTATTCCTGGATAAGGACACATACCCTCACTTTATTTATAATCAGTTTAGATTATTTAATCTCATAGATTTTGTTTAAAAGTTGTAAAACACGACAAAACAAGACTTTTACGCAATTTTGGTTTATTTAGGGTTTCATTCAGTGAAATCAATATAAATAGTTGATTGTCAATAATAAATTTATGTTTTTCTTGCCTTTTATAATATCCCGTTATACCTGGTTTTAAAATTTCGTCTGTTTGCTTGATAACATATTTATTCATAACTTGGTCTCTGACCAAAGAAAAAAAACCAGGCTATGAATAAAAAAATGCTCTTGTACCTGATTATTCCTGTCTTTATCCTTTCGATCTTTGGATTTGTATTACCTCTCAAAGAAGGAGGTGAACCGGGTGATTTCAGTTATAAGGATTTCAGCAAACCCAATTATTGTGGCTCCTGTCACAATGATTTTTACCAGCAATGGACACAGGCAATGATGTCGAAAGCATATACGCATCATTGGGATGAGATTGAATATTTTAAACTGGCAGTTCCCCACTCGGAGAAAGATCCTGAAATGGAGGGTGTACATGAGGGGTGCAATGGGTGCCATACTCCAATGGCCTATATGGCCGATGATATGCCACCGCCCCGGCCCGAAGAAGGAAGCAGAGCCAATGAAGCGGTTTCTTGCGAGGTATGCCACCTGATTAAAGGCATTAAGGGAGATACTGCATACAATCATAATTATATTATTGAACCTGGCTTTACCAAATATAGCTCCCGAAAAGGAGAAACTTCTTCACCCGAGCATGAAATACAAACTACCGATTTGCACAGCGAGGCAAAATTCTGCGGCATTTGTCATAATGAGAAGAGCCCTTATGGGGCCTGGGTAAAATCAACTCAACTGGAATGGGAAGAAGGCCCTTATTCGGATGAAGGTGTTCATTGCCAGGATTGCCACATGACGGAGGCAAAAACAAAAACTGCCAAGATGGGTGCTACCTACGAGGACGCCAAGCTGCATCTTTTCCATGGAGCACATGATCCTGGTAAACTGAATGGTGTAATTGAATTGCGCGTTCATCCAAACACCCGTGAAGCCCTGATGGGTGAGCCGGTTAAGTTTACGGTTGCCCTTTTTAACCAGAAAACCGGGCATAAATTTCCGACCGGATCCGTTGAGGACCGGATTGTATGGCTTCATGTAGAAGCTAAGGATTCAGAAGGCAATGTATATCATTTACCGGTGGATAAAAAAGGATTTGAAGGAGAAGAATATACCATTGCCAGTGATGCCAAATCGTACCAGGATATGGGGCTTCCACTGGACATAGAAGATTTTGATGGCGTACAGCGGGAAGATGTGCCCAATGGCGACCGGATTTACCGGATGCCTTTTTTTGATCCACAGGGGAGAATGACCATTATGCAGTGGAACACAGATTCGCTTGGGGTTGATTACCGGATTGGACCCAGGGAAACCAAACTGGAGACTTATACATTCGAGATTCCCTATGAAGCAGCACCAGGTGAAATGACCATAACTGCAGTAATGAACTACCGTTTGCTGGTAAAGCCCGTGGGAGAGCTGCTTGATGTGCCCGAAGAAGAATATGCCATACATGAGATCAACCGGCATTCTACTGAAATTACTGTCATACCTTAAAAATAGAGATCTATGAAGAAAATAATTGGAATTGTTTTATTTACCTTATTGGGCTCCTTAGTGTTAACTGAAACCTGCCAGGCCATTCCGGCATTTGGCAGGAAGTACCGAATCAGTTGTAAAGTGTGCCATGCTCCGGCAGCTCCAAAATTAAAAGCTTACGGAGATGATTATGCAGGCGACGGATTCAGGCTTGAGGATTATGATTCACCGGGTTATTATGTCGATGCCGGCGATGAAAGGCTTTCACTGCTACGTGAATTTCCGCTGGCGGTGAGGTTGGATGGATTTGTAACCTACAATATGACCGGCAGCAACAAGAGTGATTTTGGCACACCTTACCTGATGAAATTGCTCTCAGGGGGTGCCATTTCAGACCATGTTTCGTATTATTTCTACTTTTACATGAGTGAGGCCGGAGAAATTGCCGGGGTAGAGGATGCATACCTCATGTACAACAATTTGTTTAACAGTCCGCTGGACATCATGCTGGGACAGTTCCAGGTGTCCGACCCCCTATTTAAACGTGAATTGCGTTTGTCTCTGGAAGATTACGAACTGTATACTTCTCAGATCGGAATGTCCAGGATGACTCTGAAATATGACAAGGGGGTGATGCTTACTTATGGATTCGAGACCGGAACCGACGTAGTTTTCGAAGTGGTAAACGGGAATGGTATTACAGAAGCAGAATTCAACATATTTGATGAGGATAAGTATAAAAGCTATATGGGAAGAATTTCCCAGAATATCGGCGATTTCCTCAGGGTAGGTGGTTTCGCTTATCTGGGTAAGGAGCATCTGGAAAACAATTTCGGCAATG
>Ga0207797_1003609_pt1 | contig 10183 bp, 11 predicted proteins | sample PRCRCaboRojoPR_6_FD_187275 | JGI IMG/M metagenome (GOLD analysis project Ga0207797, IMG submission 187275) | Marine sediment microbial community from Cabo Rojo, Puerto Rico - PR CR 10% Liquid 1 (SPAdes) | ecosystem: Environmental > Aquatic > Marine > Coastal > Sediment | place: Cabo Rojo, Puerto... | reverse complement strand
ACGTTGTGGGTGCAGATGATGTTCGGGTAGAGCGAGGAGAAGTCGAGCTCGTGGACGTCCTCGTGGAACCCCACGTCCGGCGCGAAGATGTAGCCCCCGCGGTCGGCCTCGTGGAGCTGCCGCATCGACTTGAAGAACTCGTGACGCCAGGAGTTCCAGGGGACCAGGACATCGCGGGCGCGCGCCTCGTGGATCTGGATGGCCGTCAGCACGTTCCCGATGGAGGCCCACGCCGCCTCCTGCAGCGGCTTGCCCGAACGCTCGATCAGGTAGCGCAGCCCCGCCATACCGCCCCGACTGAGGAGAAAGCTGTTGGAGCGGTCGGCGATCGCCCGGCCGGGGACGTTGAAGCGGGCGGGGGAGTGGCTGATCCGGCCGTAGCTCTCGTAGGTCGACCGCCCGGCCAGCGTCTGATAGCCGGGCTTGCGGCCGAGGGTCAGGTCGACGTCGGCGGCGGCCTGGTCGTGGAGCCGGGGGATCAGCTCGCTCGTCGAGACGACGAGCACGTCGGGATCCGTCTCCTGGATGGCGGCGTCGACCGCCTCGAGGACGTCCACCGGCCCGCCGTCGACCGGTTCCTCGTCGACCTCGAGTTCGGTGATCGGGCCGTCGGCGAGGGCGAGCGGCGTGGCGTCGAGCGCCACCGACGACAACGCACCCGCGGGGGGCGTCGGGTCGATCCCCTCCTCGAGGCAGTAGCGGAACTCCCGGGAGAAGTCGACGTTGTAGGGCCTGAACGCCCCGGGCGGCCCGACCTCGCGGACGTGGTGGGCCACGGCGGTGACCCGGTCGATGTGGTCGACGTCCACCCGGAGGACCGGCTCGGGTCCGGCACGAAAGGCGGGCCGGTGGCGCTCGAGCCCGGTGTCGACGACGGCCAGCAGCCCGTCGACGAACTCGCGGATGTCGGCGAGGTCGTGGTCGGCGTCGGCGCCGACGTAGAGCGTCGGGGTGTAGTCGGTGTCGTGGACGACGACGTCGCCGCCGGGCGCCCACGCGCGGACCCCCTCGTCCGTGTAGTCGAACTTGAAGGGCATTCATTCCTCCTCAAGCGCCTCGAGGCGCTCTTCGAGGTCGTCCAGGCGGCGCTCCTGTTCGAGGTCGATCGACAGCTGGACGGGGACCGTGGGGTCGCTGTGGTTGAGGTAGGTGCTCGCGTCGGCGTGCTCGCGGGCGTACTCGAGGAGGCGGTCGTACCGCGCCTGGGCCGCCCGGCGGAGGCCCCGGCGGTAGGGCGCCCAGTCCTGGGCGAGGCCGTCGAGCACCCGCCGGAAGGTGGGGTTAGTCCGCCCCACCGGCGGCCACCCCCGGGGCCGGCGCCATCGTGGGGTCGTGGGCGGGCGCCCGCGCGGCGAGCACGCGCTGCCAGAAGGCGAACGTCGTCTGGACGAACCCCCGGCCGGCGGGGTAGACGAGCGTCTCGAAGTCGTCGCCCGTGAACCGCGGGCCCATGGCCGTGCGCTCGAAGCGGATGGTATCGACGGCGGCGTTCGCGACCGGGGCGGCGAAGTCGTCGGCGGCGGTGCGGGTCACGAGGACGGGCAGGCCGGCGTCGCGGGCGAGGCCGGCGAGCGTCGCGAGGCCGCGGACGAGCATGGCCGTCCCCTCGTCGTGCTGGAGGTCGTCGGCGCGGTACATCGCGTCGACGGCGGGGGCCACGAGGAGGGCCGTGCCAGCGGGGTCGCGGGCGGCCGCCGCGCGGAGGAGCGAACAGTGCTGGAAGGCGGTGAAGCCCCGGGCGACGTCGATGCGGTCGAGGATCCGCTCGTCGGGGGCCAGCCGGGCGAGGGGTTGGGTCGTGGCGTGGCCCTTGGCGTCCACCCAGCACGCCCGGCCGCCCGTCCGGAGGACGTGGTCGAGGACGAGCGAGTGGAGGGCGCCGGTGGGCTTCCCGTCGGCCTCGAGGAGCTGGATGCCCGGCTCGAGCGCCGGGAGCTCCGGGAGCGTCGTGATCGAGTGATCCCGCATGGGTGGTCCGACGCGCGGCCGGGGGAAAAGCGAGGCCGTGTGGTTTCCGGAAGTGCCGGAATGCCGTGGCGACGGCGGACCGACCCGGCGCGTCAGCGAAGCAACCCGCCCACCGCGTCCGCCCCATCGACCGTCCCGCTGGCCGCCGTCTTGGCTCGGGCGGACCGAACCATGGTATAGCCCTGGACGGCCACGGCGACGATCCAGAGCAGGTACCCACCGGGGGCACTGCCGACGATGTCGACCGTCGTCTCGAACGCAGTCAGGCCGAACCGGCTCACGAGCGTGTCGCCGATCAGGAGGATGCTGAAGTAGCCGAAGAAGCCCGTCGCCCACCACATCGCGGCGACCCGAGCCCACCCGGGTTGGGTGTGCTCGGGCAGCCGCGTCGTGTTCAGCACCGTGACCAGGGCGTTGTACGGCCACATCATCACACCGGCGATCGAGGCCCCGATGACGAGGAGGATCCACGGCTGCTGGAACCGGGCGCCGATGACCAGCATGCCCCAGGCCGTGAAGACCGTCAGCAGGCCGAGGAAGGTCCGGTTGAGGTTCCACCCCGCCGAGCGGCCGTACTCCTCGTAGAGGATGTCGACGCTGTTGCGGACGAACGACTCGAGGATGGCGTACTGTGTCGTGAACAGCGCGATGAAGAGCGCGGCATAGAGCAGGAACGCCCCGACGGAGCCGAGCTGTGGAATGATCTCGACGAGCCACATGTCGATCGCCCCCACATCGGTTCCCTGCGCATACTTGGCGGACACGCTCATCATGACCGTAGCCACGACGAGGAGCCCGACGACGAACGTCACGAACTGCTCCTGCTGGGTCACCGTCCACCAGCCCTTCCACCGGCGCAGGTTCGTCGCGGTCGGCCGAAAGGCGAAGCCGTTCCGCCGGAGGTCTTCCGGCTGGGCCCCCCGGAGCGGGTTTTTGATCCGACCCTGATAGACCCCCATCCCGTACCCTTTCTCGCGGGCCCACACGCTCTGGGAGAGGTTGATGTAGCCGCCCGCACCGGCATAGGCCAGCCCGCCGAGGAAGACGGCGATGTCCATGTCGGCGGGGAGGGCACCGACGTTGACGGCGCCGGCTGGAACGTGGACGAACTGGCCGATCGACCCGACGATGCCGACCAGGACGATCGCGAAGGCGACCGCCACGACCATCATGACGATCTGCACCGTCTCGATCACGTTGTAGACGATCGGCCCGGCCTGATAGGACAGGAAGATGACGGCCATCGATAGGACGCCGACGAGCGCCCAGTTGCCGCGGCCGATCCCGATCCAGGCCGCGAACACCTCCGACCCGCTGGCAGCCCAGCCGGGCCAGCCGACGTGGATGAAGCCCGCGATCAGGAAGAACCATGGCCAGAACGAATGCAGCCGATCGAACGCCCGGAAAATGCTCTCGCCCGTCGCGAGCGTCCAGCGCTGAAGCTCCGTGTTGATGAAAAACTGAGTCACGACCCCGATCCAGAAGGCCCAGTAGACCCCCCACCCGTTCCGGGCGACGAGGGTGGGCCAGAACATGGTCTCCCCGGATCCCAACGAGGCCCCGAGCAGGATCGCGCTCGGCCCGACGATGTGGGACAACCGGGGGACCTTCGGGACGTCCGCGAGTCGGAACCGACCCTGTCCAGACGTCTCGGGGTACTCGCTCGTCTCGGGGACGGTCTCGAGGTCGTCGTAGGCTAGCTCGCGATAGACCGATTGGCGATACCGGCTGCCGGCTGCGTCCGATTCGAAGACGTCGTCCTCTGGGATAGATTGGGCCGTGGAGCCGGGCCCGCGCTCTCGGTTGTGATGGTCGGGCTCCCTAGCCATCGCTGTCCACTCGAGCCTGCTATTTCGTGGGCTAGACCAAAGCAGTAGGGCCTCGAAATCGGATACCACCGGGTGTCGGGTTACACGGCCGCGAGCCGCTCGGGCAGCCGATAGACCCGGTCGCGGCTGGTCCCTTCGGCGACGACGAGGTCGTACTGGGCCATCTTCTGGAGGTAGTTCCGGACGGTTCGGTCGGACTTGGGGTCGTCGACGCGCTCGCGGTAGGCGGCGTAGAGATCGGCCGGCTCGACCTCGCCGCGGGCTTCGATGACCTCGTAGAGCGCGCGCTGGTGGCTCGTAAGCGAGTCGAGGCTCTTGCGGTGGACCTCGGCCCGGGCCTCGGGGACCGCGGAGGAGACGTTTTCCTCGGTGATGCGGTCGGCGCCGTCGTCTCTCGCATGGCGGGCGGCCGTCCGGAGCACGCTGATGGCGACGCGGGCGTCGCCGGCGGCGGCGTCGGCGATCCGCTCGAGTTCGGCGCGGTGGATGGCGTCGGGTTCGAGCCCCCACCGGGCGCGCGCCTCGAGGATGCTTACCAATTCGTCGAGCGCGTAGCGGTCGAAGCGGATCCGCTCGCCGCCCGTGAGCCGGCTGGTCACACGCTCGTCCATGCCCGCGAAGAGCTCCTCCTCGCGGTTGGCGATGAGGACCATCGAGAACTGCGGCATGGCGTGGAGGTCGTAGAGGAGGCGCTTGTCGTCGAGCTGGTCGACCTCGTCGAGGACCACGACCACGGGCGAGCCCGCGTAGTCGCGGAGCCGTTCGGTGAGCTCGTCCCGAGGCGTGGACTGGCGGTGGATGTCGACCGTCCGGCCGAGCCCCTCGAGGACGCGGTAGGCCGCCCGGTAGTGGGAGTGGTTCTGCCAGCAGTTGACGTACTGGTACTCGACGTCGAGGTGGCGCTGGCGGAGACGGTCGACGGTGAACTTCGCGATGCAGGTCTTTCCCGCCCCCGACGGGCCGGTGAGGAGGGCGGTGTCGGCGGGTTCGCCGCGGGTGATGGGCTCGAGGACGCTCGACAGGTGATTCACTTCGGGGTCGCGGTGTTCGACCTCCCGGGGGACGAAGCCGGCCCGGAGCACCCGCGCGTCCTCGATCATGGGCGAGAGGCTTGTGCGGGGATCGTAATAAGTGGAATCGTGTGATTTCCAGAAGTTCCGGATCCCCGGCCAGGCCGTTCACATCGGATGATCGCCAAACGAAAGCACCGGCCCGTTCGACCGATCCCAGTCGTATTCGTCGAGGATGATCTCGGCGAGGGTCCGGCGGGGATCGTCGGCCCTCTCAACGGCCTCCCGAGCCGTCTCCCGGTATTTCCGGACGGTGTTCCGGGACACCCCGACGGCGTCGCTGGTCTCCTGTTGGGAGTATCCGAGGGCGGAGTAGTAGACGATGTCGGCGCGCGTGGCGGAGTCGATGGCGGCGGGCATGGGCCTGTTTAACCATAATGAGCAAATAAAACGCCCGATTCCGGTTAAAATGCGAATTAATCTGCTCATATTGTTCAAATAGCCACAACGCCTAAGCGACTACCGCCGGGTCGGACACGCATGGGCGACCTCAAATCGTTCGATGACCTCCGAGCCGAGGACCCGGGAATCGACACCATCTGGCTGGACGGCGAGTTCGTCGACTGGGCCGACGCCACCACGCACGTTCTCGCCCACGGGATCCATTACGGGACGGGGATCTTCGAAGGGGTCCGGTGCTACGACACCGAAAACGGGCCGCAGATCTTCCGGTGGGACGCCCACCTGGAACGGCTGTTCCGGTCGGCGAAACCACTCGGCATCGAGATCCCCTTTAGCCGAGACGAGCTGACCCAGGCCACCCGGGAACTCATCCGGCAGCAGGCTCTCGATGCCTGCTACATCCGTCCGATCGTTTTCTACGGCTACGACAAGTTAGGGATCTCCCCGGATGGCGTCCCTGTCCAGACCGCCATCGCCGCCTGGCCCCTCGGGACCTATCTCGGCGAGGCTGGCCTCGAGGACGGCGTGGACGTCGCCGTCTCCTCTTGGCGGCGGTATGGGGCCGACCAAGTGCCGACCACGATGAAGGCAACCGGGGCCTATGTGAACAGCGTCCTGGCGAGCCGCGAGGCGCGGGCCACCGGCTACGATGAGGCGATTCTGTTGAATCCAGCAGGGAACGTCGCCGAGGGGCCGGGCGAGAATCTGTTCCTCGTTGAGGGCCACGAACTGTATACCCCCGGCCTCGCGGAGGGGGTTTTACCCGGGATCACCCGTGAAACCGTGATCCGGCTCGCCCGGGACATCGGCTATACAGTGCACGACGACGCCACCATCTCGCGGGGGCAGCTCGTGACCGCCGACGAGCTCTTCTTCTGCGGGACGGCCGCCGAGGTGACCCCGATTCGGACGGTCGATGGCGTGAGCGTCGGAGAAGGGTCTCGGGGGCCAATCACCGAGGCGATTCAGGCGCGCTTCTTCGACGTGGTCGAACGGCAAACGGCGGAGTACGATGCATGGTTCACACCCGTTGGACCCGAAACCGACGTCGACGGGCCGAGGGAAGTCGAGGCATCGCCAGGCCGATAATTGCGAGCATAGGACCATCCAAGCCGTCACCCTCTAGTCTCGATCTCCTCGAGCGCGACCGAGAGTGCCTGTTTGGCCATCCGCTCCTTCACCGTTCGTCGGTCACCCTCGAACCGGAACCGCTCGACCGTCGTGGCCGTCATGCCGGTTCCCAACGCGGCCGCATAGGCGATCCCGATGTAGACGGTGCCAACGGGATCCTCGTCGGTTCCTCCCGACGGGCCGGCGTACCCGGTCGTCGAGACGCCCCAGGTCGTCTCCTCGATGTCGCGAACGCGCTGGGCCATCTCGCGGGCGACGGGTTCACTCACCGCGCCGTGGCGGTCGAGGGCTTCCCGGGAGACGGCGAGTTCGTGGAGCTTCGCACCCGGCGAATAGGAGACGATCCCGCCTTCGAAGTAATCGCTCGACCCCGGGACATCGGTGATGAGCGAGCAGATCAGTCCCCCGGTACACGACTCGGCGATACCGATACGTTCGCCGCGGTCGCGGAGGACATCGCCGATCTGTTTCTCGACGGGACCATTGACGCTCATGAAAAAGCCTACGAGCAGCCGGGAGAAAAAAACGGGCCCCCGAAGCGTGTAAGACGGTGGCCCCCACAGTAGGGAGTCGATGCGGGGGTTCTTCATCGGCCGGTTCCAGCCCTTCCACCTCGGCCATCGGCGGTTCCTCGAGGCGATCGCCGACGATGTCGACTCCATCGTCGTCGGGATCGGGAGCGCCCAGGCCTCCCACACGGTCGAAAATCCCTTTACGGCGGGCGAACGGGTGAGCCTTATCCACCGGTCGATCGTCGACCTCACGCCGACCACCTACGCGATCCCCATCGAGGACATCAACCGCTATGCGGTCTGGGTCGCCCACGTCCGGGCGATGTGTCCGCCGTTTGACGTGGTCTATTCGAACAACCCGCTCGTCAGGCGGCTCTTCGACGAGGCCGGCTACGCCATCGAAGGCGTCAGATTAGTCAACCGGGACGAATACCGAGGCACGACCATCCGGGAGAAGATGGTCACGGGCGAGCCCTGGCGGCACCTGGTCCCCGACCCCGTCGCCGACGGCATCGACGCCCTCGACGGCGTCACTCGGCTCGAGCGCCTCTCCCGAACTGATCTCGAGGAATGAGGGAGGGCGTTCAGTCTTCCGTGGGGATCGGCTTGTTGCCGCCCGGCCATTTCCGCGCGAGCCGGTCGGCGATCTGGCGTTCCAGATCGGTCAGTGGCGGGTCGATCCGCTGGCTGAGGGTATCCATGCGGGCCTCGAGGTCGTCGAGGACGTCCGGGGCCGTTTCGTCGGCCGGGCGGTTTCTCAGCGCGTGGACCTTGTCCGCGAGCGCGAAGTACTCCTGGACCTGGATATCCCGTTCGGACAGGGCGAGGGTCCGCTCGATGGCGTTATGGAGTTCCTCGCTCGAGATGGGCTTGACCAGGTATTCGTTATACTGGAGGGTGGCGATATCGACGTCCGGCTCGACCGCGCTCACCATGACGACGCCACAGTCATATTCTCGGTTGCGGATCTCCTCGAGCACCTCGTCGCCGTTGACGTCCGGCATGAGGCGGTCGAGCAGGACCACGTCGATCGACTCGTCCATCATCCTAAGGGCTTCTTCACCGCTGGTGGCCGTCATGACCTCATAGTCGTCCTCGAGGAACGTCGAGATGAGCTCGATGACGGCCGGCTCATCGTCCACAGTGAGGACCGTCGTTGGCTCGACCATTCGTCAAACAGGTTCGTGAATGGGGGAAAAACCCTTGTGTTGTGATTCTAATCTTTGAGAATCAGATGTCCGGGGGGATCGATCACCCGTTACCGTGGAGGAACCGTTTGATCGCCGATACACAGGCGTCTGAGCGTTCCCGGGGCAGCCAGTGGCCACACCCCTCGAACACTTCGAGATCGACGGCAGGACTCGACTCGGCGGCCGATTCGGCCCACTCGACGGGGAACAGGTCGTCTTCAGCCCCGTGTAAGAGGAGTGTCGGGACTGTGAGGTCCGTCAACCGGTCCCGATAGACTGTCCGATACCCGCGCGGCGTCACTTCGTGGCGGCGCCATCGTCGGAACGGCTTGCCGACGCCGCGTTCCTGGAGCTGTTCGTAAACCGCATCAACGAGATCGCCGGATATCACGTCAGGGTCCGCGACCAGTCCCTCAAGGCTGGCTTCGGTCAGGCCACGACTTCGCCGGAGTAGCGCCAGTGAGAGTTTGTTCAGGACCGGTAGCTGGGCCACGATGTATGTGAACAGCCCTCTCGGGAGCCCCCGGCCGAGGCCGAACGCGTCGACGCCGATGAGCCGGCCGACGCGATCTGGGTGGTCGAGGGCGACCCCGAGCCCGATACCACCGCCGAGCGACGCGCCCACAATATGAGCGGTTTCCAGGCCCACCGCCTCAATGAACCCGGCGACCGTCTCGACGTGCATCGTCGTCGCGTATGAGACCTCCGGGCGGTCACTCCGACCGTATCCTAAGAGATCGAGGGCGTAGACCCGGGCGTTCTGCCCGAGCGGTTCGATCGCGGAACCCCAGGTGAGATGAGCCGCATCAATGATCCCGCCGTGGAGGAGGACAACCGGCGGTCCGGAGTTGCCCGATCGGAGGTAGTGAAGCCGGTCACCATCAACCGTCACCCACTCATCGGTCGTCGCGGCGGTCATCGTGGGTTGGTCGGGTACCCGTCGGGTTATAGGGGTGGGGTGTAGGGTCCTGATCAGCATTCAACCTTTCAACGGTTTCGACCATCTGAAGCCCACAAATTAGATAACGGTTGACACGATAACTTCAGGTAATAGATGGTCGAGGCGGCCGATGAGGAGCTTCAATGCGGGAATTGCCGGTCGGAGGTCGATTTAGCTACAGGTGTTAAGATCACTATCAAAAGCGAGGGCCAAAAGCAGACCGGGGCACTCTGTGAGGAGTGTGCCGAGGTCGAATGCGACGATTGCGGCGGGATGACCTCGATCCGGACCCTTCTGGAGGGCGATATCCAGCTCCTCGCCAAATCCCCCCTCATCGTCTGTGACCGATGCGAAGCGGAGTGGGAGGCCCGAGACGCCGTTGAAATCCGCCATCCGAACGATCCTCAATACCGGAAACGGATTTGCGGCGACTGCTTCAAGGAGATCACCGTGCCCCCGGATTACGAGGTCCTCCGAGACTTTCCGATTGAAGCCGACGACGAGTAAAGGACCGTCTCCAGTTGAGATGTCGGTCGCCATACTATCAACTAGCTGTTAATCATGACTATAATGCAATTATTGATTTTACTCACACATATAATTATATTTTAGCTACAATTATTATTTTATTACAATAATAACCCTAAAACATTGGTACATCATATTGTTGTTTTAATAAACCTAAGTTCTAACTGTCGAACCGTTTCTTATTATGACAATCGATCGTCGAGAGTCGGGGCAGGCGCCGCACTCACCCTTTTCTGAAAATACTGTAGAGGGGGTGGTCCTGGGACACCTGTCTCCGTTCGCCCATCTGGGCACCATAGCCGACATAGGCGTCCGCGGATGAGATGACTTCGTACATCTCGGAGGCCCCATGGAGTGGGCCGTAGAGGTTGAAGTCGGCTCCCATCATGACGATCACCGCATTGGCAACCGCTTGTCGGAGCAGCTTCGATTGATCGCTCAACGGGGCGTTGAGCTCCCACCGGATCACCTCGTTGTGTGGCGAACACCCGGCGGGGATGCCGTAGCGGTCCTTGATCTCATAGATGGCCTTGGCGGCGAAGCCGGAGTCGGGGATGTCGATGACGGCGGGGTCGACGAGGAACTGCTCGACGCCGGCCTTTTCGGCCATCTC
>Ga0207797_1003608_pt1 | contig 10183 bp, 9 predicted proteins | sample PRCRCaboRojoPR_6_FD_187275 | JGI IMG/M metagenome (GOLD analysis project Ga0207797, IMG submission 187275) | Marine sediment microbial community from Cabo Rojo, Puerto Rico - PR CR 10% Liquid 1 (SPAdes) | ecosystem: Environmental > Aquatic > Marine > Coastal > Sediment | place: Cabo Rojo, Puerto... | reverse complement strand
CGCGGGTTGGTGGATCTACGGGTTGCGTAAAATGCCATTGTCCTCGCCGATGGCCGGCGAGGATGGGGGAGACTGATGGGGCCAGCGAGGAAGGGGCTCCGGCAACAGTGATCTTGCTGGTCTGGCAAGAAGGGGGGCGCGAGCGTGGGACCAAGGAGAAAATTCAGTTTGCTCCTCGGCGAAGCAATCTTCAAGTATGAACGCGCTGGCCAGATGCCTGGTCAAAATCGGGCGTCAGGGAAAGAGGCATCCAGGTCCGATCCTGACAGTACGCCTGACAGTAAAGCGATACCGGCTTGACCCCATACCCGGACCCCCCTCAGCACCCAGAGACATAAAAAATGCCCGTCTCAGCGACAAGCCGAGACGGGCATGAAATCGTGCGCTCGGGAGGATTCGAACCCCCGGCCTTCGGTACCGGAAACCGATGCTCTGTCCGACTGAGCTACGAGCGCATCACGAGAAGTCAACCAATTTCACCACCGATACTGTTCGAAATGGGTCCTGAAATGTTCCTGCAAAGAATCCAAGAAGGGCAAACAGCAGGAACCGCTGGACTTTCAAGCCGCCGCTTCGGACTCGCGCCTCGATGCTCTCGCTTCCGTGGATTTACCCTCTCCTTTGTCCGACGGTGGTCCTATGCTTCTCGACCCCTGGAGCCGTAGGGGGCGTCTTCCGCTGAATGGGCCCCTCGAACGGGCCTCGGTCGATCCGACCACACTCAGCTTTCTGACCGGGCTACTCGGCCTCGCGGCTGCCTTCATTCTGTTCCAGTTCGTTCTGACCCCGGTGGTTCTCGTTTTCCAGATTGCGATGGCAGAGGGCGGGCTGTCCGTGGAGGCGCTGGGCAGTCCAGAGCAACTGATGGCCACCTACACCCGAGAGCTGGTGCTGAGCAACAGCATTGGGCAGGTGATGGGACTCGCCATTCCGGCCCTGCTGGCGGCCCGGCTTCACTCCTCGGAGTGGGTGGAGTACCTCCGTCTTCGGGGCGTCGACGGCCGACTCCTAATTCTGGCACTCGTTGGGGTCGCTGGCCTTCAGCCTGTGACACAGTGGCTTGCGGAGATCAACCGACAGCTTCCCCTCCCAGAAACGTTGCGGCTCGTGGAGCAGTCTCAATTAGAGCTCATCCAGCGGGTGTTGGAGAGTGAGCTCGGTCTCGCGTTCAATCTGGTGATGCTGGCCCTGGTGCCCGGTCTTTGCGAAGAGATTTTGTTTCGAGGATACGCCCAGCGTCAGTTCGAGCGCGGGGCAGGTGTGATCGGGGGCATTGTGCTGTCGGGCCTGCTCTTCGGGCTCTATCATCTCCGCCTCTCCCAGGTGCTCCCGCTCGTGATGCTGGGGCTCTACATGGCCTACCTTGCGTGGCGGACCGGAAGCCTGATTCCCGCTATCGCGGTGCACATGGCCCACAATGGCCTTGCTGTGATCAGCGCCTGGTATGTGCAGGGGCAGCCGAATTACGATTTGCAGACGCTCGAACAGGCGTCGATGCCCTGGTACGCCGTCCTGCTCGGGTTCGTCATTGTCGGTGGCGTCCTCTATATTATGCACACACTTGCCCCTCGTCTCCGGGAGACGTAACTCCCCGGGCAGCACTTCTTTTGATGACAACCGCTCTCCCAACCTATGAGCAGACGTGAGGACTGGGTCAGTGTCTTTCGCACGAGCACGGACTACGAGGCTGATCTCGTCCGCGACCGGCTTGACGACAGCGGCATTCCGGCTGTCGTCCTGACGCAGCGGGACCATGCCTTCAATCTCACTGTCGGCGACCTCGCGGCGGTCCACGTAATGGTGCCGCCGGAAGAGGCCGAAACCGCGGTGGCGCTTCTGCAGGAGCAACTCACCGAGGAGGAGTTGGAAAAGGCGGCCCTCGGGGCAGATCCCGATGCTCCCCCCGCCAATACCCCAGAGGAGGATTCGAAGCTCGATTCCGGGCATGAGCACATGGATCTCGGTCCGCCGGATGAGGAAGAGGAAGACGAGTCGAGGTAAGGAGGCGTCTCCATGTTGACTGGACGGAGCATAGCTTGAGCCCATGAGCAGTAATCTCCGTCGGGTGGTTACGGCGCTTTTGGCGGCCCCGGTCGTGGTGGGAATGGCGTACCTCGGGGGCTGGTTGTTTGCGGCGCTCGTGGCCCTGATTGGCATTCTTGGCCAGCGCGAACTCTATCTGATGGCCCAGCGTGTGGGTGCCCGGCCGCACCATGTCGGCGGGTTCGTCTTGGGTGTCCTCGTCGTGGCGATTTTTCTCCGCCCCGCCCTTTGGGCCGTAGGGGCGACCGCGTTGCTGCTGTTCGTGGTGGCCGCGCCCCTACTTCTGCCGCAGGACCAGTTTTTGGTCAGCTTTACGGTCACGATTGCCGGAATTGTATACCCGACAGCGCTCCTGGGCAGCCTCGTCTGGCTCCGCGAGGTACGGAGTGCAACAGTGACGGACATTGACGCCTTTTGGCTAGTGCTCCTCGTGCTTCTCCTCGTGTGGGCCACGGACATCGCGGCGTACTACGTGGGGCGTGCCTTTGGAGCCCGGCCCCTCGCACCGACCATCTCTCCGAACAAAACCTGGGAGGGGACTTTGGGTGGGGTCGGTGCGGCTGTACTCATGGGACTTCTTCTCAAGATGACCGTCCTCGATCTATTGTCTTGGCCCCACGTGGGCGCCCTCGTTGGGATCGGGGGAGGGGTGAGTCAGCTGGGGGATTTGCTGGAGAGCACGCTCAAACGGTCGACGAATGTAGACGATTCGAGCCAGTTGCTTCCGGGACACGGTGGCATGCTTGATCGGTTCGATGCCATGGCCGTTGCGGCACCGCTCATGGTGCTCTACCTTCACCTAGTGGCGGGGATATTTTAGCACGCAGCGAGGCGGATCGGTTGGGTTACTGGGGGCTAATGGACGGAACGTGAGCCTGGAATATGGAGTCTGGGAGGCGAACTTGAGCCCCGTGCCTCCGTTGCTGCGAGCGGCATCCTTTCGCCGCCCATTGCACCGATTTCGTCTCTCCTGATGGAGCTGATCCGCACCGTCGATGCGATGCAGAGTCACGCTGACATGGTTCGGGACGACGGGCAGGCGCTCGCCCTCGTGCCCACCCTCGGCGCTCTGCATGACGGCCACCTCGCTCTGGTGCGCACCGCCCTGGAGGAGGCCGACCACGTGACCGTCTCGGTCTTCGTTAACCCCACCCAGTTCGGGCCCGACGAGGACTACGACGACTATCCCCGCGACCTGGAACACGACCGGGACAAACTGGAGGCGCTCGGGGTCGACGTCCTGTTCGCCCCGTCGGTGGAGGAGATGTATCCATTTGTCCACAACGAGGCGTTGCCCGGCCCATTGGCCTGGGTATCGGTAGAGCACCTTGATGAGCCCCTCTGTGGGGCGTACCGCGACGGTCACTTCCGCGGTGTGACGACGGTGGTGACGAAGCTCTTCAATGCCTGCAAGCCCGACATTGGGGTCTTTGGAAAGAAGGACGCCCAGCAATACGTCATCCTTCAGCGGATGGTGGAGGATCTGCTGTTCGATATTGACATCGTCGGCGTGGAGACGGTGCGGGAGTCCGACGGGCTCGCCGCCTCGTCCCGGAATGAATATCTAACCCCCGACGAGCGGGAGCAGGCAACGGTCCTCTACGAGGCCGTCACCGCCGCGGAGGAGGCGATTCGCGGGGGGGAACAGGCGGTCCAAGCGGTTGTTCGAGCGATGGAAAATGAACTCGCGGCGGCCCCGGATGCGAACGTTCAGTACGCCGAGGTGGTGGACGCCCATACGCTTCAGCCTGCGGAGCACCTCACGCCGGGGCACGAGGTCCTCGCCGCCGTGGCGGTCTACTTTGGCGACACGCGCCTCATCGACAACACCTTCGTTCAGGTCCCGCGGTCTTGACGCGGGCGGACGACGATCTTTTACACAACTCCCATCCGCGCCCGTCCATGGACATTGCGATGCTCAAAGCGAAGATTCATCGCCTGCGCGTTACCGAGGCCGACCTCTACTACGAGGGCTCCATCACCATCGACCAGGAGCTCCTCGACACCGCCGGCATTTTGCCGTACGAGAAGGTGCAGGTGGTGAACGTGAACAACGGCAATCGGCTCGAAACCTACACGATTCCGGGTGAGGCGGGGGAGCGCACGGTGTGCCTGAATGGGCCGGCCGCCCGTCTCGCGACAGAAGGGGACGAGGTGATTGTGATTTCATACGCCCGGTTCACGCCGTCCGAGGCGCGCGAACATCACCCGCGCGTGGTTCACGTGGACGAGCACAACGACGTCACTAAGACGCGCACCCTCGACGTGTCCACTGGCGACGACGAGTTTGCGCCAGAGGGGATGGAAGATGTCCTCATTGCGGAGTCGGCACAGCAGTGACGTTGCACCGCGGTGAACCGAAAGCAGCTGGAGAGGGACGACAAGAATTCCTAGCCATAACTTCCGTTATTGTAAGAAGTATCCCCGATCCTAGAAATTGCACACGGGCTGGAATCTTTGACCCGCTCTAGCGGAAGAAGACAGAGAGACTGTGGAGTTCGTGGGGGCACAGTCGGACGTCTGCGGTCCACGGTCACTGGAAGGATTGTAGCTGTTTTTGAGTGAACGGCCCCATCCCCGTTCCAATTCCCACCCGAAATTCGTCCGTCTCGCTCGACAGGAAGGGAAGCGCATTACTATTCTGAAGGTGTCGTTAGCGCTTCCAACAGTCCCCCTTTTCCACATGTCCGTACAGACCACCGCCGTCGTGGGTGCGGGGACGATGGGCAACGGCATCGCCCACGTCTTCGCCCTGCACGGCTACGACGTCACTCTCATCGACCTCGACGAGGATCTGCTCGATGATGCCCGAGCCACGGTCGAGAGCAACCTCTCGCGGCAGGTGAACAAGGACGTGATTGCGGCCGAAGAGAAGACGGCCGCGCTTGAACGACTCACCCTCACCCCCGATACAGCGGAGGGCGTTCAGTCGGCGGATCTCGTCGTGGAGGCCGTTCCGGAAGAGCAGGAGATCAAGGCCGAGGTGTTCGGCTCGCTCGATCAGCATACACCTGACGATGCCACCCTGGCGTCCAACACCTCGTCGATCTCCATCACCTGGATCGCCAATCAGACCGAGCGGCCTGATCAGGTGGTGGGCATGCACTTTTTCAATCCTGTGCCCGTCATGACCTTAGTCGAGGTGGTGCGGGGCCAGCGCACGAGCGACGCGACCTTCGAGACCGTGGCCGACGTGGCGGAGGATCTCGACAAGAACCCTGTGGAGGTGGAGGACTACCCGGGCTTTGTGTCGAACCGCGTCCTCATGCCGATGATCAATGAGGCCATCTTTTGCGTGATGGAAGGGGTGGCCGAGCCCGAAGATATCGACACGGTGATGGAGTTGGGCATGAATCACCCGATGGGCCCGCTCACATTGGCCGACTTCATCGGATTGGACGTGTGCCTTCACATCCTGGAGGTATTGCACGACGAACTGGGCGACGACAAGTACCGTCCGTGCCCGCTTTTGCGGCGCAAGGTCACCGCCGGGCAGCTTGGGCGGAAGACGGGGGAGGGGTTTTTTGAATACGAGTGAGTCTAGCTCCGGCGTGAGCGTTATTCGTAAAGCGTGATGCGTGAGAGGATGCGGAGGCACATTCGGTCGTGAGTCACGCTTCACACCTCACGTATCATTCGTCGTGCTCCTCGTAGGCGGCAATAATGTCCTGGACGAGGCGATGGCGCGCCACATCCTCGCGCTCCAGATAGATGAACTCGATCCCGTCGATGCCCTTCAGGATGTGCTGTACTTGGATCAGCCCGCTCGCGCTCCGGTCCTGAAGGTCCGTCTGGGTGATGTCGCCCGTCACGATGGCGCGGCTCTGCGGGCCGAGACGGGTCAGAAACATCTTCATCTGACCTGTGGTGGCGTTCTGGGCTTCGTCGAGGATGACGAACGAGGATTTGAGAGTGCGTCCACGCATATAAGCGAGGGGCACCACCTCCACCCGGTCCTGCTCCAAGGACTCGGCCAGCTCGTCGCGCGGCATCATTTCTCCAAGGGCATCGTAGAGAGGCCGGAGGTAGGGGGCCACTTTTTCGTAGAAGTCGCCGGGCAGAAAGCCGAGCTCTTCCCCGGCCTCGACGGCAGGGCGGGAGAGGACGATCTTATCGACCTGATGGTTGTTCAGGGCCGCCACGGCCAGCGCCACGGCCACGTATGTCTTGCCGGTACCGGCGGGGCCGATGGTGAAGACGACATCGTTCCGGTTTGCAGACTGGACGAGGCGCTCCTGGTTCGGTGAGCGCGGCTTGATAATTTCGCCGTCGGGGGTCGAGAGGATGGCGTCGCGGTTGCCGGTGTCCGGCGATGGGGCTGCTGTGCCGTCCTCCGAATCAAACAGCGCGAGGACCGTCTCGACGTCCTCCTCCGTGAGGTGATCGTTGCGGTCCAGCAGCGTCAGCATTTCGTTGAAGACGCGTTCCACCTTCTGTAATGCCTCCGCGTCGCCCTCCAGGTGCACCTCCGTGCCCCGGGCGGTGATGTGGGTGTCCGGAAAGGCCTCCTCGATCTTTCGGAGGTAGACGTCGTTGAAGCCGAACAGGAGAAGCGGATCGGCGCCTTCGATGCTCAGTTGTTTCTCGGGCAAAGGGTTCGGGGATTGAGTGAGAGGCTTGCGCGAGGAGAAGAGATTGACACGTTTGGAACGGTCTATACGGCGGATGTTGCCAATCGTGCCGAGGGACCGACACGATCAGAACTCCTCCATGACCATGATGGACACAACCGATTCAACGCACGTCTCTTTTGCGAAGATGCAGGGGACGGGAAATGATTTCATTGTCGTCGACAATCGGTCCTACGGGTTTTCGATGTCTGAGCTTTCCGACTGTGCGGCATCCTGGTGCCGTCGACGGTTCGGCGTTGGGGCGGACGGGCTGTTGGCGCTCGATGCCCCCGAGTCCGCGGCGGCGGACTACCAGATGCACTACGTGAACGCCGACGGCTCCCGCGCCACCATGTGTGGCAACGGCGCCCGCTGCCTGTTCCGATTTGCGCGGCAGGCCGGCTTTGAGAAGCCCGAGCTCGCCTTCGACACCGATGCGGGCCTGTACCGGGCGACCCATCCGGGCAGCGACGCGAATCGAGTCCGCCTCTTCGTTCCGGACCTTCCTGACGTGCAATCAACCGTGGAGCTCGACCAGGACGTGCCCGATTCCATCCAGGCGCTCTACTTCATCAACGCCGGAACCGAGCACCTCGTCGCCCTTGTGGACGACATGGAGGCCGTGCCGGTTCGAGAGTGGGGACGACGCCTGCGCGGGGATCCGAGCCTAGCGCCCGCGGGGGCCAACGTGAACTTTGTGGAGGAGCGGGCGACGGGCGAGATCGCGCTTCGCACCTACGAAAAGGGGGTGGAGGACGAAACGCTATCGTGCGGCACTGGCGTTCTAGCTGCGGCCGTGGTCGTCGAGCGCATCCGGGGACGAGATCCGACGGATCCTATGGACGTGCAGACGCAAGGGGGACGGCTGCGGGTGGGCGTTGCAAGCACGGATCGGGGACCCGAACGCTACCTCGAAGGCCCCGCCGTCCTGGTCTTTCGGGGCACAATCGAGTGGTCATCCTCCACGGAGCGTCCCAATCCCGATGAGGCTGCTACTGTGGGAGCGCCGACCGGTTGTCCTTGATCGTGGCGTCCTCCTTCAGGGCCGCGATCCAGTCCGCTGTGATCTGTTTCCGGCGCTGCTTCAAGAGCGTCTGCCGAATTTCCTGACGCTTCTGGGCGGTGAGCGGTGGGGGCGTGTTCATCTCCGTCACCTGCACCACAAACGCCGCGTTCTGTCCTTCTACGACCCCGGAGGTCTCCCCTTCGTCGAGCCCGAAGATGGTGCCCACAAACTTCGGTTCTCGACCGAGGCCTGGAATCGGACCGGGAGAGAAGCTGAGATCCGACTGTGAGCGAATACTAGTGCCCAAGGCCTCGGGAAGTGACTCGAAATCGTTCTGGGCAAGGGCCCGCTCCATGCGCTGCACCACGATCTCGCGCTTCTTCTGAAGAGCCACCTGCGGACGAATCTGTGACTTTACCTCACTGAAGGAGCGGTACCCTTCCGGCGTGACGTTTGTCACGTGAGCGACCACGAACTTGTCGTTCATCTCAACCACCTCGCTGATGTCGCCGACCGAGGCGGTCTCCATGAACCGCGACAGGGCGGGGCTCTGGCCGATGCCCGGGATTGCAGACTGCCCCGTCTCCACCTGCACCTGCTGCACGGACAGAGTGAGGCGCTCGGCCTCCTCCCGGAAGTTCCCGCTCTCCTCGGCGTAGTAGGCCAGGTCGCCGAGTGTGCTTTCCTGGTCGGCCAGGGTGGACTGGCTGGGACTCAGGTTGTAGGAAAGATCGGCAATTTGAACCGCCTGAGACGCCCGGGCCTCCAGCCGGATCAAGTGGTAGCCAAACTCTGAGCGGATGGGCCCGATGAGGCTGCCGGGTTCCGCGTCGAACACGGCGTCGTTAAATGCGTCCACCATGCTGCCTTGAGCAAACCATCCGAGGTCCCCGCCCTGCGATGCGGATTGATCATCGGAGTATTGGCGGGCCATCGCGGCAAACGAGGCGGTGCCTGACTCGATGGTGTCCCGAATCGCCTGCAGCCGACCCATCATCTCGGGGTTCTGCTGGTCGGTTTTCAGCAGAATGTGGCCCGCGTGGGCGTACTCGGTGTCAGAGGGACGCGCGTCGCGAATCTTAAGGAGATGGGCGCGGCCGCCCCCGAACACAGGACCGACAATTCGGCCCGGCTCCGGCTCCGCGTAGATTGAGTCCGCCACCCGTTCGTTCATCTGGTCTGGCGTCTGATACTCGCTGGAAAAGTCGGTGTCCGACGCATTGTTGACGAGGAAGAGCGAGTCATTCTCCGTTGTTCGGAATCCACTGCGGAGCTCGCTCAGATCGCCGGCAATAGCGGTCGAATCCTCCGCGGTGGCCTCCTTGGTCGTGGTCGCGTACTCCAGCGTGAGGGTCTTCTGGCGCTTGAAGTCTTCTCTGTTGTTCTGGTAGTAGCTGCGGAGATCCGACTCCGTGACGGAAATCGAGTCGTCCGGAACTTGGGCGTAGCGAAGGGACACGTACTGGGCCGAAGCTGACGAATTTTCGCGTCGGTAGTAGTCCCTAATGTCCTCTTCGGAAACCTGGATGGTGGACTGCACGAGAGAGTTCATCTTCTGCTGCCGCCGCTGACGCCGCAGATACTGCTCGATTTGGAGCCACTGCTGCTTCCGTTGCGGGTCCTGGGCAAGGTTTTGGATCAGCTGGTAATTGATCTGGCCCGTTGAATCCGCAAACTGCTGGCGAATGAGGGGGTGCGGGTTTTCTCCGAAGACCATTTCTTCGACTTCGGCGTCGGTCACGGAGATGCCCAACCGGTCCATCTCCTGCTCGCGGAGCTTCTGGTTGATGACTCGATTGTAAGCCTGCTCACGCAGTCGTTCCTGCATCTGAGGGTTCAGATCACCGCCCAGTTGCTGCTGGAACCGAGTCCGCAGCTGCTCCAAAGTCTGCTGGTACTCCTGCTGTTGAATGGCATTGCCATTCACAGTGGCGATATTTCGGCTCGTCCGGTTCATCGCTGAGAAGACATCGGAGTCCTGCAGCGTCCAGATGACACCGAATGAAATCACAAGGATCCAGAGAATCACTCCGGTATTCTGCCGGAGTGTGTTCATCGCACCCATGGGGAGGGGAAAAAGTTGGTGGATAGAGTGTCGAGACGAAGACCACGTCGGTCCACAGCAAATACGCTCTTCTACTGTACCCCCTGTTTCGAGAAATTGTTCGCGGAGTTACAGTTTTGCATCGGCTCCTGAAGATCGCGAGAGCGGTTGAGCGGGCACATCGGTGCGGAGCATCCGTAGTGATTAGTACTCATCGGATGGTCCCATCCCGGCAGGGGCGCTGTTGGCCCCAGGTTCTTCATGCGCATCGTCCGACGCTCATCGCTTGTCACCACGGGGCTTTTGGCCCTAATTCTAGGAGGCGTCGTGGGCGTGATTGGGCACGAGGTCACCCCGATCGGGCCGGAGCTGGGTCTCGTGCCGGTGGTCATCATTTTTCTGTTCGGGCTGCGTCGGCCGTGGCGTCGCTGGCGAGTGGCGCAGCAAGAGTTATCGGCCAAGCACCGCCGGTGGCTCCAG
>Ga0207797_1003607_pt1 | contig 10184 bp, 8 predicted proteins | sample PRCRCaboRojoPR_6_FD_187275 | JGI IMG/M metagenome (GOLD analysis project Ga0207797, IMG submission 187275) | Marine sediment microbial community from Cabo Rojo, Puerto Rico - PR CR 10% Liquid 1 (SPAdes) | ecosystem: Environmental > Aquatic > Marine > Coastal > Sediment | place: Cabo Rojo, Puerto... | reverse complement strand
CCTCACTGATCATGGCATACTATTTTGTGAAGGAATGGCTGGCGTAGCAATGCGTTTCACGTTTAAAGTTTCATGTTTGAGGTTTCACTGCTAACAGATAATGGTTTTGTTAGTAGCTATTAATTGTTACATTGTTAAACTGTTACATTGTCACATTGTTAAAAGAAAGGCTGATTGAATAATCTCTTTTGCCCTTGATATATTTTAAACAATGTAACCTCAAACATGAAACTTTAAACATTAAACAGGAAACTCCAGTCCCTTTGCTCTACGCTCTATGCTCTTCGCTCCCCGGCTTATTGCCCGAGCGTTGCCACCATCACTCCCTTGATCGTGTGCACGCGGTTTTCTGCTTCGTCAAATACGATGGAAGCCTCCGACTCAAAGACCTCTTCTGTTACTTCCATGGACTCCAGTCCAAATTTCCGGTAGATCTCCTCTCCCATCTTTGTTTCCCGGTTGTGGAAAGCAGGCAGGCAATGCAAAAACTTCACATTGGGATTGCCGGTCTTTTCCATCATCTTCTTATTAACCTGGTAAGGTTTCAGAAGGTCGATCCGTTGTTTCCAGACCTCTTCCGCCTCTCCCATAGAGACCCATACATCGGTATAGAGAAAATCACAATCCTTCACTCCTTCATCTATTTTATCGGTCACCATAATCCGGGCTCCCGTTTCTTCAGCTATTCCTCGGGCCTGTTTTACCAGTTCATCCGAAGGCTGTATCTCTTTGGGCGCCACCGAGCGGAAGTCCATCCCCATCTTGGCAGCGCCAATCAGCAAAGAATTGCCCATGTTGTTACGTGCATCTCCAAGGTAGGCAAACTTCATCTTGTTCAATGGCTTGTCGGAGTGTTCCTTCATGGTCATAAAATCTGCCAGCACCTGCGTGGGATGAAACTCATTGGTCAGGCCGTTCCATACCGGTACACCTGAATAGGTGCCCAGCTCTTCCACGATCTCCTGGCCAAAACCACGATACTCAATACCGTCGTACATACGGCCCAGCACACGGGCGGTATCCTTCATTGATTCCTTTTGCCCCATCTGCGAACCGGTAGGACCAAGATACGTCACATTGGCTCCCTGGTCGTGGGCGGCCACCTCAAAGGCACACCTGGTACGGGTGGAAGCCTTTTCAAAAATCAGTGCAATGTTCTTGCCGGTTAACTTCGGTTGCTCTGTACCGCTATATTTTGCCGACTTTAAACTTATCGACAGATCCAGCAAAAACTGGATCTCAGCCGGAGTAAAATCAAGAAGCTTCAGAAAGTTCCTGTTTCGGATGTTGAATGACATAGTTCTGTTGGTTTAAGTTGATTAAATTGTTAACTAAAAATAAAATTCCAATACACAAGCACCCTGCCTCGCCGGCAGGCAGGCAAATTACAAATAATATCCAATGACCAAATTTTCAATTTCCCAAACAAGATATGATAAAGTTTGAAATTTTGAATATTATCCGTCAATTCGCCGGACAAGTTTTGTTATTTGCCTGCCTGCCGGCGAGGCAGGATGCTTGAAATTTGGTATTTAACCCATCTGGTTACTTATTTATTTGACTTTTTAGGATTCATATTTCGCAACAATCTTGGTTCCATAGGTTTTGTCCTTTAGCAGTTTGGACTCTGTGATCACGCTCTTATCCCCTCCTTTTTCTACAAACTGTATAGCAGCCCTCATTTTCGGGGCCATGCTGCCCTCGGAGAACATGCCCTGGCTAAGATATTGTCTTGCATCTGCCAGATCCAGAGGATCCAGTTTTTTCTCACCAGGCTGTTTATAGTTGATATACACATAAGGTACATCGGTCAGCATATAAAATTCATCTGCCTTGATCTTTGCTGCCAGCAGGGAGGAAGCCATATCCTTATCAATAACCGCCTCTGTTGGCCTCACCCGGTTTTCTTCATCGGTATATACCGGGATACCTCCACCACCTGCAGCGATCACAATGTTCCCCTGGCGGGCAAGAGTCTGTATCACATCTTCATTCATGATGGCTTTTGGCAAAGGGGAAGGTACCACACGCCTCCAGCCTCCTTCGGTTTTAACCTCTTCCTTGAAGACCCAGCCTTTCTCCCGGGCCAGTTTATCTGCCTGCTCTTTGTTATACGTCTTTCCTACTCTTTTCTGGGGATCCTGGAAAGCCGGATCGTCCTTATCCACTTCAACCTGGCTGACCAGGGTAACCACATCCTTGTTGATCTTATGTTTCCGCAATAAATTGAGCATCATTCGCTCAATCATATATCCTATTTCCCCTTGGGTGTCAGCAACACATACATCAAGAGGCATCTGCGGCAATCCGTAAACATGCTCCCCTGCATCGTTTTTCATCAGCAGGTTGCCCACCTGGGGGCCGTTACCATGACTGATAACAATATGATAATCTTCCTCCAGCAGAAACAGGAGGTTTTCCAGCGTATCGGTGACATTCTGCTCCTGCTCCTCTATTGTGCCGGCCTGATCCCCTCTGATCAACGCATTCCCTCCCAAAGCTATAACTGCCAGTTTTCTCATAACCATTTATTTATTATTGCTAATCAGGAAGAAACAAAACTAACAAAATTTATGAAGAATTGATCAAATCCAAAGGGTATTATACAACACGCGCATCATTTTTCATCACGCTGTAGTTATAAAACCTGCTGAATGGAAATCCAACAATATTTTTCTACTTTTACGGCCTCAATATAAAAATCGGCATGGACCTTGTTGTACATTAAGAAATCCTTCATTTTCATTGCCATGTTGGTATTCATTTTCGCCCTTGCTTCCTGTAAAAAGGAGGAGGAAACAGCAGGCAGGATCAATGAAGGGTATATTGAATATAAAATGCAATACATGGGAGATTCCCTGGAACGATTTGTGCAGACTTTTCTTCCACGAAGGATGAAACTCATTTTCAGGGCTAACAACACAAAAAACCACATCAGTGATGCCACGGGCTTATTCAGCTTCACCCATATCAAAAACCAGGCGAAAGGCATACAAGCAATACTGATGAAGATTATGAACAACAAATACAAATATGTTGAGCCGCTTGCTGAGGAATCCGCATTTTTTAAAGAGAGACCTGAGATGCGGATCAATCATGTGGAAGATACGAAATGGATAGCAGGCTATTCCTGCAGGAAGGCAAAAATTGCTTATCCTACCGGAAAAAAGGAAACCAAACATTTCAACATCTATTATACCGACCAGATCGATATAGAAGGTTTTACCCGTCATACCCCTTTTCAATCCATTAACGGGGTATTAATGGAATTTCAGCTTGAGCTGTACCAGATGCCCTTCAGGCTCATTGCTACAGAAGTTAAGCGACAAAAAATCACCGATGATGCCTTCACCATACCACAGGATTATAAAGCGGTTAATAAAAAGACGTTGCAGGAAATAATTGAGGTGCTTAAAGAACGTTAATCTACTACTTTATTATCATAAATTTTATTTTACTTTGCATCCCGAAAGGTGTTAGCTTTAAACAGAAGTTGCTTCATGGCAAAAAAGACCAAAAAACAAACCAAAAAGCAAAAAGCTCAGGACGACAGGTATAAATTTCTGACGGGAGTATTCTTCCTGTTTATGGCCATTTATATCACCCTGGCGTTTGCTTCCTTTTTCTTCACATGGAAAACCGACCAGAGCTTCCAGTGGGGCGAGGTGGTTTCCGGCGCCAATGTGGTGGTTGAAAACTGGGCCGGAAAAGTGGGGGCTCGTATGGCCAATCTTTTTATCGCCAAATGGTTTGGTGTCGCTTCGTTTCTTATACCTTTCTTCCTGGTGATCCTGGCCTTTAAACTATTCAGGGTTAAGCTGCTGCCGGTGAGAAAAACCCTGCAATATTCAGTGGTTGGATTGATCCTGGTTTCACTGCTGCTGGGATATCTGTTCCAGGATATGAACGGCTACCTGATCAACGGGCTTGGCGGGGGTCATGGACTATTCATGGCCCAATGGCTGAATGCTTTCATCGGAAAAGTGGGTACTGCATTTCTGCTAATCATTCTTTTCACCGCCTTTATACTATCACTCTATCCGGCATCAATGAGGGAAATGAAACAGGCATTGATCGCCCTGCCCGGCAAAATATTCCGGCGCAAAAAGAAAATTGCCACGGCAACAGCTTCTCCAACTACAGAAAGCATAAAAACCGGAGAAGCAAAGACAGATTCAGCAAAAAAAGTTGAAAAAGAAGAAGCAGAAGCCAAAAAGGAGGAGAAAAAAGTCAAAGACTGGAGTACACCTGAAGAAGTAAAAAACACCAAACCGGAAACAAACCGGGAAAAAGAAGCAACCACAGCCGGTTCTTCCTCCAAAGCGGAAGCTTCATCTTCCAAACACGGTGAAAAAACCGGAAAAAAAACTGAAAGCATAGAAGTTCCCGATAACGGGGAAGCCTCTGAAGATGAAAACATACAATTTACCATAGAGAAAACCGAAGAAGAGCGGGAAGAAGGCGAAATCGGGGAGCAGGAGATCAGGGATTATGATCCTACCCTTGAGCTAAGCAACTTTCAAATGCCCCCGATAGAACTGCTCGAAGAATACGGCGATGAAGAAGGGGAACAGGAGATCAACAAGGAAGAGATCATCCGGAACAAGAACAAGATTGTCGAAACGCTGGCCAATTATAAAATCCAGATCGACAAGATCCGGGCTACAATAGGACCCACTGTAACGCTTTACGAGATTGTACCAGCACCGGGTATCAGGATCTCGAAGATCAAGAACCTCGAGGACGACATCGCCCTGAGCCTGGCTGCCCTTGGAATTCGAATTATAGCACCCATTCCGGGGAAAGGTACCATCGGCATTGAGGTACCCAACGAGAAGAAAGAAATTGTGAGCATGCGGTCGATACTGACCTCAAAAACTTTCAGGGAATCAGGATATGAACTTCCCCTTGGACTGGGAAAAACCATATCCAATGAAACCTATGTGATCGACCTGGGGAAGCTGCCACACCTCCTGGTGGCCGGTGCCACAGGACAGGGTAAGTCGGTTGGGCTGAACGCCATCATCACCTCGCTGGTCTATAAAAAGCATCCCAGCCAGCTCAAATTTGTACTGGTAGATCCGAAGAAAGTGGAGCTCACCCCTTATGCCAAGATCAAAAACCATTACATGGCCAAGATCCCGGACATTGAAGAGCCCATCGTCACCGAGAACCAGGACATCATTAAAACGCTGAATTCTTTGTGCGTGGAGATGGACGAAAGGTACAACCTGCTGAAGAATGCCCATGTAAGGAACATCAGCGAATACAACAAGAAGTTCATCAAGAAGCGGCTCAACCCGGAAAAGGGCCACCGCTATCTACCTTATATTGTCGTGGTTATCGACGAGTTTGCCGACCTGATCATGACCGCGGGCAAGGAAGTGGAAAGTCCCATTGCCCGGTTGGCGCAACTTGCCAGGGCCATCGGCATCCACCTGATCATAGCCACGCAGCGGCCGACCACCAACATCATTACCGGAGTGATCAAGGCCAACTTCCCGGCCCGGATCGCGTTCAGGGTAACCTCCCAGATCGATTCAAGGACCATCCTCGACAGCACGGGCGCCAACCAGTTGATTGGCCGCGGAGATATGCTGATCTCCACCGGCAGCGACCTGACCCGCCTGCAGTGTGCTTTCATTGACACGGAAGACATCGAGAAGTTAACCGATTTCATCAGCAACCAGCAGGGCTTTGCACAGCCCTTTGAGCTTCCGGAATACGAAGATGAAAGCGAGCTCGACGGCAACGGCTCCAAGAAAGTAGACAAGTGGGATGCCCTTTTTGAGGAGGCCGCCCGAACCGTGGTACGCCATCAGCAGGGCTCTACCTCCCTGATCCAGCGGAAGCTTTCCATCGGTTACAACCGGGCCGGACGGATCATGGATCAACTGGAAGCAGCCAACATCGTAGGTCCGCACGAAGGCAGCAAGGCCAGAGTCGTTCAGTTTCCCGATGAATATGCATTGGAACAATATTTGAACAACTTTTTTAATGGAAACCAATAGTTAAAAAGGAAATGAGATACATCGCACTGCTTATCATCATATCAATGGCCGCTTTCGGCACCTACGCCCAGGACAGGAACGCGGAAAAACTGCTCGAGGCCCTTTCGGAAAAACACAACGCCTACGAGAATATCAAGGCCGATTTCACATTCCATTACAAAAACCTTCAAACGGAAGGTGAGAATGAATGGACCGGCAAAATCATCATGCAGGGAGAAAAATACAAGCTGGAGCTGAAAAATTCCACGATATACTATGACGGCAAAACGCTCTGGAACCATCTACACGATCCCAACGAGGTAAACATTTCCGAACCGCCCAAACAGGAAGATTCGGACATCATCAACCATCCCCACCAGATATTCGACATCTACCAGAAAGACTTCAAATACAAGTACCTGGGCAAAGAAACCATCAACGGGCAGGAGGTATATGTGGTCGACCTTTACCCCAAAGAGCTCGACAAAGATTACAGCCGGATCCGGCTGAACCTTACCCAAAATGATGTTCAGATCCATTCAGCAAGGATCTTTGCCAAGGACGGCTCCCGCTACCAGATCGAAATTAAAAACATGCAAACCAACCAGGCGATTGGCGATTCCACGTTCGTCTTTAATGAAGAAGCCCATCCTGATGCGGAAGTGATTGATATGCGGTTCTGACAATTTGTTTGAGTATTTGATGGTTGATGGTCATTAAGTGGTCATTAAGTGGTCATTGGTGGTCATTGGTTGTCATTGGTGGTCATTGATGGTCATTTAGTTGTAGCCGCAGAAGATAAGTCCCGTAGTAACGATATTATGTTAGATTAATGAGCCATACAAACAAGGGAGAATTGCGGAGTGACGGCATAGTGATAACCTTTATGGTTTTCTTAACCACGAAGTTACTCAAAGGAAGGTACGAAGTAAACTAAGGATATGGTACCACCCGCTTAACGGGTGTTTGCATTCATTTCGTTCCCCTGGGCTTTCCTGGAAGGCAAACGGTGAAAGCAAAAAAACCTGGCTAAGAGCCTGGAGCATGGAGCAAAGAGAAAGAACGGTGCCTTACAGTCTGAATACCGGTTTGGCAGGTAGGGAGGCTGGTAGCACCAAATGATGTTTTCCAGATTTACAACCATCTCAACTTATCCCTACCCCAACTTCTTCCACCCGGGAATTAATCAAGCATTCATGCACTGACGCATTTCATCACTTGTGCATCCACTAAAAAATTTCTGCAAAAAAATTCCTCGATAAAAAAAATTTTCGTACTTTCATATAACGAATTATTCAATTCATTAACATCCGATAAATATGGAAAGAATTGCCCTACTACTTGAAAACAACAAAACCACAGTTGTCCCAATCAATGATGTCATCTATTTCGAAAGCGATGGCAATTATACCCTGGTTAAAACTCAAGGGAATGATAAAAAGATGGTTACTGCCAAAATTCTTAAAGAGATTGAAGATAAAATGAACCCCGAGTATTTCTTCAGAATCAGCAAACAATATCTCATCAATCTTATGAATATGAAGGAGTATAAAAATTCTATCCCAATTATCGTAGTAATGTCTGATGGGAGTGAACTGACCGTTGCCCGGCGCAGGGTAAAAGCATTCAGGGAGAAAATAAAGGAAATCTGCCTGCATCTTTAACCGGCCTGCCGTTTATTTATCATTTTATACCGTTAATCCGGGATCTTATACCGCACATTAAATAATCCGAACATTCGGATTTTCCTGTTGAATAATTCCATATCTTGTCTGGGTAATTAATAATTTATGTTGAACCAAAAACTTTTGCCCAATGAACATCGGTTTTGCTTTAAGAAGGAATCATCTGACGAGTGATCCGGATGATCACTATGCAGATGTGAAACCCTCGGGCACGGTGACTCAGGATGAGCTGATCGGCAGGATGCTGGATGCCGGTACCACGCTCACCCGCACCGACATCGAAGGCGTCTTCCGGCTGATGGAACAGGAAACCAAAAGTGCCTTGCGGGAGGGCTTCAATGTAGAGACCGGTTTGGTAGTTTTCAGTGTCGGGATAAACGGAGTGTTCAAAAATGATCAGGACAATTTTGACAGAACACGTCACAAGCCTGATGTAAACCTTCGTAAAGGCAGGGAACTGTCAAACAGTCTCTTTGAGGATGTTACTTTTGAACGGATTGCTGAAACCGTAGACAAATCAGCGCCCACACCGGTTAAATTCAATGATTTTGTCAGCCAGCAGACGAATCAGGTGATCACACCCGGTGGCATCGGACAGATCTATGGCCACAGGCTCAAAGTGGACGGGGAAGATGAAAACCAGGGTGTATTCTTTGTATCAGAGGATGGGAATAAATTCAGGGTTCCGCGTTTGGTTACCAACACGCCTTCCCAGTTGATTTTCCCCATCCCCGAACTGGCCCCGGGTCACTACACGATTGAAGTGAATGCCATCTTCAGGGGAAGATCCAACCTCCGTACCGGTGAGTTGCCCGATACCCTGGAAGTGCTCCAGTGATCTGTTCAGGTTTTTCCCTAAAGAAAAGATCAGCCTCTTTATAGACAGGCTGATCTTTTTTTATTACCCAATAAATCTCCTGGAAAACATTTAATGAAATCTTATTAAGCTTGTGCTTATGATCCGCCTCGTTTTTGCAGGATGCATGTCTGGTCCAGGCACGGGCTTTGCATATACCCGGCACGTCCCATGCATAAACTGTGCAACGGTCTGCCATAAGCCTGACATGGGGCTGGCATAGTTTATACATGAGTTGCAGATGGTCTTGTCACGACCCTGTTTAAACCACGAAACGACCCGTTAAAAGACCATTCGGATGTCATGTTGAGTCCATTCACGACTCAGAACAAGGTTATGCCTGACCCATGTTGAAATTAAGCAAGACCCGTGATAAAGCTATTCATGGGTCATGCTTAACCCACGCATAGGTTGTGCAAAGCTTTAGCGAGACTCATGCAAAGCTTATGCAAGCCTCGTGCAGAAGTTCTGCATGACTCATGCAGAACTTAGTACATACATCTGCACTAAGCCAGTACATACATCAGTACTAAGTTAGTGCATTACTATGCACTAAACCTGTACATGCATATGTAGTAAGCCTGTGCATGCATATGTACTAAATTAATGCATGGGGATATATTCGGTTTAATCCTGTGTTCGCCCTGTTATTAAAGAGTCATTGGTGGTCATTTGTGGTCATTGGTAGTCATTCGTGTATCCGAGGCATGTATTAATAATTGACCGGTTGGAAATTGGCGTTGCGTCTAAAGCTCCTTCCACTGAAATCCTTCCGGGTTCATCACGGCCATATTGTCCCCGGATTGGGTAAGCACCAGTAGGCCCAGTTTTGCGGCAAGTTCATAGCTGTCGGAAGGAACGCTCATCCCGGCTACTGCCCCTATAATTCTCTTACTGGCGTATTCAGGGAACAGGGGTTTAAAACCAACAAGTTTTCGGTTTATGAAATCCAATACATCATCGGGATGGAGTTTATATTTGACTTCAATAACAATGACATATTCCCCATTATGAAGAACAATATCATATTCGCCCTGTAGTTTTTTTGAGGTTCTTGCCAGGTGATCCACTTCGGTATATTCAATGCCGAAAAGCGCCGTTCTGCTTTCCAGCCCCCTTCTGAAAAACTCCTCCGCCACATCTTTACTGTTATCCGATACACCGCCATACAGTTTAGCCAGCCTGTCAATTTTGCGATCGGTCTCCTGCATGCGCTTGGCCGTTTCCTGAAACTTTTCAGTTAACAATCTATCGGTTTCTTTAAACATTTTATCCGTTTCCCGGAACATCTTCCACACCTCGTTGAACGAAACCGGCTCCCCATAATCCGATAGTGGTTCATTGGCATTGTTTTTATCTTTTTTGCCCATAAGTCTTGGATTTTTTGTAAAAATAACAAATTTTCCCGACACTTTCCAGGCATTTAAACGCAAATACAATTTGATATATTTTTGGATTTGAATGACTTCTTCTTACAACATTCAAAATCCCGTCAAACTGTTTTGTCAAACATTAAATGACAACTTAATGACCCAATGACAATAAAACTTGTCCGGCTTTTGACGGATGACCATCAAAGACAACCTCATTTATCTGACAACTTTAGCTTACAGATTTGCTCCCGCTAGGGCTGAACCAACTGATTACTTCGGG
>Ga0207797_1003606_pt1 | contig 10189 bp, 4 predicted proteins | sample PRCRCaboRojoPR_6_FD_187275 | JGI IMG/M metagenome (GOLD analysis project Ga0207797, IMG submission 187275) | Marine sediment microbial community from Cabo Rojo, Puerto Rico - PR CR 10% Liquid 1 (SPAdes) | ecosystem: Environmental > Aquatic > Marine > Coastal > Sediment | place: Cabo Rojo, Puerto... | reverse complement strand
GGGTAGAATCCCTCCTGTGACCAAAGACTTCGAATGGCACTTCGGGGACGAACTGCCCGAGGACGAGGGGGACCGGCCGGAGGTCGGACCGCCCGGGTGGCGCCGCTGGCTGGTCGGGCTCGTGGCGATCCTGCTGATCGCCGGGGGCGTCTACGCCTGGTGGCGCGGGCGTCAGCGCAACCTGGCCCAGGCCGAGGCGGAGGTCCAACAGGTGGCGCGGTTGGAGCTTCGGGCCCTGGAGGAGAACGACCAGGAGCTGTACCTCAGCCTCCAGGACCCCTCTGACCGCTCGTGGAAGGAGGCGCAGGCCGCCTACCTGGCCACGGCCGGCCTGCCCCTGCCCCTTCAGGCGCTCACCACCCCGGTCAGCACCTCTGTAGAAGGCGCCCGGGTGGTGGGCGACCGGGCCCGGGTGCAGGTGATCCACAGCGCGACGCTCCCCTCGGGCGATGAAGCAGGCTTCCTCGCCACCCGCTTCTATCGCTACACGAATGACGGACGTTGGGTCCATACCGCCGCGCCCGTCGGCGAGGGAGGGCACAGCGTGACCTTCGTCGTCGGCGAGATCGAGATCGAGACTCGGGCCGAGGATGCGGCGTGGCTGGAGCCTATGACGTCCGACCTGGCGGGCGTGGCCTACCGGTTCTGCCGCCTGGCCTCGTGCCCAGAGGGCGTCTCGCTGGAGCTGGACCTGGCAGCGGGGCTGGAGGAGGGCGCCGTGCCCGACGACGGCGCCCTGCCGGCCCCGTTCCTGGTCGGCACGCCGCAGGACGACGCGGCAGAGGACGCCTGGGAGGCGAGCCTGGGGCAGTTCATGGTCGATCAGCTGATCACCCGTCAGATCGGCCCCCGTCCCGAGGACGAGCCGGAGGGAGCGCTGGTGGAGGAACGGCTGCGCGCCTGGCTGAAGGCGGAACTGGGGGTACGGGAGCCTATGCCCCCAGATCCGGAGCTGCTCCGCGACGCGCTGGAGGGCGAGGAATGGGTGGCGATGTGGCAGCTATGGCGTGGAGACCTGGAGGGCCGGGAGCGGGCCGTCGCCGCAGACCGCGTCGACCTGATGCTGCGCATGATCGAGGAGGAGCACGGGGCCGCCGCCGTTGCCGGGCTGATCCACCACCTGCGCGAGGCCGACTACCTGACCGAGCTCGTGGGCGAGACGGTCCAGGAGCCATGGCCGGACTTCGAGGCGCAGCTTCTGGCCTCCGTGCGGAAGGAGACGGCCGCGGCTAGCGATGACCTGGACGCCTTCCCCGCCTACGACCTCCTGGTACGCTGCTCGGAGACGGTTCAGACCACCGGTTTGACGGCGATCTGGGGCTGGCGGTTCGATCGGGTGGCGCCCGTTCTCCTCTCGGTCCGGCCGGGAAGCAACGGCCTCAGCCCGATCTCTTGGTCGCCCGACGGGACACGCCTGTTGGTCGAGGACATGAGGGCCGAGGGGTTCAGCCTGGCCCTCCTGCAGGCTGGACGCGGCGAGCTTGAGCGAGAGATACCCACCGCGGCCGAGCCGATCGGCCAGTATGGCCTCGCGGGATCCGGCTGGTCGCCCGACGGGTCGCTGCTGGCCTATCACGTCTACTCCGAGGACAGAGGGCCGTCGTTCTTGTCACCTCCTAGCTCATCCTCCCTAGAGACGCGGGTCCTGGACGTGCGGACCGGTGCGGAGACGAGCATCGACGGGGCCTTCGTCGCCTGGTCCCCGGGCGGTTCGCAAGTGCTCTACGCGACGTCGACGACTGCAGTGGCCTCGCGAAGTCCCTATCTTGAGGAAGGGGACGACGCGCTCCTCAGCTTCCGCGTGACTGACCGGCGGGGCAATACGTCGACCCCCATCGGCGAGGGGTACGCGGCCGCATGGTCTCCCGACGGGCAGCAGGTCGCCATCGTCGGGCCGGAGAGCGGCGTGACAGTCCACAATCTGGCGAGCGGCGGCACGACGACGTTGCTCGACCGCGACACGCTCCAGGAGACCTTGGGGTTCACGATGCAGCACTTCCCCACGTTCGCCCGTCTCGTCAATCTGATCGACCTTTCCTGGGCCCCGGACGGTGAAGCGATCGCCCTGATCGTCAGCCAGCCTGGCGACATGGAGCCAAAGGCCGGCACTCTTCTTCTGATCGATGACCAAGAAGCCCGCGTCCTGCGCCGAGTGGACGGCGGCATCTACGGTCTGGCATGGTCGCCGGACGGTGATTGGCTGCGAACCTTGGTCTCCGGGGAGCGGATCTCGACCATCATCGTGGGGCGCGACGGCTCCCTTCTCCTGACCGAAGACGAGGCCATCGCCACCTGGTCGCCGGATGGGCGCTATCTGGCGGTGAGCCATTTCAGCGACCAGGGTACGGACCTCCGGGTCCTGGAGATGGCCACCGGCCGGTGGCAGGAGGTCGAGACGGAGGGGACCTGTTGGCTCCCCGTGTGGAACCCGCGGGGGCCAAGGTAGATAGGGCCAAGGCCCTGCCAAACAGCCCGCAGGTCAGCCCCCGTCAATCCCTCGGCACGACGGCTGAAGGAGGTTCTCCTACTCCACGCCTGCCGGCCATGGCTCAGATCTGCCGCAACTGTGGGCCTATGGACATGGACCGATTGACCTTTTCCCCGCTCTCCGATATACTAAGTCCACGTGACGCACGAGCCAGGTCAAAGGGACAACTGCCATAGCTCGCGAGGTTGGCGCCGCGAGGGGGAGGTCGATCGAGATGGACGCCTCATCAGCCAAGGAGCAAGAGCGCCAGGCGGCCGCCGGAACGCGGTTCGGCATCGTGGCTATGGCCGCCTCGGCGGGCGGCGTGCAGGCCCTGAGCACGGTGCTCTCCGCGCTCCCCAGCGGTTTCCCTGTGCCCGTCGTCGTCGTCCAGCACCTGGCCCCTCACCACCAGAGCTTGCTCCCGGAGATCCTGGAGCGGCGTTGCTCGATCCGCATCAGACAGGCGCAGGAGGGAGACGCGCTGGAGGCGGGGACGGCCTTCATCGCGCCGCCGGATGAGCACCTGCTGGTCAACGGGGACGGCACCCTCTCCCTCTCCCATTCGGACCTGGTCCACTTCGTGCGACCCTCGGCGGATCTGCTCTTCGAATCGGTAGCTGCGAGCCACCAGGAGCAAGCGATCGCCGTGGTGTTGACGGGGACCGGAAGCGACGGGGCGATGGGCGTCAAGGCGATGGACAAGATGGGCGGGTGGGTGATCGTGCAGGATCCGGAGACGGCCGACTTCTCCGGTATGCCCAAGGCGGCGTGGGAGACGGGGGTGGCGGACGAGAGCCTGGCGCTGGAGAGAATCGCGGCGCGGCTGATGGCGTTGATGACGGAAGGGAGGAGAGGATGAACGAGGAGAAGAGGAATCCGGCCTTCGAGGATCTGCTCGTGTTCTTGAGGGACAATCGCGCCTTCGACTTCACGGGCTACAAGCGCCCCAGCCTGATGCGGCGGGTGCGCCGCCGCATGGAGGCGGTGGAGATCGAGACCTTTGCCGAGTATCACGACTACCTGGAGGTCCATCCGGACGAGTTCGCCTATCTCTTCAACACCATCCTGATCAACGTCACCTCCTTCCTCCGCGATCCCGAGGCGTGGGACTACCTGGCCGAGGAGATCGTGCCCCAGATCATCAACGACAAGCCCCCGAGCGACAAGATTCGCATCTGGAGCGCGGGCTGCGCCGGTGGGGAGGAGGCGTACACGCTGGCCATGGTGTTCGCCGAGGCGCTGGGGGTGGAGGAGGCAGCCGAGCGGCTGAAGGTCTACGCCACCGACGTGGACGAGGAAGCGCTGGCCCAGGCGCGCCAGGGCGGTTACCGTCCGGAGGCGACCGACCCGATCCCGGATGAGCTGCGGAAGAGATACTTCGAGCTGACAGGGGGACATTACGTCTTCCGCAGCGATCTGCGGCGCGCCATCGTCTTCGGGCGCCACGACCTGATCCAGGACGCGCCGATCTCGCGGCTTGACCTGCTGGTCTGCCGGAACACGCTGATCTACCTGAACGCGGAGACGCAGCGGCAGGTCCTGGCACGCTTCCACTTCGCCCTGAACGACGACGGGTACCTCTTCCTGGGCAAGGCAGAGATGCTCCTGACCCATGGCCACCTCTTCCGGCCGGTTCACGATGAGTTTCGCGTCTTCGCCAAGGTACCGACGATGGGGCGGCGGGATCGCATGGTGGCGCTGACGCAGGCGGGCAACGGCGCGGCGGCGGCGGAGCTGGGAAGCTACGTGCAGCTGCGGGAAGCGGCCTTCGGCTCGACCCCGCTGGCCCAGGTGGTGGTCGACCGCGAGGGAACGCTAGCGCTGGCTAACCAGGCGGCGAGGGCTATGTTCGACCTGCGACCGCAGGACCTGGGCCGCCCCTTCCAGGATCTGGAGGTCTCGTATCGACCGGCGGAGCTGCGCGCCCCACTTCGGCGGGCCCGAGGCGAGGGCCGGTCAGTGACGCTGGAGGGGATCGAACGACCGCGGGAGGGGGGAAAAGCCCAATACCTAGACATCATCATCACCCCGCTGCGGGACAACGGCGACCGTTCGATGGGGACCAGCATCGCCTTCCGGGACGTGACCGACTACCATACGCTGGCGGAGGAGCTCCGGGACTCGAAGGAGGAGCTGGAGACCGCCTACGAGGAGCTCCAATCGGCGAATGAGGAGTTGGAGACCACCAATGAGGAGCTCCAGTCGACGGTGGAGGAGCTGCAGACGACGAACGAGGAGCTCCAATCGACGAATGAGGAGATGGAGACGATGAACGAGGAGCTCCGAACGGCGAACCGGGAGCTCCAGGCCAAGAACGAAGAACTGCTGGAGCGGAAAGAGGAGCTGAACCAGACGAACGCCTTCCTGGCGTCGATCCTGGCCAGCGTCGAGTCCGGCGTGGTCGTGATCGATCGGGACTTCGAGATCCTCCTCTGGAACGAGCAGGCGGAGGAACTGTGGGGGCTACGGGAGGAGGAGGTGAAAGACCGGTCGCTGCTCAGCCTGGACATCGGCCTGCCGGTGGAGAAGCTGGCGGAGCCGGTGCGGGCGTTCCTAAACGAAGAGACGGAGGACGAGGAACAGGTAATCACGCTGGACGCCGTCAACCGGCGCGGGCAGTCGATCGTGGTCCACATCTCGAACACGCTGCGGCGAGGCCCAAAGGACGAGATCGACGGCGTGGTGCTGATGATGAGACGAGTGGAGCGATGAGGCGAGCGGGAGCGACGTCATGGAACCTGTAGCGGACACTAACAATAGATCGACCGTGCAGAAGGCGCCGACGGGGATCAAGGGCTTCGACGAGTTGACGGGCGGCGGCCTGCCGCGGGGCCGCACGTCGCTGGTGATCGGCTCGGCCGGGACGGGGAAGACGGTCTTCGCGCTGCAGAGCCTGGTGCGGGGCGTGCAGCGCTGGGAGGAGCCGGGCATCTTCGTAGCCTTCGAGGAGTCGGGGCAGCACGTCGTGGAGAACGCGAGCTTCGGGTGGAGGCTCTCCGAGATGAGCGACGAGGAGCTGTTCTTCATAGACGCCAGGCTATCGCCGGACACGGTGCGGGCCGGGGCCTTCGACCTGGCGGGCATGCTGGCCACGCTGGAGGAGAAGGCGAGGGCCATGGGCGCGCGGCGGATCGTCTTCGACTCGCTGGATGTGATGCTGCGGCTGATCGACGACCCAGGCAGGCAGCGGCAGGAGGTTTACCGCATCCACGACTGGCTGTCCGGCCGCGACCTGACGGGCATTATCACGGCGCGCATGGACGGGACCGGCAGGCAGCAGGGCCTGGCGCACGGCTTCCTGCCCTTCATCGCCGACTGCGTGGTCCGCCTCTCGCGGCGGATCGAGGACCGGGTCTCGCTGCGCTCGCTCCGGGTGGTCAAGTACCGGGGCTCCTCCTTCCAGGAGAATCAGGTGCCGCTGCTGATCGGGCCCGAGGGGATCGAGGTGGCCCGGGTGGGGCCGCCGGCCTTCGACTATGAGACCTGGGAGGAACGGGTCTCGACCGGGCTGGAGGACCTGGATCGGATGCTGCGGGGCGGCTACTTCCGAGGGACGAGCACGGTGGTGACTGGGGCGTCGGGGACGGCGAAGACGACGCTGGCCGGCGCTTTCGCCGAGGCGGCGTGCCAACGGGGCGAGCGGACGCTCTACGTCTGCTTCGACGAGGGGAGCGAGGAGATCATACGGAATCTGCGCTCGGTGGGCATCGATCTTCAGTCTCAGATCGCGGCGGGCCTGCTGCGGATGACGGGCGCGCGGGCGGAGTCGAGGAGCGCCGATGAGCATCTGCTCGGCATCCGCGCCATCATCGACGAGCACGAGCCGCGCTGCTTGGTGATCGACCCCCTGTCGGCCATCACCCGGGCGGGCGGGCCGGTCCCGGCGCTGAGCGTGGCGCGGCGATTAATCTACCAGACGAAGCGGGAGGGGATCACGCTGCTCTGCACGAGCCTGCTGGCGGGGGAGGATCCGGACGGGGAGGGGACGCCGCTGGGGATCTCGACCCTGGCCGACACGTGGATCCATCTCTCCTACAGGGCGCAGCGGGGGGAGCGGAACCGGGCCCTGAGCATCGTGAAATCGCGCGGCACGGCACATTCAAACCAGGTGCGGGAGCTGGTGTTGAGCAGCGATGGGCTGTGCCTGCGGGAGGTCTACACGGCGGGGGGCGAGGTGCTGATGGGAACGCTGCGCTGGGAGAGAGAGCGGGAGATGGAGGCCCAGCGGGAGCGCGTCCGGGCGGAGATCGAGCGGAGGCGCCAGGCGCTGAGGCTGGCCGAGGCGGAGGCGGAGGCGCGGCGGCAGGCCATCGACCGGGAGATTGAGGCGCGACGGATGGAGCTGGCCGCCCTGGAGGAGGAAGAGGAAGCCCGGGAGGAGGCCTGGCGGCAGCGCCAGCGGGGCATACACCGAGAGCGCGGCGGGGATAGGCAGGACCAGGAGGGATAGAGGCCGGGGGAGTGGTGAGAGAGACTTGGGAAGCAAGCGGAACGGGCAGGAGGAGCATCATCGGTCCGTCATCGAGATGAGGAGTTCAGGGTGACTGTTGAGGATGGTATGGGAGTGGAGATGGACGCAGCGGCCGGGCGGTTGACGCTGCTGCTCTACGTGGCCGGCGACGCGCCAAACTCGGTGGAGGCGATGGCGAACCTGAAGGCGATGTGCGACGACTGCCTGGAGCCCGACACCTACGATCTGGAGATCATCGACGTCCTGGAGGAACCGCTGCGGGCCCTGGAGGACGGCGTGCTGGTGACGCCCACGCTGCTGCGCGTCTCGCCGTCGGCTCTGTCGATCGTGGGCACACTGGAGGACCACGCGAAGGTGAGACAGGCGCTGGGCTTGGATCAGAGGAAGCGATAGCGAAGGTGGCAGGAACCATGGATGATCGTCTGACCATCGAAGCGCAGGCCGATGAGATCAGCGAGCTGATACGACAGTTAAGCGACGCCGAGAGACGGCTGCAACGTCTGACCGACGGCCAGGTGGATGCCGTGATGGATCCGGAGACGGGGAGGCCCATCCTCCTCCAGCACGCTCGTCAGGAGCTGCGGCGGGACCGAGCGCGTCTGCGACTGTTGATGGAACAGCTGCCGGCAGTGACGTGGACCACGGACAGCGATCTGCGGGTGCAGTCCCTCTCCGGGGCGTTGCTATCGGTCCTGGGCGTGGATGAGGAGGAGGTGCTGGGGGAGCACGTCGCGAATCTGGAGTCGTTTCTGAAGGTCCCCGACATTATGCCGGCGCACCGCGGGGCGCTGGAGGGCGAGAGGACGAATATCGAGGCGGAGGTCCGCGGGAAGACGTACGACTGCTCGGTGGAGCCCCTGCGCGACGCGAAGGGTGAGGTCGTGGGGTGCGTGGGGCTGGCGGTCGACGTGACGGCGCGGGTGACGATGGAGGATACGCTGCGTCAGTCCCACCAGGAGCTGGAGAGGCGGGTCGAGGAGCGGACGGCGGAGCTGTCGCAGGCCTACGAGGAGCTCCAGGTGACGGAGGAGGAGATCCGGCAGCAGAACGAGGAGCTGCGGGCCGCCCGCCACGAGCTGGAGCGGGAGCGGCGGCGCTATCGGGAGCTGTTCGAGTTCGCCCCGGACGGTTACATCGTGACGGACAAGAAGGGCATCATCGAGGAGGCGAACTGGGCGGGAGCGGAGCTGCTGGGCGTGCGAGCGGATTTCCTGGAGGGTAAGCCGCTGCAGCTGTACGTAACCCCGGGGGACCGACAGGCCCTCTACTCGCTGATGGACCGTCAGGATGAGGAGAACGACGGTCGTGACAGGCGGGCGACGGCGGAACTGCGTCTTCGTCCGCGCGAGGCAGCCCCTTTCCCCGCCTCCGTCAGCGTGGCCCCGGTCCACGAAGGGGGGGAGCTCGTCGGCATGCGCTGGATGGTGCGCGACATCAGCGAGAGCCGGCGGCTGATGGAGGAGAACCGCCGCCAGCGGCAGTTCTTGGAGCGGCTGATGGACGTGGCCCCAGTGGGCATCGCCGTGGTGCGGGGCGATGCCCACCGGTTCGAGATGGCGAACACCTACTACTGCAACATCCCCGGCGCGGAGCGTCCCGTCGTCGGTCGGACGTTCGAGGAGGTCTTCCCACACGCCGAACGGTCAGACCTCCGGGTGCTGGACGAGGTCTACCGCCGAGCGCAGGCCATGCGGCTGCGCGAGCGGCGGCTGGTCATCCCCGAGGAGGGGGAGAGCCACTGGAGCATCGACGTGGTGCCGCTGCAACGAACGGACGGGGTGGTCAACGGTCTGCTGATTCTGGCTCACGACGTGAGCCAGGAGGTACGGGCACGGCGGGAGATCGAGCGGCTGGCGGTGCAGACGCAGCGTCAGGCGGATCAGCTGCGCGCGGTCTTCGAGGCGATGACGGACGCGGTGATCGTCTACGACGCTCAGGGCGTGCCGGTGGAGGCGAATCGGGCCGCCGTGGCGGCCTACGGCATGGATCCGGTCGGTGGCGACCGGTCAGACCTGATCGAGAGACTCCAGATCCGCGATCCCCAGGGACGGATGGTGACGACGGAGAGGTTGCCGTCGGGCCGGGCCCTGCAGGGCGAGCGGGTGGAGGGAGCGCGCTACCTCTTCCGGAACGCCGATGGGGAGGAGCTGATGATGGTGGCGTCGGCGGCGCCCCTGGGCGCGGACGGGGCCGTTAGCGGGGCCGTCGTCGTCTGGCACGACGTCACGGAGCGGGAGCGCCTGCTGGCGGAGATCAACACCCAGCGGCAGCGGGCCGAGGCGCTGGCCGTGGATCTGGAGCGAGAGCGGGACAAGCTGCAGACGATCATGGAGAACACCCACGCCCAGCTGGCGTACTTGGACGCCGGCTTTACCTTCGTCCACGCGAACACGGCGTACGCCGAGGGCGCGGGCTATACGAAAGAAGAGCTCGCGGGTCAGAACCACTTCGAGCTGTTCCCCCATCCAAAGAACGAAGCCATCTTCCGGCAGGTGGTGGAGACGGGAGAGCCAGTCTCCTTTCGCGGCAAGCCCTTCGTCTACGCCGATGAGCCAGAGAGGGGGGTGACCTACTGGGACTGGAGCCTGGTGCCGGTGAAGGACGGGGACGGCGAGGTGACGGGGCTGGTCTTCTCGCTTCTCAACGTGACCGAGCGGGAGCGGTTGATGCGACAACTGGACGCCCAGCAGGCCCGCCTCAACGCCATCATCGAGAACACGCCGGAGGGGATCGTCGTGGTGGACGAGCGGGCACGGATCACGCTGACGAACCCGGCGGCCGAGGCGCTGTATGCGCGAAGCGTACCCTTCGGCGAGGATTACGGCAGCCACGGCGACCTGTGCATCTGCTATCCGGACGGGACCGCCTACCACCCCCGCAACCTTCCGCTGACCCGGGCGGCGCTGGAGGGAGAGACCCACGAGGATCTGGAGCTGGCGCTGATCAAGCCGGACGGCGATCGGCGGGAGCTGCTGGCCAGCACGGCGCCGATCCGAGATCGCGATGGGACGCTCAGGGGCGCCGTGGGCGTCTTCCGCGACATCACAGAGCGGAAGCGGATCGAGGACATCCTGCGACAGCAGACGGAGCGGCTGCGGGTACTCCACGAGCTGGACCAGGCAATCCTGATGGCGGACTCAGGGGAGGAGATCGCCCAGGCATCGCTGAGCCGACTGCGGGACCTGGTGGAATGCCGGCGGGCGAGCGTGGAGCTATTCGATCTCGAGGCGAAAGAGACGGTGGTGCTG
>Ga0207797_1003605_pt1 | contig 10189 bp, 8 predicted proteins | sample PRCRCaboRojoPR_6_FD_187275 | JGI IMG/M metagenome (GOLD analysis project Ga0207797, IMG submission 187275) | Marine sediment microbial community from Cabo Rojo, Puerto Rico - PR CR 10% Liquid 1 (SPAdes) | ecosystem: Environmental > Aquatic > Marine > Coastal > Sediment | place: Cabo Rojo, Puerto... | reverse complement strand
CCCCCCGGCCCATCACCGTCACCCGGTAGCGGCCCGCCGGCAGGGGGAAGCCGTGGTCATGAAACGCCGGCGAGGCAAAGGCGCCGTCGGTCACCACCAGCTCGCCGCTCCAGTCGCGGTAGCCGCTGTCGGGGTGGGTCACTACCAGCCTCAGGCGGGTGCCGTCGGCCAGCGCGGTCCGGCCCAGGAAGCGGGCGCCGCCGTCCCCGCTACGCTCGGCGGCCAGGGCGTGCATCGCCGCCTCGCCGGCCGTCGCCGGCCCCGTCAGGGCCGCCGCCAAGACGGCGGCCGCGGCCCGGGTTGCCGGCCTCACCGGAAGACGTCCACGCATTGGCCCGGCCGCACCGGCGGCCGGGGGCCCAGAAGGTCGAGCACCGCCTCGGCAATGCGCTCGGGCGCCAGCCCCTGGCGGCGTCCGGAGACCGTTTCCTGCATGTCGGTGGCGACCCGCCCGGGGCACACCGCGTATACCCCCACCCCGGCGTCCCCCACCTCATCGGCCAGGGCCTCGGTGAAGCCGTTCACCGCGAACTTGGAGGCGCAGTAGGCGGCCAGGCCGCCGATGCCGGCGTGCCCGGCACCGGAGGAGATGTTGATCACCGTGCCCGTGCCGCGCGCCAGCATGTGCGGCAGCACCGCGCGGGTGGCGTTGAGCACGCCGCCGACGTTGACGTCCACCGTGGCCTCGATCTCCGCTGGCGGCATCTCGGCGAAGGGGCCGGCCCACGCCACGCCGGCGTCGTTGACCAGGACGTCGGCGCGCCCGAAGCGCGTCAGCGCCAGCTCCGTGAACGCCGCCATGTCGCCGTAGTCCGCCACGTCGATGGCGCCCTGGGCCACCTCGCCGAGGGCGGCCAGCTCGCCTGCCGCCCGCTCCAGCCGCTCGGGTGTCTGGGCGCCCATTACCACCCGTGCCCCGGCCTGCAGCGCCGCGCTCGCGGTGGCGTAGCCGATGCCGCGGGAGGCGCCGGTGATCAGCACCACGCGGTCAGTGAGATCGGTCTTGCTCATGGCAGTCTCCCTGGTGGGGAAAGGGCCCGGATCCCGTCGCCGGCAATCCCACAGGGTGGCGGGGGCGCCCGGGTGAGGCAAGGCGGGGCAGGCGGCCGGGCTGTCCCCGCGGCAAGCGGGTGACGAATCCGGTGGGGCAGGCGGTGCGTAACGCCTCCGGGTAGACGACCGGTCAACCGGGGGGCGGCCGGGCCTGGAACCCGCCCGGGTGAGGCGTGCCGGTTCCGCCCAGCGGGTCTTTGGTATAGGCTTTGGGCAGGCCGGCAGCGGGCCGCCGTTACCCGCCGCCTGTCTGCCCTCAACCCGTTCCCAGGAAGCGGGGGCACCATGGCGCGAGTCGCACCGGCCTGCATCATCGGGGGCATCGGCCTCCTTACCCTGCTGCCGCTGTTGCCGGCCGCCGCGGCGGGGACCGCCGCCGTCGAGGCCGGACGCAGCTGGGCCGACGAGGTGGCGGTTCGCCGTGTGAGCCTGGCCCGCTATTGGGGCGGGGCCTGGGCGCTGGGGGCCGGTTGGCGAGTGCGCCCGCTGTGGGCGTTGTCGGCCGGCCGCTTGCGGCCCATGGCAAGGGTTGGCACGGCCAAGAGCGCCGCGGTTTACCAGGCGGGGCTGCGTTTGCTGGTGCGGTTGCTGGCCGCGCGCGGCCCCGGCCCGTTTCTGGAGGCGGGCACCGGCCCGGTCTATCTCACCGATGACGCGGTGGGCGACCATAAGCTGGGCAGCCGGCTTCAGTTTCGTTCGCACGCCGGCGTTGGCGTGCTGCTCGGCCCGGGCGGGCATTTGGAGCTGGCCTACGCGTATTCGCACACCTCCAATGCCCATCTGGGCTGGCCCAACCCGGGGATCAACTTCCATACCCTGCGTCTGGGCGTCGCCTTCTGACGGGAACCGGCATCGCCGGCGGATGTCCCTGGACGGGGGCGACGAGGATTTTTCGCACCGGAGACCGGTTTCCCGCGCATGGAGATAGGCCTGGGTGGTTTGCAGCTGGGGCCCCTGGTCCTGGCTTGGGCGCGGCTGTTTGCGCTGCTGGCGGCGGCCACCGGCGTCGTCGGCGCGTCGGTGGTGGCGATGGGCCTCATCTCGATGCCCGTAATGCTGCGGTACGGTTACTCCGAGGAGCTGTCGTCCGGCGTCATTACGGCTGCGGGCACGCTCGGACAGATCATTCCGCCCAGCATCGTTCTCATCGTCTTGGCCGACCAGTTGGGCATCAGCGTGGGGGACCTCTTTATCGGCGCCCTCGTGCCGGGGATGGCGCTGGCCACGCTCTACGCCCTCTACGCGAGCGGGGTCGCCTTCGTCTGGCCCGACGCCGCGCCCGCCCTGCCCGAAGAAACGCGCGACATTCCGCTCGGACAGCTCCTTCGGCGCGTGTGCCTGGTGATGCTGCCGCCGCTGATCTTGATCCTGCTCGTACTCGGAAGCATCTTTGCCGGACTGGCCACACCCACCGAGGCCGGCGCCCTCGGGGCCGTCGGCGCCATCCTCCTCGCGGCGGCCAATGGGCGGCTGTCGATGACGGCCCTCCGCGAGACCATGGACGAGACAATGCGGCTCACCGCCATGGTGATGTTTCTGCTCGTGGGATCCACGGCCTTCTCTTTGATCTTCCGCGGTCTGGGGGGCGACTTCTGGGTGGAAGGGCTCCTTACGAATCTGCCGGGTGGGGTCATCGGCTTCCTCATCGTGGCCAATCTGGCGATTTTCCTGCTCGGCTTCTTCATCGACTTCTTCGAGATCGCGTTCATCATCATCCCGCTCCTCGAAAGCCCAGCGGCACGACTGCTGCCGCCCGAGTTTGGAGCCACGGCGGACGCCGCGCTCGTCTGGTTCGGCGTGATGGTGGGCATGAACCTGCAGACCTCCTTCCTGACGCCGCCGTTCGGCTTCGCGCTCTTCTACCTGCGCGGCGTGGCGCCGGACGAGGTGCGCACGACGCAAATTTATCGGGGAGCGGTCCCCTTCATCGCAATTCAGGTCCTGGGCCTCATCGCGATGATCCTATACCCCGAAATGGTGACGTGGGCGCTGTGATCGGGTTGAGGGTTTCGTGTTGAGGGTGTGAGGGGTTGGATTTGGCGGGAAGGACGTGGGGCGTGGGCGAATGGGGGAGAGGGGGTGGCGGAGGTGACTTCACGTCAAGAAGTAAGGGTGGTGAGGTGCCACAGGAAGGCGAGGGACACGTCGTACCACGTCGTGAGAAGCAGGACGAGAGCACCGATGAGGGCGGCGGGGCTGAGGGTGCTCAGAAGCAGGACGGTCGACCTGGGCAAATCGGTGACGGCCCAATAGTCGTAGAGCACGCGCCCAGTTACGTAGAGGCACACGAGCACCCCCCCGCCTAGCAGGAGGAGGGCGAGCAAGGACGGCGACACCGGGGCGTTCGGTCCCGCGGCAAGCGCGAGGGGAAGGGCCAACAGGATGGGCCAGCAGGGCCACGTCACGAGAATGAGTCCCTGAGCGAACGAGAATCGCGCGTGCCACCTGGCCACAAGCACGAGGGCGCCCATCCAGAGTCCGAGAAGACCGAGTGCAAGTCCGCCACAGACAATGCCCGCCGTGACCGGGTGCTCGACGCCCCCGGCCAGTACGGCCTGGACGGGAGGAGGAAGGGCGGCGATCACGCGTTCGGTCCCCGGCTGCGCGGCGGCGATGCGGGCGACGCGGACCGCCGTCGCGCCGAGCGCAGTGGCCACGGTGCCCAACAGCAGGACATTTGCCCCTGGATGAAGGTCGTGCCCGTCGCGAAGGGCATCCCGATAGAAGCCGGAGGCCGTGAAGTAGCGCGTTACCGTTTCCTGGACGAAGAGGCTCCGGGCATACAGGCCGCCGAGGAGGGCAATCAGGCCCCACCCGAGAAGCAGAAGCCCGTAGGAGTCCGCCGCGGGAGCCGACCCTGACGGAAACGCAAAGACGCGCTGCGTGCCGGTGTAGAGGCCTCTGACGACTCGGGCTGCAGGACGCGGGGTGCCATCGGCCTCGTGCACTCCGTAGCGCCGAGCGGAAAGGATCGGCGAGGCTTGATCTCGCCAGCGGGACACGAACACGACCGGCGGGGCGGTTCGGGTCGAGTCGAGCAGACGACTGAGGGTCTGTTCTAGGTGCCGAGCCTGCCATTCCGGCGAGTGGGGCACACGGAGTCCAGACGCTGTAGCGGGGTGCACCCACGTCCCCACCGCCCCGATTCCGACCCTTTCCGTTCGGGAGTGCCACCGATGCCACTGATCTACGGGCGACGGATGACCACGCACGTCGAGCAGGGGTCGATCCACGGTGTCGGCGCAGCGATCGGCCGCCGCGGCGAACGGGGTGAGGTAATAGGTGCGGAGCGCCCCTTCACCCTCTTGAACACGGTCGGTCCAACGCCGGAGGGTTTCACAGGCGGCTGGAACCGTGGTGTCGGCGGTGTGGGCGAGACCGACGTGAGTGATGGATGTGTGTCGACGGGCGAGGGCGCGTAGGCGGTCTAACACGGAGGCAGCGCGCGCAAGGGAGTCCTGAAGCTGCGAGGCCGGTACGTATTTGACCGGCAGATCGACGTAGAGGTCGAGTCCAAGTGTGTCGGCGCGGGCCGCAACGGTGTCGGCGGGGAGCCGAGTGAGGCGGACGGCCGTGGCGCCGAGGCGGTCGATCTGGCTGAGTTCAGCAACGGCAGTGTCGGGGTCAGAGGGCGGGGTCCAGACGACGCCGAGGGCCGTGGTGTCGGGGGTCCCGACGTTGGTCTGTGGAGAGAAGGGTGGGGGCGTCTCAGAATAGATCGGGGGGAGACCGCTAGTAATTAATATGAGGATAAGGATCCAGACGGAGCGGATCATCGGTCGGACGGAGTGAGAAGTCTCGGAATGGTTTCTCAAGGTAGAGAGGAGCGTGCGTAGAATCAGAATTGTAGTCAGAGGATAAATAACCGAGCGCTGGATTTCCCAGTGTTGTCCATTACCTTGTTCGTAATTCCTGACTGGCTCCCTGTAGGAACTTGTCACTCACTGTCTATTGCTCCCGCGAACCTCATGTCCATACTGCCTCGCCTCCTCCCCCTCGCCCTGTGCCTGCTCCTGCCCTGGGCCCCCACGCACGCCCAGGAGCCCGCTTCTATCACCACCGAAGCGCTGAGCGACCTCCAGGTCCGGAGCATCGGCCCCGCCGTTACGGGCGGGCGTATTCACGACCTCGAGGCGCGTCCCGGCAATCCGTCTACGATTTATGCAGCCACGGCGTCCGGGGGGCTGTGGAAGACGACCAACAAGGGCACCACCTGGCAGTCCCTCTTCGACGATCAGCCGGTGAGCACGTTTGGTGACGTGGCCCTCGCCCCCTCGAACCGCCGTGTTGTGTGGGCTGGGACCGGCGAGCAGAACAACCGGCAGAGTACCGCCTGGGGCAACGGCGTCTACCGCTCCATAGATGGGGGGGAGACGTGGACGCACCTCGGGCTAGAAGACACGCGCCACATCGGCCGCATCCAGGTGCATCCCAGGGACCCGGACGTGGCCTACGTCGCGGCCCTGGGCACCCTCTGGACGCCCTCCGAGGCACGGGGCGTCTACAAGACCACCGACGGTGGGGAGACCTGGGACAAGGTGCTGTTCTTGGACCGTCACACCGGCGTTGTCGACCTGGCGATGCATCCCGACGATCCGGACGTGCTCTACGCGGCGGCGTACCAGCGCCTGCGCCGGACCTGGGGCTTTAACGGCGGCGGGCCGGGGAGCGGCCTCTACAAGACGACGAACGGCGGCGACTCCTGGAGTGAACTGACGGACGGCATCCCGGCGGGGGACAAGGGGCGGATCGGTGTGGCCACGACGCCCGCCAATCCGGATCGCGTCTATGCGCTCGTCCAGCACGCGGAGGAGGGCGGCACCTACCGGAGTGACGATGCCGGGGCGTCCTGGACGAAGGTCAACGACCTGAACCCGCGCCCCATGTACTACAGCCACATTGAGGCCGACCCCACAGATGGGGATCGCGTCTTCGTGATGGCGACGGAATTTTACATGAGCGAGGACGCCGGGCAGACCTTCACGCAAATGCCCACCCGCCCCAGCTACGACGTGGGCGTGCACAGCGACCACCACACCCTCTGGATCGATCCGGGGGATCCGGAGCATTTTTACCTTGCGGGCGACGCGGGCCTCCACGAGTCCTGGGACCGCGGGCAGACGTATTCGCGCATCAATAACCTACCGATCGGCCAGTTCTACGCCATCGGGGTCGACATGCGCGATCCGTACCGCGTCTACGGGGGCATGCAGGACAACCACTCCTGGATGGGACCGAGCGCGACACGCCGCTGGAAGGGCATCATCGACGACGACTGGAAGCAGATCGGCTTCGGCGACGGCATGTACCAGCAGGTGGCCGGGCCGCGAGCGGTGTTCGTGGGGTCGCAAAACGGCGACGTGAGCCGGGTGGACCCCGTAACGGGCGACAACATGGCCGTGGGCCCGATCGAGCCGGAGGGGGAGGAGTACCGGTTCGACTGGGTGACGCCCACGCACGTCTCCCGCCACGACTCCTCGACGGTCTACCTCGGTGGCAGCCGGCTCTTCATCTCCCGCGATCAGGGCGACACCTGGACCCGCACGAAGGACCTCACGAAAGACATCAATCGGGACTCGCTGTCGCTCATGGGTGTGCCGGGGCACGAAGAGATGCTCTCGAAGCACGACGGCACGGCGGGCTACAGCGAGATCACGACCATCGCCGAGTCGCCCCTCACGCCTGAGATTTTGTGGGTGGGGACCGACGACGGCAACGTCCAGGTCTCCCGCGACGGGGGCGAGTCCTGGACCGAGGTGGGCCGCCACATCGAGTCCGTCAACGACACGACCTACGTGAGCCGCGTGATTGTGTCGTCGGCAGGAGAGGGCGTGGCGTACGCGACGCTCGACGGGCACCGCGACGGCGACTTCGCGCCGTACGTCTTTAAGACGACTGACTTCGGGCAGACGTGGACGACAATCACCGACGGCCTCACGACCGAGAATGCCGGATCCGTGAACGTGATTGTAGAGCACCCGGACAATCCAAATACGCTCTTCCTCGGCACCGAGCACGCGCTGTTCGTCTCCACGAATGCCGGGCAGCAGTGGACCGAGGTCGAGTCCGGCCTGCCCACCACGCTCTACGATGACCTCAAGATCCACCCGCGCGAGAAGGACCTCGTGGTGGGCACCCACGGGCGCAGCCTCTGGATTTTGGACGACACGACCCCACTCGCCGAGTGGTCGACCGCCGCCAAGAACGCCGACGCGTATCTCTTTTCGATTCAGCCCGCCACGATCCACAACTTCTGGAAGAACACCTCCTACCGCGGGCAGGCCTCGTGGGCCGGCGAGAATCCCCCGTTCGGGGCCCTGATCAATTATCATCTCGGTGCGCCCGCCGACTCCGTGGAGCTCGTGGTGCGCAATCCGGACGACGAAGTGGTGCGACGTCTCGATGGCCCCACCGAAACAGGGGAAATTCACCGCGTGCGGTGGGATCTCGCCCATCCCCCGCCCCCGACCGAAGAAGAGGAAGACGAGAACGGCGACTCTGGCGTCGTGCAGCCGGACACGATTCTGCCGGAGCTGGAGTATCCGCTTGACCCGAAGGGCCCGTTCGTCCAGCCGGGCACCTACACGGTGACCCTCCACGCGGGGGACACGGAGAAGACGGAAACGGTCGAGGTGCGCGGAGATCCGAAGATCGCTCTCACCGCCGCGCAGTGGCGGGACCGCGAGTCTTTTCTGCTCGATGTGCTCGACGCACAGCGGACAGCCTTTCACGCCGCCCAGCGGGCCGACTCGCTCCACGAACGCCTCCAATCACGCGCCGAGGACGAAACCGCCCCCGACGAATTGAGCGCCCTCGCGGACACCGCCGAGACGCACGCCAATGAACTTGTCGACCTTCGAGGGGAGATCTATGGGTTGGCCAGCGTCTTCAATTGGAGCTACGTCACGCAGCCGTCGCTCCGTCCGCCGACCGCCACGCACCGGCAACGCTTCGAGCGGCTGCGGGATCGCCTCCGGACGGCGACGACCGACCTGGAGGCGCTCGCCGAGGACGCCCGGGCGTCCTTGGACTGAAGGACATCCTGGTTTGGAGAGAGATTGTCCGAATTGTAACGGTTGTGTGAACCGACGATTCAGTTCATCCTCGCGGCGTGGAATCGAGGGGGTCCGCCTTGTTAGTCCGTTAGAAACGGGTTATGTTAAGCTTTCAAGAATGAACGCCCTTTTCGGCGGACCGCCCACAACTTTCCAGTCTCATGGACACGCGAGATGGACCGCTCGACACCCGCGTCAAAGACATCGTTCAGTCCAAGTCGGCCCTGACGGAAGATGGCGGGGTGCTCACGACCAAGCCCACGGCCACCGTTTTCGAGTGCATCGACCGGATGGTGGACCGGGACGTCGGCTCCATCGTGGTGATGGACGGGGAGGCTATCGCGGGCATCTTTACGGAGCGCGACTACATGCGCAACATCGCCCTGAAGGGCCGGTCGTCGAAAGAGACCGAGGTTCAGACGGTCATGACGACGGACGTGGCGACGGTGGCCCCCGACGAACCGCTCGCAGACTGCCTCCGCCTCATGACGGAGCTCCGGTGCCGCCACCTCCCGGTCACCGACGAGGAGGGGGAGCTGGTCGGCATCGTCTCCATCGGCGACGGCGTGAAACGAGTCGTGAAGACCGCCGAGGCGGAAACGGCCCGGCTCCAACAGTACATCTCCGGCTCGTATCCGGGCTGAGTGACCGATGGGGCGGTCGCCGCTGTGTCGTGGCGTCGTGCTGCGGGGGGCGGAACGATGCGTGGGGCCGACGCGAACGTTTCAAGCAACGTGAGCTCTGAGTCCCACAACGCAGCACAGAGAACAGCATGACTGTAGCCGTCATCGGCGCAAATGGAGGCATCGGACGCCGACTCCTTCCGCGTCTTGCCGACGCCGGCCACGATCCCATCGGCATTGTCCGCTCCGAGGATCAGTTCGACGGGGTCCGTGAACGTGGTGGCGAACCTCGGCTCGGCGACCTCGAAGGCGAATTTGCTCCAGCGCTGGAGGGGACCGACGCGGTCGTCTTTACCGCGGGCGCCGGCGGGTCCACCGGCTGGGACAAGACGATCCTGGTCGACCTCTGGGGCGCCGAGCGGGCGATCCGGGCCTGCGAGGCGCGTGGCATCGATCGGTTCGTCATGATCAGTTCGCGCGGCGCCGACGACCCCGAACGCCGACAGGGCCCGATCAAGCCGTACATCGTGGCAAAGCACGTGGCCGACCGCACCCTCCAGCAGTCGTCGCTCGATGAGACGATCCTGCGTCCCACTCGCCTCACGGACGAGACGGGGACCGGCCGCGTCGCGGCCTATTTTGAGGAGGACCCGGAATCGGGCGATCCCATTCCCCGAGCCGATGTGGCACAGGCCGTGGTGGAGTGTCTCAACGAGGACGGCACTATCGGGCACGCCATCACGCTCTACGGGGGCGAGACGCCGATCAGAGAGGCGCTTCGGCCGTCTACTTGAGAAGAAAATTGCTCCTCGGGATGGGCCTCATTGGCGACCTTTTCAGGGAAGAGTGCTGATGCTGGGGCGGCGAGTCCCGCCCGAACGGGGTCGACCCCCTCATTCAGGTCGAGGACGGGCTCCATCTACCGTCCCCGTCCCAGCTGACATGCACACTTCCGCGTCTATTCCTTCGGCACCAGCCACACCCGATCGATCAGTCCGCCCGACACGTGGTAGAGAACGACCTGCTCGTTGGGCCCCTCGCCCCGCACGCCGGTAATCGTCTCGTGGAGGACCACGGTCTGTCCCATCGGGGCGGTGTGGTGGATACGGACGTGGAGATTCCTCGCCGTCTGGAAGGTTGATTCGTACTGGTCGCGGAGCACGGCGCGGCCGTCCATCACCAGCGAATCCGGATGGGTGTACACCTTCACGTCAGGGGCGAAGGCGTCGAGGAAGCCGCCCAGATCGTGGGCGTTGAAGGCATTGGCGCCTTGCTGCACCACCGCTTCCGGCGGCCGCGGCGTCAGTTCCTCCGGTGTGTAGACGCGCCCCTCTTTCACGACTCGGTGGACTGAGGAGGCGTTTGAGATGTCCACGAACGGATTTTTGTCCAGGACCACGAGATCCGCCTGCCTGCCCGCTTCGAGCTGTCCGAGGTCGTCGCGGCCCATGAGCCGGG
>Ga0207797_1003604_pt1 | contig 10190 bp, 13 predicted proteins | sample PRCRCaboRojoPR_6_FD_187275 | JGI IMG/M metagenome (GOLD analysis project Ga0207797, IMG submission 187275) | Marine sediment microbial community from Cabo Rojo, Puerto Rico - PR CR 10% Liquid 1 (SPAdes) | ecosystem: Environmental > Aquatic > Marine > Coastal > Sediment | place: Cabo Rojo, Puerto... | reverse complement strand
CGCCCTCGACCACTGGGACGCCGTCCTCGGCGAGCAGCGCTACCTCGCGGGCGACCGCCTCACCGAGGCTGACCTCTGCCTGTTCCCGACGCTGATCCGGTTCGACCACGTCTACCACACCCACTTCATGTGCAACGTGCGGGCCATCCACGAGTACGAGCACCTCTGGCCGTACCTCCGGGACCTCTACCAGACGCCGGGCGTCGCCGAGACCGTGAACCTCGACCACATCACCGAGCACTACTACCGGACCCATCCGGACCTGAATCCCCGCGGTATCGTCGCCCGCGGGCCGGATCTGGACTTCGGTGCACCCCACGATCGCGACGAGCTCGCGGGCGGGCCGCCAACGGCCCTGTCCGGGGCCGACTGAGCAGGGCCCCGAAACACGGTGGCTCGACGGACGATACCGTTCGACGTTTTATACCGGCGGGCCGCCGTCGTGTAGCCATGACGGAGCGACAGGACCGCGCCGTGAGCCAGGTGGTGGCCATCGCCCTCCTCGTGGGCATCGTCACCGTGCTGTCTGCCACGGTCGCCGTCTACGCCGTGTCCTTCGGTGGGGCCGCCGAGGAGCCGGCGCCGAACGCGGTGCTCGCCACCACCTTCGACGACCGGACGACCGCGAACGGACAGTACCTCAACATCACCCACGACGGGGGCGAGACGGTCGAGATCGAGTCGCTCCGGCTCGACGTCGACGGGGCGGAGACGGACACGGGCGATAGCGCCACGGCCAAGTCCGGCGTGCTCGAGTCCCAGGTCGGCACGGAATGGAAGGCGACCGAGACGCTCTCGCTCAACAAGAGTGCCTTCGACTTCGCCAGCGGGTCGGACCTCCTCCTCGAGGACGCCACCGTCCGACTCGTCTACGAGCAGGAGAGCCAGGACAGTTCCTCGATCCTCTACGAGTGCCAGGTCGCCACGACGAACTGCGAGAACCGCGAGAACTAGAGCCGGCGCTCGACCCAGTCGCGGTCGGCGGGCGTGTTGACGTTGCGACACCAGCCCGACAGCCGGACGGTCTCGAGGCCCCAGCCCGCGGACAGACAGAGGTCGACCGCCGCACTGAGCTCGCGCTCGCCGGTGTGGCCTGGACGGACGAGTTCGCAGGCGTGACAGACCCGCTCGTCGAAGGCCCAGAAGCCTCGTGGGACGAGCGTCGACGGGGGCTCCGCGGGCTTCTCGACGAGGCCGACGATGGCCCCGGTCTCGTCGCGCTCGAACACGCCGGCCTCGGCGGCCCGCTCGGGTGACACCGACTCGACCAGGGCCGTGCCGATCGCGCTCGAGGCCCGATGCCGGTCGCGGACGGCCGCCAGATCGGCGTCACAGACGTTGTCGCCGTTCATGAGGAGGAAGTCGCCGTCGAGGTGTGGCCCCGCGAGCGCGACCGCGTGTGCCAGCCCGCGGCGCTCGGCCTGCTCGACGTACGTGACGGGCGTGTCCGCGAAGGCCGATCCGAAGCGCTCGCGGATCTGGTCGCCCTCGTACCCGACAACGACGACGAGTTCCTCGACCCCGAGGTCAACCAGGCTGTCGAAGACGTGGGCAAGCAGCGGGCGGCCCGCGACGGGGAGGAGTCCCTTCGGCCGGTCGTCGGTGAGCGAGCCCATCCGGGTCCCCTCGCCAGCGGCCGGGACGACGCCTTTCATGGGGGAGTTGCCCGTTCCTCGCGGGGCGGGCTGCTAAAACCGGCGGTCGGGAGGGCGGCAGTAACTTGCCACTGGCCCGCCGAGCGAGGATCCATGGGCGAGGCGCCTCGCACGTGTGACGCCTGTGGGGAGCGGGTGGCCCGGGACGAGGCGATCCGGACCGAGACGTACGGCGGCCTCGATCCCGAGCGCTGGCAGACGCTGTGCTGTCCGTCGTGTGGGCGTCGGCTCGAAACCGTGTTTCGCCCGCCGGAGGAGTGACGACGCAGTCGCTCTCCGGTGTTGCGCCTCGAAAAATGTCGACGTCCGGGTCGAGCCTTACAGGCGGGTGACGTTCGTCGCCCGCGGGCCCTTGGGGGCCTGCTCGATGTCGAATTCGATTTCCTGTCCTTCCTCGAGGTCCGGGCCGCCGACGTCCTCCATGTGGAAGAAAACGTCCTCGTCCGCATCCTCAGTCTCGATGAATCCGTAACCGCCAGTGTCGTTGAAGAAATCAACCGTACCGGTTGCCATTGCATGCCTACGAAAGCGATCCCCCCTGATAACCCTTCCGGAACGGGTACTCCGTGCCGAACCGGGCCCAGGCTCCCGCGAGCGGCGGCGATTGCACGAAACTGGTTTTTGTCGGGCCGCGGAATCGCGTGGGTATGGAGGACGTGCTCTGGCACCTGCTGGCGAGTTCCCGTGGCGGGCCCTCCAGGGTGCGCATCCTCCGGGCGCTGGACGAGCGGCCGCGCAACGCGAACCAGCTCGCCGACGCCGTCGACCTCGACTACACGACCGTCCGCCACCACCTCGATCGGCTGGTCGAGAACAACGTCGTCCGCTCGACGGAGAACGACTACGGCGCCGTCTACCTCGTGACCGACCAGGCGCGGGTCCACTGGGAGACGGTCGAGGAGATCATGGACACCGTCGATCCCGGGTGAGCGGGGAGATTTTGGACAGCGGTTAAATGGTGCGGGTGGATACCCACGGGTGATGGCCATCTGGCTCGACCTCTCCCGGGTCGCCATCGGGCTCAACCTCGTGCTCCTGGCGGCCCTGGGCGGGGTCTGGCTGCGCAACTACCTGGACCACGGCGCGCGGCACACGCTCATGCTGCTGGTCTTCGCCACGGTCCTGGTCCTCCAGAACCTCCTCTGGCTGTACTTCTACACGCTCCACTCTGCCTTCGTCGGCTGGTACCTCGCCTCGGGCATCGACGTGCAACTCGGGATACTGGCCCTCTGCGGGCTCGAACTCGTCGGCCTGGCCGTCCTCGCGAGTTTCACCCTCCGCTGACGCTGTTTGGATGGAGTTTGGACCGAGTTCGGAAAAGTATCATATCGATACCAGGAGCGGTCTCGCCCGTTCCACTATGGAACCGACACGTCGACAGTTCCTCGGCGCCGCGACGGCCTCGGCCGTCGCGGGGCTGGGTGGCTGTCAAAGCGGCGACGGTACCGGCACGCCGACCGACACTCCTGGGTCCCCGACGCCGAGCGATACGGAAACGCCAGCCGGCGACGGGGGCACTACGAAGATGGTGGCCGCCGCGGCACACGCCGACCACGGGGAGATCCTCGTCGACGGCGACGGGCGGACCCTGTACATGTTCGACCAGGACTCGCGTGGCGACCTCGCCAGCGCCTGCACCGACGGCTGTGCTGACGCGTGGCCGCCCCTGACCGCGGAGGCCGATCCCGCGGCCGGCGACGGGGTGACCGCCGACCTCGACACCTTCGCGCGGGGCGACGGCGCGACCCAGGTCGCCGCCGGCGGGTGGCCACTGTACTACTTCGCCGAGGACGACGATCCCGGCGACGCGGCCGGCCACGGCGTCAACGACGCCTGGTGGGTGCTCGCCCCCGACGGGACGCCCAAGCGGCCCGAGTCGGCGGCCGTCCAGGTCGACACCCACCCCGCGCACGGCGACATCCTCGTCGACGGGGCGGGACGGACGCTGTACATGTTCGACAGCGACACGCAGGGCAACCTCGCCAGCACCTGCACGGACGGCTGTGCCGAGGCCTGGCCCCCGCTGACGACGGCGGGCACCCCGCAGGCCGGCGAGGGCCTCACGGCGGATCTCACCACGTTCGAACGCGAGGACGGCACCGCCCAGGTCGCCGCCAACGGCTGGCCGCTGTACTACTTCGCCGATGACGACGAGCCCGGCGACGCGACCGGACAGGGCGTCAACGAGGCCTGGTGGGTCCTCGGTCCAGATGGGGCGCCCAAGCGGCCCGCGCAGGCGACCGTCGCGGTCCGGGAGCACCCGGAGTACGGCGACGTCCTCGTCGACGGCGACGGGATGACCCTCTACATGTTCGACCAGGACGAGACCGACCCGCCGGCGAGTGTCTGCTCAGGCGGCTGTGCGTCGACCTGGCCCCCACTGACCACCGAGGCCGAGCCGACGGTCGGCGAAGCCGTGACCGCCGCCATCGACACGTTCGAGCGCGAGGACGGCGCGACCCAGGTGGCGGCGGGCGGCTGGCCGCTGTACGGGTACGCGAGCGACACCGAACCGGGGGATGCGACCGGCCAGGGAGCCAACGACGTCTGGTGGGTGCTCGCCCCGGACGGTACCCCCCAGCGGGCGACCGAATCGAGTGGCTCGAACGGCGGCGGGAGCGACTACTAGTCGGGTCGAGACGCCGACGGCCGTAGCGGGCCTAGAGCACGCGATCCGGCCGGATCCGCAGGATGACCCGTTCGGTCTCGATCGGGTTCTGGTAGTCGGTCCCGACGTAGCGCTGGGAGAGGGTGTCGATGTGCTCCCGGGCCCCGTCCGTGGTGATCTCCGTCACCTCGCCGACGACCGCCAGGTACCGGTAGGGATCATCGGGATCCAGCATGCTGAGGCCGACGCCGGGCTCGCGCCGGACGTTGCGCTCCTTCTGGCGGCCCCGTTCGGTGTTGACCAGCAGTCGCTCGTCGGCGGCGTCGTAATCGACCCAGACCGGCGTGACGTGTGGGGTCCCGGTCGGGAGGACGGTTCCGACGTGTGCGAACGTCGACTTCTCGAAGAGGTCGTGGTACTCGGCGGGAATCGCGACCATGGGTCTGCCTCGGCAGCGAGTGGCTTGAGTCTGGTGACCGGCTCACTCGAGCGGCGCGCCGGCGAGGACCAGCGTCGCGCGTTCGTCACCGCGGTTGTGGATCTGCCGGCGCTCGGTGGCGTCGAGGCGGATCGCCTCCTCGGCCTCGAGCGTGACCGTCTCCTCGGCGAGCTCGACGTCGACGGTGCCCTCGACCACGTAGTAGACCTCCTCCTGGCCGGTGTGGGTCTCGTCGTGTTCCTTGCCCTTGCCGCCCGGTTCGAGCTCGAGGACGGTGAAGCCGAGGTGGTCGGCGTCCAGTTCCTCCTTCAGGAACCACATGCCGCCCCACTCCGCGGGGACGACCGACTCGACGTCGGTCTTCGCGGCGGTGTCGTAGCCCATGGCGGCGCGTGGAGCCGGCGGGACCTAAACCTAGGCCGGCCCGTCGGCCGGGAGGCCTATGGGGGACGGGACCCACGACTCGGCCGATGGTCGAGGACGCCGAGACGGGCCGCGGCGAGTGGTCGCCCTGGCCCCGGTTGGTCGAGCGCTCGCTGCCCGAGTCCGACGCGGTCCTCTGGGCGGTCGTCCTCCTCGCGTCGGGCTTCGACGTCGTCACGACGGTCGTCGGGGTGGCCCGCGGGTTCCCCGAGGGGAACGCGGTCGCGCGGGCGTTCCTCGAGACCTACGGCACGCCCGGCATCGGCCTGCTGAAGTTCGTCGCCCTCGTCGTCGTGGTCGTGCTCTGGGCGGTCCTCCCGGACCGCTACGGCACGACGATTCTCCAGGCCGTCGCAGTCGTGTGGGTCCTCGTCGTCGGCGCGAACGCCGTGACGCTCGCGGGTTGAGTGCCGTCACTCCCCAGGCGCCCGCAGCACGACGCCACCGCCGTCCTCGACCACGTCGACGGGATAGCCGAAGGTCGCCAGGAGGTCGCGATTCGTCGCGACGTGGTCGGTCACCGCGGGGATCCGGAGTTCGCCGCCGGTCAGGGCGAGGAAGGCAAGCAGCTGGTCGGCCGCGTGGCGGTCGACGGCCGCGTCGCCCTCATCGAAGGCGAGTGCCGCCTCCGCCGCCGCGGCGCCGACGTCCTCGGCGGGCCGGCCGCGCTCGCCGAGCGCGTCGAACCCGGCGAGCGTCCGCTCGTAGTCCAGTCGGACGGCGACGGCCGACCCCGGCGAGTCCGCGACGGCGGTGTGCTCCCGTCGCTCCAGGACCGGGAGCCCCGCGTCCTCGAGCGGCTCGAGGACCGCCTCGGCCTGGCGGGCCGCGACGTCTCGGTCGGCCAGGTTCTCGGCTTCGAGGGAGTAGACGCGCGCGCCCACCACGTCGCCGCGACCCCGCACGTCGAAGCCGTCGAGTCGCGACGGCCCCAGGTAGAGACGCGCGACGCCGCCGCCCGTCGGATAGAAGCCTGGCCGGTCGACCTCCACCGCCGCCTGGAGGCCGTGCCGGCGGAGCAGTGGCAACTTGACGAGGCGGTAGTAGGCCAGCGTGGGCGACCACTTGACGGCCGTGCCGCCGGTCGCCGTGACGACCAGCGGCGCGTCGATCGCCGTCGCGAGCGGGAGGACGGCGTCGAACAGGAGCGCCACGCTGCCGGCCGTGCCCACGTCCACCTCGACGCTCCCGGGCGCGACCGGGCCCGGCTCGAAGGTCAGCGCCTCGGTTCCCACGCCGACGTCGGACACCTCGGCGTCGCAGACCTCGGCGAGCAGGGTCACCGCCGCCAGGTGCTGGGGGCGAAGGCCCGGGTTCGGCCGCGCGCCGCGGATCCCCGTCATCTCGACGGGCTCGCCGGTGAGCGCGGACAGCGAGAGCGCCGTCCGGAGGAGTTGCCCGCCGCCCTCGGACCCGTCCACTTCGAGCATCGTCGACCCGTAGTGGCGCCGGCGACAAAAGGCATCCCGTCTGGGTCGAAATCGCCACCGGGCGGGCGGGATCGCCGACAAACTTATAGGTCGATGGACAGCTACCTCCGGTAACGGATGGGAATGGCGGACAACCGCCACGGGCACGCCCGTGCGGTGATCCACAAGCGGATCCTCGAGGAAGCCGAGTCGCGACCCGACGCCACGGTGGCCGAACTCGCCGGCGAGGTCAGCGGGGCGACGCCGGCACTCGTCGAGCAGGTCCTCGCCGAATACGGCGACCCCGCCGAGGACGAGCCACCGGCCGAGTCGGGGGCGAGCGAGGAACCCACGACCGTTGCCGACCCAGCGACAGCCGACTCCGACCCAGCCATGACAGACACCGACTCCACGACGACCGAGGCGAAGCGGAACGGCGAAGCCACGCCGGAATCGACCGCGCCGGCCCTCTCGGCGAAGCAGCGGCGAGCACTCCGGCTCGTCCGGCGGAACCCGGACGCGTCCCAGGCCGACATCGCGAACGAACTCGACGTGACGCGGGCGACGGTCAGCCGGTGGCTCAACGACGTTCCCGGCTTCGAGTGGAGCGAGCGCCGGGCCTTCGTCGAGTCGCTTGGCGAGGACGCCCTCGCCACCGACTCCGAGGACCGACTCGCCGACCTCGAGGCCCGGCTGGCGGCACTGGAGGACTCCCGTGGGGCGGACGCGGCTGACGGCGAGTCGGTCCTCCCCGCCGACCTCGCCCACCGGGTCGTCCACGCCTGCATGGCCTCGGATCGCCTCTCCGAGGACGAGGAGCTGGCGGTCCTCCGGGCGCTGATGGGATCCTGACGGGTCGCCCCGGGCAAAGCACTATTCGAGAGGCGTGTCATCGACGGCCATGCACGACACGCCGATCCGGGTCGACCACGTGGGCATCGCCGTCGAAGCCGTCGGGACCGCCGAACCGGTCCTGCGGGCGCTGGGCTGTGAGAAGCTCTACGAGGACGTCGTCGAGGACCGGTTCCGGTGGGTCTACTACACGCTCGGGGACGCCTCGCGGCTGGAACTCATCGAACCAGTGGCCGACGAATCGTTCCTCACCGACTACCTGGCCGAGCACGGACCCGGGCTCCACCACGTCACCCTCGAGGTGGCGGACATCGATGCCGTAATCGAGACGCTCGAGGCCCAGGACGTCCCCGTCGTCGACTACCAGGCCTTCGACGGCTGGACCGAGGCCTTCGTCTCCCCGCGGAATCCGACGGGCGCCCTCTTCCAGCTGATGGAGTACCACGAGGCCTTCGCGGCCGAGGCCGACCAGTCGCCCGAGGCGCTGTTCGTGAACGGCCACCGCGTCGGCCGCTGAGCGAGGGTCGGGTCTCAGTTCTCGTCGCCGTCCGTCGTGATGGCCTCGAGCCGGGCGGCGGTCCGCGTCGCGGTGGTCGCGAACGCCCGCTGGGTCTCCCCGGCCTCGCGGAGCACCGTCGGGGGGCGGGCGGTCGTCCCGTCGCCGCGCTCGGCCGCCGTCCGCGGGAGCTGTAGCCGCCCGAGGCCGGGCAGGGAGATGCCGGGGGGCTCGGTGGGCCCCTCGGCGCGGAGCGAGCCCACGTCGGGGTCCACCGGCACCTCGCCGAGGACTGGGACGTCGAATTCGCTCGCGAGGGCCGCCCCGCCGCCGGAATCGAAGAGGTCGTGGGCCGTCCCGCAGTCCGGGCACTCGAAGGCCGCCATGTTCTCGACGACGCCCAGGATCGGCACGTCGTAGCGGGCGAAGCCCTCGAGGCCGCGCCTGGCGTCACCCACCGCCACGGGGTCCGGCGTCGTCACGACGACGGCGCCGCTCACTGGCAGGTACTGGACGAGCGTGAGCTGGGCGTCGCCCGTCCCCGGCGGCATGTCGACGAGCAGGTAGTCGAGGTCGCCCCACCGGACGTCCTCGGTGAGCTGCTTGAGCACGTCGTCGACCATGGGCCCCCGCCAGATGATCGGGTCGTCCTCGTCGACGATGAAGTCCATGCTCACGACCCGGACGCCGTGGCCCTCCCGGGGGACGATCTTCGCGTCCGGGGTCGTCTCCGGCGTCTCGTCGTCGAGCCCGAGCAGCGCCGGCGCGTTCGGCCCGTAGATGTCGGCGTCGAGGAGGCCGACGCTGGCCCCGGCGTCGGCGAGCGCGACGGCGAGGTTGGTCGCGACCGTGCTCTTGCCGACGCCGCCCTTGCCGCTCGCGACCGCGACGACGTGGGTCACCCCGGGGAGCTGGTCGACCCGCTCGCCCGGATCGCTCGCCGCGGGCTGCCAGTCGACCGCGACCGCGTCGACGCCGGCGAGGTCGGCGACGGCCGCGCGGAGATCCGCCTCCAGTCGCTCGCGAACGGTCGCGGCCGGGACGGGCAGCGTGACGTCGAGGGTGACGCTGCCGTCCGCCACGTCGACCTCGAGCGCGTCGAGCGTGGCGAGGTCGGTGGGGAGGGCGGCCCGCCCCACCTCGGCGTCGGCCACGGCCCGGCGGACGTCGCCCGCGGAAAGCGTCGCCGTGGGCGTCACTCTTCCTCGGCCGTCCGGCTGTCGGCGTCCCAGCGCTCCCGCCGGCCGACGGGGCCGTCGACGTACCAGGCGTCGTCCTCGCCGTCCTCGGTGGGTGGGCTGATGGGACGCTTCAGCCACTTGGGTCGGCGGAGGCCGTTCGGCCCGGGCGCGGGATCGGTGTCGTCCAGCCACTCCCGGTAGACCGCCATCGAGCGGTCGGTGTCGACGTAGACGTCGCCGTAGTGGTCCCCGTCCTGGGCCGGGCGCACGGTGATCTTCTGGTGCCAGGCGTGCATGCCCGAGATGTGGTCCGGGTGGGGCGCGTGGGTGAGGTTCTGGGCGACGCCGCCGTCGTTCCACCAGACCCGCGCGGAGTCCGGGTCCGTCGAGTCGAAGGGCTCGATGCCCTCCGTCTGGCGGAGGCCCCACATGCTCTCCTCGTTGTCGAGGTCGACGGTGACCTTGCCGTAGTCCGAGCCGCCCTCCTCGATGTCGCCCTCGCCGTCCTCGGGCCGGTCGACCTTCCACTGGCCCATGTGGTGGCTCATGGCCGCGATGCCGGGCTTGATCGACTCGGTCACCCAGACCTCGTTGACGAAGTAGCCGATCTCCGTCTCGACCCGGCAGAGGTCGCCCGTCTCGAGGCCGAGGCGCTCGGCGTCGTTCGTGTGCAGCCAGACGGGGTTGTTGTGGCTGATCTCCTCGAGCCACTTGGAGTTCGACGAGCGGGAGTGGATCTGGGTCGGCAGCCGGAAGGTCGGGACCAGCACCATCTCGCCCTCGTCGTAGTCGATGTTCTCGGGGTGGACGTGGCTCTTGATGTAGTGGGGCAGGGTGTACTCGGGCTCGTCGAAGCCCCACTCGGCCATGGTCTCGGAGTAGAACTCCTGCTTGCCGGAGGGCGTCGGGAAGCCCCGCTTAGGCTCGCCGTCGACCATCACGCCGAGGACCTCGCTGCCGTCGGACTCGGAGTCGTACTCGGGGGCCTCGCCCCGCCGGATCGTGCCGTACTCGTCGACGGCGACGTCCGCGTCCTCGAGGATCGACTCGTCGAGTGGCTCCTCGTGGATGGCGTAGTCGTTCTGGGAGGCCTCGAAGGCGCCGTGGTGTTTCATGTACTCGAGGGG
>Ga0207797_1003603_pt1 | contig 10190 bp, 8 predicted proteins | sample PRCRCaboRojoPR_6_FD_187275 | JGI IMG/M metagenome (GOLD analysis project Ga0207797, IMG submission 187275) | Marine sediment microbial community from Cabo Rojo, Puerto Rico - PR CR 10% Liquid 1 (SPAdes) | ecosystem: Environmental > Aquatic > Marine > Coastal > Sediment | place: Cabo Rojo, Puerto... | reverse complement strand
CTTGCCATCGTTACCATCGGTTTCGCGGAGATCGTCCGCCTGATCATCGTTACCGAGAGGAATATTACCAAGGGGCCCTACGGGATGGGGGTAATAAAACCGTACAAGGATCTGGTCCCGTCCGGTTTTTATGGCTTGTTCTATCTGGGGATTTCTCTCGCGATACTCGGAATAATTTATCTGGCAATTCAGCGGGCCGTAGGATCGCCCTGGGGCAGGGTTTTGCGTACCATCAGAGAAGACGAACGCGTAGCTTTAGTTCTCGGCAAAAACGTCAACTGGTTCAAGCTTCAGGTGCTGATACTGGGCTCGATGATATTTGGCCTGGGAGGGGCGGTTTTCGGCCATTTCTTTAACTTTATTACCCCGAATCATTTCCTGCCCATGGAGACTTTCCTGGTCTGGGTTATGGTTATGGCCGGTGGAAGTGGCAACAACCTGGGTGTCGTGGTTGGTGCCCTCGCCATTCGTGGAGTCTGGGAGGGTATGATGTTTTTGAGTGATATTTTACCCCAGGGAGTCCAGGTGGGCGCAATTCGCCTTGCCGTAATAGGTTTATTGTTGGTACTCGTCATCATGCTGAAACCGGAGGGCATCCTTGGTGAAAAAAAGACTGCGTCGGATATCCTGTAGGTGAACTATATGTTGAGGGTAAATGATCTGAAAAAGACTTTTGGCGGGATCAAAGCGGTCGACGGCTGTAACTTCGAGGTCGAAGCTGAGACGGTGACGGGTTTGATCGGGCCAAACGGCGCGGGAAAGACCACGGTGTTCAATTTGATCAGCGGTTTTTACCCCCCGGACGGCGGGGAGATCTGGTTTAAGGATGACAGGATTGACGATATGCCGCCTTATAAGATTCCTCGCCTGAGGCTGGCCCGGACCTTTCAGATCACCAGAGAACTGAGAAAAATGACCGTTATCGATAATTTGATGGTTGCCCCGATAGATCAGATGGGAGAAAAGCTCTGGAATTCCTGGTTTCGCATCCCATCGGTAAAGCACGAGGAAAGAAAGATTCGGGATAAAGCACTGGACGTACTGGACTTTCTGGAAATAAGCGGTCTGAAGGACGAGTACGCGGGGAATCTCTCGGGTGGGCAGAAGAAGTTGCTCGAATTCGGCAGGACCATGATGACCGACCCCGAGTTGATCTTGCTGGACGAGCCCGGTGCCGGGGTAAATCCGACGCTGATGAAGAAGTTAAACGGATATATCGAATCACTCAGGACGGACGAAGGGATGACGTTTTTTCTGATCGAGCACGATATGGATCTGGTCATGGAACTTTGCAATCCGATTATCGTGATGAGCGAAGGGAAGAAGCTGGCCGAGGGCAGTGCTTCCGAGATCAAGCAGAACCAGAAGGTACTTGAGGCTTACCTGGGTGGTGGTGGATAAAATGCCCTTGCTGGAAGCGAAAAACGTGGTTTCGGGGTACGGGAAAGTTGAAATACTGCACGAAGTTTCCGTTTATGTAAACACTGAAGAGATGGTCTCGATTATCGGTCCCAATGGGTCGGGCAAATCCACCCTGATGAAGACGATCTTCGGCCTTCTTGATCCCTGGCGAGGGGAGGTTGACTTCGACGACCAGGACATTACGGGGTTGAAACCGAATCAGATAGTCAGAAAGGGGCTCTGTTACGTACCCCAGGAGGAAAACATCTTTCCCACTCTGACCGTTGCCGAGAACCTGGAGATGGGAGCCTTTATCCGTGATGACGACTATTCGGACGAGCTGGAAAACGTCTACGGGATATTCCCGGCTCTAACGGAAAAGAAGGATCAGGAAGTAGGAAATCTCTCCGGGGGACAGCAGCAGATGGTCGCTATGGGGGCGGCTTTGATGTTGAGTCCGGACATCCTTTTACTGGACGAGCCGACCGCAGGACTGGCCCCCAACCTGGCTCAGATGATACTGGAAAAGATAAAGGATGTAAACGATACCGGAGTAGCTATACTGATAGTTGAACAAAATGCCCGGGAAGCCCTGAAGCTATCAAGCCGGGGTTACGTCCTGGCCATGGGGGAAAATAAATTTACGGGCGAAAGTGACGACCTCCTGGAGGACGAGGAAGTGGGAGAGCTCTATCTCGGCGGTTGACCGGCTTCAGCAAAAGTACCGTTCTCCAGCCTGATCCCGGAAAGCGTAAGGAAGCTCACGGAACTTGCCTAGGAAGTCACGCAATATTATCCGAGGTACGAAATACGTACGGCAAGAAAGCACCGGTCGTCAATGTGTACTTTGGTCAGCGCATATCGGACAGAGCGGACACGGACAGCTCTGGCATTCCGGTAGATATACCTGCGGACGAAACCTCGAAACTAGAGTCGTAATCCGATCCCGGGTTCAGCTGCAGCGACGGCTCGAAGGATTCTCCGGTCCGGGCGGCCGCGACCTGATAGGCGTCGTAGGCGCTGTAGCCGGACCAGGCAAGGTTTAATACCGGCAATACTCTGTATAAAGAGGATCTCCAGACGAATGGAAGAGAATAAATGGAGTATATTCCTACCCCAATCACGAAGTGTGTCAGTGCCTTGTCGGGTTGATCGTTGATAAATTGTCCGGCACCTGGCAGTATGAACGAGGCGATTGCCGGTACGGCGGGAGAGGTGTCGTTAGCCAGGCTTATAGTACTTGAAGTGAATAATAAAAGACCCAACAGAAGTAGAAAGGCTAATAATTTTGAAGTTAGCTTCATTTTACTCACCTCGGAAGACTAATTAACTCTAAAAAAACCTTTCCGGGATATTTGGAAAATATTTATAATAGTAACTGCTTTGTTGCCGTCGAATTATAACAGGATAAGTTACTCGCTTCCAAACTTTTCCGGAAGCCCCCCTCGAACCCGAACCGAATTGCCCCTCAATCAGGAAGCTGTCGGCCAAACCTGATCCCTTATGGCTTATCTTGTTGAATCGCTCGGCTCGCGGCACTATGATGCGATCTTAGTTCATGTTGAGTTCTTGCGACCGTAAGGGAAAAACGAGGAGGAGAAATATTGATTGAGTGGTGATCCGGCCTTACATTTACTGAAAGGGAAGCCCCTTCTTGATACAAAGCGCACGTATAACGCTTCGATCAGCCGGAAATCAAGAGCGAAGGCTGGCTGGAAGGAAAAGTTGCGGAGCTGGAGAGTTCCAAGGATGACGGGTGGTTTGCCGGGTGATTGCACTAAAATTAGCCGAGGAAGGCCCGTCTTTGCCCTGGGGGGATTTGGCAGCTGGATCTTCTGTCAGCAAAGAAAAACCTAGCTTTAAGGGGTTGTGGTTACAGACTCTGGCCGGGGAATTGACTTCATTTGAAGAAACGCTTTGCAAAAGTTTGGACTCGTGATTATAGTCTATTAATCAGAAGCAAACTGAGGTGGTAACTATGGCCGATCTTTCAGGAAAGAGGGTCGCATTTCTTGTCGAAGAAGGTTACGAGGACCTTGAATGCTGGTATCCGAAGATAAGACTTGAGGAAGAAGGCGCGGAGACTGTGGTGGCTTCCAGGTCCGCGGGAATAAAAGAGAGTAAACACGGTTATCCGATAGAGGCTAATTATTCTGCAATGGAACTGGACGCGGCATCTCTCGACGGAGTAGTTATCCCGGGAGGTACGGGTTCACCGGATAAGCTGAGACGGGACGAAGGCGTCACGGATTTCGTGGCGGAGATCGACGGGCAGGGAAAAATGGTAGCGATGATCTGTCACGCCGGCTGGGTCCCGATATCCGCGGGGATACTTGAAGGAAGGACGGCTACCAGCTACGAAGCGATAAGAGATGACATGAAGAATGCGGGAGTTAATTATCAGGACGAACCGGTGGTAGTTGACGGTAATCTGGTCAGTTCTCGTCATCCGGGGGATTTGCCCGATTTCTTGAAGGCGATAATCGATAAGCTTGCCTGAGTCTCCCACGGGCTTTTTGCGGTGATAATTCTACATGTTAGATATTGAAGAGATTAGACAGAAACCGGAAGAAATTGCAGAAAGGCTTCGGACCAGGGATCCGGACGTCGATGTCCGAATAATTCTGGAACTGGACGAGAAGAGGCGTGATCTGATAAAGAAGGTCGAGGAATTGAGGCACGAAAAAAACGAGGAATCGAAAAGGATAGGTCAGCTGAAGGCTCAGGGCAAAGATGAAGAGGCGGAGGAAATTATAGAGCGCATGGGGACAGTCTCCGAAAAGATAGCTGAACTGGAAGAGGACCTCGACGCCGTGGAGTCCAGCCTGGATGACGAAATGGCGCTGTTGCCCAACCTGCCTCATCAATCGGTTCCGGTGAGTGATGCGGAGGATGACAAAGTAGTTCTGGAAGAGTACGGAGAGAAACCTTCCTTTGATTTCGAGCCCCGGAGTCACCTGGAGCTGGGCGAGGAACTGGATCTGTTTAAATTTGACAGGGCGGCAAAGATTTCGGGAGCCCGTTTCCCCTTCCATTACGGGGACGGAGCATTACTGGAGATGGCTCTGATCCAGTTCATGTACTTTTATCAGGTGAAGGAAAACGGTTACACGCCGGTCTTCCCACCCTATCTGGCAAAAGGCGCCAGCTACTTTACCTCCGGGCAGCTACCGAAGTTCGAAGACGATCTTTACAGAGTCTGCGATGGCGTGGCGGCAGGGTCCGGATCAGTGGATAAAGAAGAAGCGCTTTACCTGAACCCGACGGCGGAGAGTATTCTGGTTAATTACTACAGGGACGAAATACTTGATCCCGAAGAACTACCGGAAAAGCTAGTTGCTTTTACCACCTGTTTCAGGAGAGAAGCGGGGAGCTACGGGGAAGAGGAGAGGGGACTCATTCGGACCCATCAGTTCAACAAGGTAGAATTGTTCCAGTTCGTCAGGCCCGAAAATTCTTATCGCCACTTCGAAGAAGTTACGAAAGATGCAGAGGCGATCCTGCGGGAACTCGGTTTGCATTACAGGAAAGTGGCATTGCCCACCTGTGATCTGGCCCAGCAGGCGAGCAAGACCATAGATCTTGAAGTCTGGATTCCGACACAGGGGAAGTACTACGAGGTTTCTTCGATAAGCAACTGTGAGGACTTTCAGGCAAGAAGGGGGAGTATCCGCTATCGGCCGGATGAGTCCGAGACCGGTTCCGACAGGGCTAAGCCCAGGTTTTTACATACTTTGAACGGATCGGGCCTGGCGACGTCTCGGCTGCTGGTTTCCCTGCTGGAGAATAACCAGAACCCCGACGGGTCGGTGGATATCCCGGAAAAGCTGGCAAAATTTACGGGAAAGGACGTCATACAGTGAACTCAAAACGAATAGAAGTCAGGACCGTTGACCTGACGAAGAAATTCACACTGAATAGGGAAGAGACGATAACGGCGGTTAGAAAGATGAATTTGGAAGCCGCTTCAGGGGAAGTGCTGGGTATCCTCGGTCCCAACGGTGCGGGGAAAACTACCGCGTTGAGAATGATTTCGACGATACTTAAGCCTACCTCGGGGACGGCCGTAGTCGGGGGCGAGGACGTGCGAGAGAACCCCCTGCGGGTTCGACAATCGATCGGATATCTGGCAACTGAAATGGGGCTGTACGGCCGGCTGACCCCGCGAGAAACCCTGAAATTTTTTGCCCGGATAAACGGGCTTGCGGAGGACCGGATCGAACCGAGGATGCAGGAAGTCTTTGACATTCTCGATATGAACGAATTCGGAGGCCGGAAGGTAAACAACCTTTCTACCGGGATGAAGCAAAAGCTCTCTCTTGCCCGCAGCATAATTCACGATCCGCGAATACTGATCTTCGACGAGCCCACCCAGGGGCTGGACTTAATGACTTCGAAAACTGTTACGGATTATATCCAGCAATTCAAAGCCGAAGGCAAAACGATAATACTTTCTACTCACATCATGAACGTCGCCGAAAAACTCTGTGACCGGATCGCGATACTGTTTGAGGGAGAAATTAAAGCTTTCGGGGAGATAAATAATCTGATGGAGCGGTACGGAGTCGAGGATCTGGAGACCCTTTTCTTTCAGGTTGCCGGAGGGGAGAAAGAGTGAGAAACGTCTGGCTTGTATTCAAGAAGGAAATACTTTCCGGTTTGAGGGATAGGAGGACGGCAATTCTGGTCCTCGTGTTCCCGCTGATTTTTTATCCGACCATGCTCGGGCTTATTTTCCATTTTTCCAGTCAGAACGTACCAGACGAGGAAGGAACCATTCCCCGGGTAGCTTACCAGAACAGGGAGGCCTCACCGGTTCTGGCCAAGTTTTTCGCCGGCGAGGAAAATCTGGCGACGACTTTTTACCGGGAAGAGGGCGCCGCCAGGCAGGACTTTGAAAGCGGGAAGAGCGATCTCTTGCTTGAGGTCGAAAAGAAAGAGCCTTCCGGTATCAGCGTGGAGGTTTCCTATAGAAGGCTGGACCAGAACTCCGAGATAGCCCTAAGTCGGGCAAAAGGCGTATTTGAATCATATCTGGAAGAGTCGATGAAGCAAAAGCTGGGAAGTATGGGGATAAGTTACGAGGAGATTTCCCCCCCGATGGAAATAAGCGTGAACGAAATAGGTGATGCGGAGTCGGCCATTGGTCGAGAGATGCTGGAGATGATGTTACCTTATTTTGTTATCCTGTCGATAATAACGGCTGCAATGGGTCTGGGGGCCGAAATAACTGCGGGAGAAAAGGAAAAGAAGACCATATCGACGCTTCTGGTATCTCGGCTTTCGCGAGAGGAAATTGTGCTCGGCAAATTTCTGACCGTGTTTACCGTGGCGGCAATAGCTGCGGTCTTCAGCGTGGTCGGTCTCGTTTACGGGCTGGGACTTTTCGGGGTTTCTCTTCCTCTGGAGAACCTGACCCCTTCTGTCTTCGGCTGGATTCTGGTTACCGTACTGCCTCTGGTCGCCGTCCTTTCCTCACTCGTAATTGGCATCGGTTCTTTTGCGCGGACTCAGAAGGAAGCCAACGTTTATCAGACTCCTGTGCTGATGCTGGTCGTTCTGACGGGGATACTTTCGATGACCGGGGGAATGAGTCTGGGACAGTTTACCTTCTTCATCCCGATACTTAACTCGCTCGAGACCTTCAAGGAGCTGATAGCGGGAACTGTCAACCTGTTTCACGTCGGCGCAACGTTCGTCACGACGGTTCCGCTGGCATTTCTCCTCGTGTATTTTGCAATCTGGCTGTTCAAGCGAGAGGACATTCTCTTCCGAATTTAGGCTTCCCGGGGTCTGACGTCTACAGTTTCCGAAGTTTGACTAAATTGTCGGGGGAGGATAAGATTATTGGGATGTCCAATAAGCTGAACCAGAGCGGTCTTTCGAACCGGAAAAAAGGTTGAGGATCATGAAAGCAAAAATAAACAAATTATTCGGACTGGCTATCTTTCTGGGGTTTGCGTTATTGTTGCTTCAATTCATTCCCGTCGATAATCTTACAAAGTCTTCCGAACTAACGGACGTCTCCGGGAATTTCGTCGAAGCCGTTAAAGTTTTTGAAGAAGAGGATTACCGGAGGGCCGCGAACCTGCTGGAAGGTTTTTCAGGCAAGCCTCCACTTTCGGCTTATTCTTCCTATTTGCTTGCACGGGCCGAACTGGAGCTGGGGGAAAAGCGGAAGGCCCTGGAAATCGTCGATACGTTAAAGCAGGGGGAAGGCGTACTCGGTTACGAGAGGTCGTTGCTGGAGGCAAAGATACTTCTGAAGCTGGAGCGTATCGGGCGGGCCTCGGAAGCTGCAGCCAGTGCTGCCGACTTTGCCCTGACGAAAGACGAAAAAAGAAGAGCCAGGGAGTTGCAGCTATCAATTGCCGTCGCTGCTGAAAATTACGATGCTGCGTTAAAACGCGGAATAGAGTTGGTTGAAGTCACGGATCTTCGCTTCGTCGGAGAGAGGCGGGATCAGCTGCTTAACAAACTCGGTGGGATTATCGATAATGTTGATCTGGAGGAGGATGAGAACCTGGAATACCTGTATCGCTATATTGATCTGTTGACCGATTACGGCGAGTATCGCCGGGCGAGGGGATTATTGCTTCGCAACATGGGAAAGTGGACAGGTTCTCTGAAATATAAGGCATACTTCGAGTTGGCGTGGCTGGATGGTTTTAAGCTGGATCAACCCGAAGAAGCCCGCTGGACCTTTCAGAGGTTGCTTGGCATGAAACAACCCCGGTGGTTTGAGGCCAAGTCAAACTATTATCATACATTATTTCAAGCGGGAGATGCCGAAGACTACGATCTGGTAGAGAATCTGCTCAAGGTAGGCAGGAACTATCCAGGTACTTATTTCGGGAAACTGGCCGTGAATAGAGCCTTTTCCGAGAAGACCGAGGGGGCGAATCTCAATAAGCTGGACCACGAGCTGAAACTGTTCAAGAATGCTATGTCCCGTTCTGCCGTTCGGTCAACGACGTGGAGGCTATTTTACAAGAGTTTTGCCGAGGGGAAGTTTTCCATAGCCCGGGACTACCTGATATCTCTCGAATCTTTTTACGACGAATTACCGCCTAAATTCGTTTTCTGGCGGTACAGAACCACTTCCAGCGCGGATGGCTCGGCAAATTATTTACAGCTGGTGGGAAAACAGGAAGAAGAACCTATCAACTACTACAGCCTCCTTGCAGGCCAGAAGGGCTGGACGCGCGGCAGTTTTTCTCTCTCAGATACATGGGGGGATCGGGAAATCGATCTGGGCCAGTTCGAGGCGGAAATTGCCGGAAGAAGCTGGCCTGGCTCAACGGGAGAAAAACTTGTTTACTCAGTCATCCTGAAGAACCACGGCCTTTACGGACCGGCCCTGCGACGGCTAAAAAGGTTGAGGGGAGAGATTCCGGAAGAGGACTATCTGTTCCTGAAGAGCCAATGGGAAAGGCTTGCCGGAGAATACCGGGCCTCGCTTAAATCCGCTACGGAACTATTGAGTTGGTACTATGCCCACAACCAGGCGCCACCGGTGACTGTAGTCAGGAGCGCTTTCCCGACGTATTACGGTCAACAGGTAGGCCGGGCTGCCGGACGTTTTGGGGTTCCGAGGGCACTGGTTTTTGCTATCATCCGTCAGGAAAGTACCTTTGCGTCGGATGCTTACGGCAGAGCGGGGGAACACGGTTTGATGCAAATAATGCCCGGAACGGCCCGGGGGATAGCTGCGGACCTGGAAATGGAGAATTTTCAACCGGAAGACACGTTTGACCCGACGATAAATATCAAGATGGGCAGTTATTACATTTCCAAACAGATGAGCCGGCAGAACGGTCAGGTCCGCCTGGCCCTTGCTGCTTATAACGGTGGGCCGGGCAACGTCAGAAGGTGGAAAGAAAGCTTCGGTTCCGAAGACGTGGATATTTTCGTCGAGAGAATACCGATCGGTTACACGCAGGATTACGTGAAATCAGTTTATCGGAACTACCTTGTATATCGAGGTCTGCTCAGCGAATGATCCCTGGTTCGGCGCAGTAAGTTTTCCGGAGTATATTTCCCTAACGGGCACTTTTCTATAATCACGTATCAAAGCTGAATAATGTTGGTGAGAGATGTTTAAGCCTAAATCGTGCGATTCTCTCCCTTAAGACCAACTACCAACTGTCTTTAGGAAGTCAACCCCTACGTCACTTATTTATCCTCACCCCTTGGGTGATGTCTAAAGTGGTAAATCAAGTCACTCTCCCAAAACTTTCAACCAGCACCCTCCAGCACCCAGTTTAATATATACTTCGAAGACCCAATCATTTTACGACCAAAATGTGTCTTGAAGATAGCTCTTTCAAGTTAACCGTCAATATTAAACTGGGTGCTGGACCAACTCTTGCTGGCAAAATTGATTCCTGGTCCAAATATGATTTCCAATCCCGGGGAAGAATCACTGAATTTGGGTTAAGGTTAGCTTGTCCGGAGGAGGGATAGTTTCCCGGCTAGAAGAAAAAAACTGCTACGAGATAAATAATTAGACCGAGCCCGAGAAAACCACCAATGATCATCAGCAGTAGCTTAAAAGCAAACCACTTGGCGTAACTACGCTCCTCTTCGGACAGATCAGGCTCTTTGGGGTTTTCCAGCTCGATTTTATTTGCTTTTTTTCTCTGTTTGACGGACTTGCTGATTTTTCCCTGTTCTTTGTAGACGACGGCCAGGTTGTGCTGGGCGTTGACGTGTTCGTCGTTTTCCTCAATTGCCCTGTTGTAGGCGTATTCTGCCCTATCGAGGTCACCTGAATCGAAATAGATATT
>Ga0207797_1003602_pt1 | contig 10193 bp, 7 predicted proteins | sample PRCRCaboRojoPR_6_FD_187275 | JGI IMG/M metagenome (GOLD analysis project Ga0207797, IMG submission 187275) | Marine sediment microbial community from Cabo Rojo, Puerto Rico - PR CR 10% Liquid 1 (SPAdes) | ecosystem: Environmental > Aquatic > Marine > Coastal > Sediment | place: Cabo Rojo, Puerto... | reverse complement strand
AAGGTCGCGGATTTGGGCGAGCTCGTCGCGGGACACGTCCTCCGTTGAGAGCGCCCGCATCACGAGCTGTCGCGCCGAGCCCCCGAAGGCCCGGTCCAGCAAGTCGTCGACGAGGCGGCGCTGCGTGTCGGCCTCCTGCACCGCAGATGCGTACACGTGCGCCCGTCCCGACTCGTCACGGGTCACGAGGGCCTTGTCCAGCATGAGTTGGAGGTGCTTCAACACCGTCGTGTAGCCCTGATCAGTATCCAGCTGTTCCTGCACCTCGCGGACCGTAGAGGGGCCGTGGGCCCACAGCACGCGCAGGATGGCAAGCTCGGCGTCAGTGGGAAGCGGGGCGTCGGGCGGCATAGACGGAAACGACTCGTGAAATACGAATTCGTTCGTACGTACTACGAAAAATTTCGTATGTTTCGGGGCACCCGCTTTTTCGATCGCCCGTCGGCCCGCTCCTCACCCGTTGGCTCCCTCAGAAGAGATGCTCGCCCCAACTGCGCTCCCTACGCTGTACGCTGAACGGACACGTCCCCGGTCTCCCCCTCTCCGAGACGAAGCCTCTCGTCGGCGTGGGGCGTCAGCGCGTCGGTTTGGTGACTGGCGACGATGGCGAGTCCCCCGTCTGCCACGAAAGACTGAATGAGATCGACCGTAGCGTCGGTGGTCGCCGTGTCGAGGCTGCGGAGCGGCTCGTCCATGAGCACGACCGCCGGCTCCGCCACGAACGCCGCGGCCACTTGTGCCTTCTGTACCATGCCGCTCGAATAGGTGCCGATCAGGTTGGAGCGGCGCTCGTCGAGCTGGAGGCGATCGAGCAACGCATCGATGCGGGCCGGTCCCTCGTCGTCGGCCCACTGCTCGCGGCTGCGCAGGATCCATTCGAGCAGCTCGACAGCCGTGAGATGCTCGGGCAGTTCGGGCCCGGCGTGGACGAGACCCACGTCTTGCAGGTAGCGGTACGGCTGCTCGTGCACGTCGAGATCGCCGTAGTGCACCGTGCCGCTCGTGGGGTAGGCCTGCACGGAGAGCAGGCGCAGGAGGGTCGTCTTCCCCGCGCCGTTGGGCCCCACGAGCAAGGTCAGCGTCCCCGGCGCGAACGACCGTGAAAGGTTTTCAATGACGGACGGCCCGTCACCATATCGTTTGGTGAGGCCGTCGAGCGTAAGGGGGTCAGCCATTCCGAAGTTTTTTCGCCGTTCTGTGCCGAAAGCTAGTTGAGAACATTGGTCATTGGGACGTTCGGGCGTACCAACTCGTGGGTTCCGCGCCTACACGCCCATACGCACGACGGTTTCCCAAAACCTCGGGTCACGTTAAGTCTGATACGCCAGGACGGTTCTACCGAAAGGGCTTCTCCTACGCTGCGGCCCGCGCCGCCCCCTCCGTCGCGAGGGTCACCAGCGCTGCCGCGCCCACCGACAGGCCGAGGTGTACGACCGCCCACGTCCCCACCCACGCCCAACCGTAGGCGTCGCCAAACACTACGATGAGGGCCAGGCTCCCCACATGGGCCCCGAACCAGCGCAGGTTGACGAAGGTGCGGGTTCCAATCCAGTCCGCCACCGACTGCACCGAGACCTGGAACGACGGAGGTGCCGACGACGGGGTGCTCAACACCGCACAGGCGGCCACCTGTCCAGTCATCACGACCAGTAGGTACGTCGTAATGAACGCAGGGTCGACCCCGCGGATGCAGAAAAGCCACAGGCCAAGGTGGGCCACCGCCACGAGGCGGCCGAGGGGCAGACGACGGTCGAGCTGTCGCACGCTGGCCCAGGCGGCCGGGCGCCACCGCGTGGGGACCCAGTAGAGCGCGTCGTACGGCACCGGTTCGCGATCGGTGGCCGCCACCGTGCCGCCCCCCAGCACCTCCGCGTAGAAGGCGGTAGTGTGGTAGAAATGTCGGTCGTACGCGGCCTGGGACCGCCACAGCCGCGTCCCCGCCCAGCCGAGCAGCAGAAGCCCCGGAATCCACGCGAGCAGGCCGCCTCCCACCTGCGCCCCCGCCGCGACGGCAATCACCGCCCCAATGCCGACGGTGAAGCAGCGGGTGGTGGCGAAGAGGGCCGGCACGAGCCCCCGCGGCAAGCTGACGCCCTGCCCCTTCTCCTCCACCGCCCGGGCATACCACTGTCCAGACCGCCCCTCGTGCCAGGCCTGCGACCGAGCCCCGAGGGTGGCGTAGTGGACGAAGCTATCCAGGGCCACACCCCCCAGAAGGAGGAGCATCTGTCCCAAGGCCGCCGTCTTGAGACCAAAACGCCGAAAGGGCCCAGCAGGGTCTCCGTAGGCCATGAGCACCGCGGGCGCCGCGACGAGCAGCACGAGCGGTCCCAGTCGACGCAGTTGATAGCGGAGAAGGCGCAGCGGCGCCCAGTTGAGCCGCTGCGTCATCGACACGTTTGGGTCCGGAAACAGCACGTTCGGCGGCGCCACGGCAAACACCCCGGCCCCGACGATGGCCCACAACCGCAGTCCGGCGGCCCGCGTCGAGGGATCTGCCCCGGCGCCGAGCAGCACAACGGCGGCGCTCAGCACCGCGAGCAGGAGCCCATATGCCCCCCGGGACGCCCAGCCGGCGGTGTGGCGAACCGGAGACGGGAGGGAGGAATGCGACACGACAGCCGAAGGAGCAGTTCGGAGCGTCATCGATTGCAAAGACTTCCGGCAAAAGGATACGACGAGATGCCGCGCGTGTCCACGGCTCCTCGGGAAAATCGGACCAATTGCCTGTCGTGCGGGGCGTTTTGCGTTAGGCGTTGAGAGTTTGGCGTTTTGTGTCGGGCGGTGGAAAAGGATCTCCGTCGAGTTCCCATGCCTCCTCTCCCCTTCCCTTCTCCCATTCCCCCACGCTACCACGCCCTCTCAGAAAACCTACCGCTCCTCCCACGCATACACGGTCTGACCAACAGCCCTTCTTCCTGCACCTGCCGCCGCCCATCCATGCCCGCGAACCCGCTCGCCGACCCGCTCTACGAGCGTCTGCGTCAATCCTTTCCTGCCGACCAGGCCTACACGTCGGCCGACTGGACCGGAGACGCGATGCCGAGCCCGGTGCGCCATTACCTCGACCACTTGCTGCGCCATCAGGGCCGGCAGGAGGCGAACCGCCTTCGTCGGGCCCGCACCGACTGGGTCAACTACGACCATTCCGAGGTGGAGCAGGCCGCCCGCACCTTTCTCGACGCCGCTGAGGCGCACACGCAGGTGCCACCAAGCGAGTGGGCCGATACGCTCCGCACCGCCACCCACCGGACCGCCGAATACCTCGTGCGTCCCGTTTCTACGCTAACCTCCTTTGTCTTTGAGGAGGCGTCCGGGACCGTCCCGCTCTCTCAGATCCAGTGGCGGATGCGGTTTTTTGGGCCGTACGCCTACCTCCGCGACGCCGTGCAGGCCTTCGCGAAAAAGCGAAATCGGGACGCCCTCGACCAAGATACGGTCCAACAGGTGCTCCGGCGTGTTGACGAGCGCATGACCACCGACTTCGGCGCCGACCGCTGGGTCCGTCTACTCGATCCTCTCTTCGATACGGCCCAGCACGCCACGAGCCAGCGACAGGTCCCCTTGTCTCTCCTGCGCGCGTTCTTCGAGGCCAAAAACGCCACCCGCATCGCCGACCGGCTGACGGCCCACGAGCTGGAGGGCGACACGGACGCGGCCGATCCCGACACGCTCCGCCGTCTGATTGATGGAATTGAGGAGTCCGGGACCGAGCGGCACGACGCCGCAGCCTCCTCCTTCGACGCGGATCTCCAGGCATCGACCGAGGCCGCCCGGGCACGGTCCTCGGAACCCGCATCCTCGGACGAACGCGACCGTGGGGCGGCGCCGATGTGGAAGCAGTTTGCACAGGACACGACTCGGCGGCATTCCGACCCCGACACCGCGGACGCCGACGATCCGCAACCCCTCTGGACCCAGTTCCAAAAGCACCCTTCCGGGTCCAACAACAACGCGCCCTCCTCATCGCCGACGACAGAGTCCAAGCCGCAGCCGTCGCCCCCTGCCTCGCAACGCACCGCCCCCCCGTCCCCAGAGTCCGACGATGACCTTTCCACCCTCGAACGCGCGGTGTTCGGGGCCTCGACCCCACCCAAGCGAGACCTCTACGTCCAGAAGCTTTTTCAGGGCGACAAGGAGGACTACCGGCGTGTGCTGAATCGCCTGCGCGAGATCGAAAGCTGGAGCACCGCCTCTCAGACCATCGCGAGCGACGTGTTTCGCGCCCACCAGGTCAACATTTACAGCGACGCGGCGGTCCACTTCACCAACGCCGTGGAGGCGGGCTTCAAAGACACGTAGCCCTCTAGTCCCGACACCGCCGCAGGGCACCGAGCGCCCATTGACCCGACTCACAGCGAAGAGCGCCCCCCGTCCGAAGCCGGGAGCACCAATCCCGCTCCTTACCTGAGCGGATCCCAGAGGAAGAATGTCGCGCCGGAAGGATCCTTGCGAAGGGAGTGCCTCTTCCTTTACTTGGAGATTTGCTGATTCGCCCGCCCCTGCACGCCCCGTTGGTCACCGGCCCGCATCGTGGTCCACGCTTTTCCGGAAGCGCTTTTCCTGGGCGTGCGGGACGCTCCTTATCACGAGCTCAATTCATGCGCTATGACCTCCTCCGAAGGCATTGGTCGTCGAGAGGCCTTGCGCCGCGTCGGAGTCCTGCTTGGCGGGATCGTATCGGCCCCGACCGTTGCGGGTGTGCTGAGCGGATGCGAACGCATGGCCGGTTCCGACTGGTCGCCGCAGACGCTCACGTCGCCGCAGAGCCAGATGGTCGACACGATCTCGGAGATCATCATTCCGGCGACGGACACGCCCGGCGCGAGCGCCGCGAACGTGAACCGCTTCATCGACGCGATGATCGGCGAAAGCTATCAGCGCGAAGATCGCGACCGGTTCCTGCAGGGGCTCGAAGACGTTGATGCCCGGTGCAAGAACGCGTATGACGCCCCCTTCCTGGAATGTACGGTGGAACAGCAGCGCGCCCTCGTCGGCGAACTCGACGACGACACATTCGGCGCCGATGCGCCCGATTTTGACCGGGACGCCCCACCGTTCTTTCGCATGATGAAAGAGTTGGTCATCATCGGCTACTACACGTCAGAGATTGGCGCGACGAAGGAACTAAAGACCAACGTCGTCCCCGGCTACTACGACGGCGACGTGCCCTACGAAGAGGTCGGCCGCGCCTGGGCCTGATCCCCTTGCCTCCTCGCCCTTTCTCAGCACTTTTTTTGTACCGCATGGACGCCCCAAACATCGCTCCACAGCGCAAGACCTACGACGCGATTGTCGTCGGCTCCGGCATTACGGGAGGATGGGCCGCGAAGGAGTTCACCGAAAAAGGCCTCGACACCCTCGTCCTCGAGCGCGGGCGCAATGTGACACACGGGGACGACTACATCACCGAGCACAAGCCGTCCTGGGAAATGGACTTCCAGGGGCAAGGCAACAAGCAGGAGTTCGAGGAGCACTATCCCCGGCAGTCGATGGCGGGGCCGTTCAACGCCTACAACAAGCACTTCTTCGTCAAAGACAGCAAGTACCCCTACACGTTCGACGAGAAGGAGCCTTTCCTGTGGGTGCGGGGGTATCACCTGGGCGGCCGATCGATTACGTGGGGCCGCCAGTGCTACCGATGGAGCGATCTCGATTTCACGGCCAATGCCCGCGATGGGGTCGGGATCGATTGGCCGATCCGCTACGACGACGTCGCACCCTGGTACGACTATGTGGAGGAATTTGCCGGCATCAGTGGGCGGGAGGAGGGCCTTCCCCACCTGCCGGACGGCCAGTTCCAGCCCCCAATGGAAATGAACGCGGGGGAGAAAAAGATCAAGGCCGGCCTTGAAAACGCCTACCAGGACCGCATGATGACAATCGGGCGGAGCGCCGTGCTCACGGAGCCGAAGCCGGAGCAGGGCCGGGCGGCGTGTCATTACTGCGGGCCCTGCGCGCGGGGATGCACCGTGGGTGCCTATTTTTCCAGCCTGAGCTCCACCCTCCCCGCTGCCCGCGAGACGGGCAACATGACCCTCGAGTGCGACAGCATCGTCCACAGCGTCAAATATGACTCGGAAACAGGCCGGGCCTCCGGCGTCCGCGTCATCGACCGCAAAACGAAAGAGACGCGCGAGTATGAGGGTCGCGTCGTGTTCCTGTGCGCTTCCGCGCTCGGCTCCACCAAGATCCTCCTGAACTCGACTTCGTCTCGCTTCCCGAATGGCCTCGCCAACTCCAGCGGCATGCTGGGCCGGGGCATCATGGATCACCACTTCAAGGTCGGCGCGTCGGGGACCATTCCGGGACTGGAAGATCGCTACTACTACGGCGACCGGCCGAACGGCATTTACATCCCCCGTTTCCGCAACCTCTCGGGCCAGGACGGCGACGTCGATTTTCTGCGCGGGTACGGCTACCAGGGCGCGGCGTACCGCGAGGGCTGGACGCGGGCCCTTGGTGAAGAGGGCTTTGGGGCCAGCCTAAAACACCAGCTTCGCGATCCGGGCCAGTGGCGCATGTACCTCGGCGCATTCGGGGAAATTCTTCCGGACGACGACAACTACGTGGAGCTCGACGATGAGCAGAACGACGAGTGGGGTATTCCCGTCCTGCGAATGCACGTTTCGCTGGGGGAAAACGAGAAGGCGATGCGCGAAGACATGAAGGCCCAGGCGGCTGAGATGCTGGAGGCGGCGGGCGCCACGGAGGTCAGCACCTACGAGCAGCGCTACTGGCCCGGCGAGGGCATCCACGAGATGGGCGGTGCGCGCATGGGCCGCGACCCAGACTCGTCGGTCCTCAACGGGCACAATCAGGCCCACGACGTGCCGAACCTGTTCGTGACCGATGGGGCCTGCATGACCAGCGCCGGCTGGCAGAATCCGTCCATCACGTACATGGCCCTCACGGCCCGCGCCGTCGACTACGCGGTGAAGGAGATGGAGCGCGACAACCTTTAATCACTACTCCTGCGTTTCAGGCCCCGGTGGAGACATTCGACTGCTTTTCTGTCACGCCCTTTTCCCGCGGACTCGTGAGGCGTGATTCGTGAGCACGTGAGGAATGACTCGCGAGTCCCCCGCCCCCCCGTCCCTCTTCCCCAAAAGAACAATGGACCGCCGTCGCTTCCTTCAGGCAAGCGCCCTGGCTGGAGGATCCGTCCTCGGCGCAGCGACGCCCCCACTGCGCTCCGCTGCAGCCCCGCTGCCCCCTGAGAATCAACCGGAGCGCTTTGCACTCGACTACGCACCAAGCCCCGGTCAGTTTGAGGCCCACGCCGGCTCCGACCTGACGGATCAGATTGCGTTTGCAGCCGAGCAAGGCTTTGGGGCGTTCGAGGACAATACCCTGCGCGACCGGTCGGTGCGGACGCAGCGCCGGATGGGGGATGCGCTCCGCACACACGACCTGCGGATGGGCGTCTTCGTGGCGCACACAATTCACTGGCAGGAACCGTCGCTGACGACGGGCGACGCCGAATATCGGGAGCAATTCCTGGATGAGATTCAGGCCTCCGTCGAGATTGCTGGGCGTGTCGGGGCTACCTGGATGACCGTGGTGCCGGGCGTCCGCCACCCTCAGCTCGACGAGGGCTACCAGACGGCGAATCTCGTGGAGGTACTTCGAGAAGCCGCCGAGATCCTGGAGCCTCACGACCTCGTGATGGTGCTGGAGCCCCTCAACACGCGCCGCGACCATCCGGGTCAGTTTCTGACGCATACGGCCCAGGCCTACCAGATCTGCCGGGCCGTCGACAGTCCCGCCTGCAAAATCCTCTACGACGTCTACCACCAGCAGATCACTGAGGGCAACCTGACGCTGAACCTCGACCAGGCATGGGACCAGGTTGCGTACATTCAGGTGGCCGACCACCCGGGGCGTACCGAGCCGTCAACTGGCGAGATCGACTATCGACACGTGTTCGCACATCTCCACGAGAAGAACTACGATGGCATCGTGGGTATGGAGCACGGCATGACCGGGAGTGGGAAAGCCGGCGAGCAGGCGGTCCTCGACGCGTACGCCACGGTAGATCCTGCGGTCTCCTCGCGGTGACCTCCACATCACGCTTCCCCCCTCTTTTTTCCATCCCCTCAAATGACCCGCCGCCAGTTCCTTGCCACGTCCGCACAGCTCACCGGAGGCCTCTGCACCGGACTCGCATTGTCCGCCTGCAGCTCCGATACGGACGAGGACGACTCCGACGCCTCAAGCGCCTCTGCCTCTTCCAACTCTTCCCTTCCGGCCATCGGACTCCAGCTCTACACGATCCGGAGCGTGATGGAGACCGATTTCCGGAGCGCGATGGAGCGTGTCGCGGCCATCGGCTACGACGAGGTCGAGTTTGCGGGCTATTACGATCGCACACCCACCGAGATTATGGCGCTGCTCGATGAACTCGACCTCGCCTCTCCCGCCACCCACATTTCGCTTCAGCGCATCCGGAAGGCGCCCGACGAGATAATTGAAACGGCAAAAGCCATCGGGCACCAGTACATCGTGTGTCCCTATTTGGCGGAATCTGAGCGCACTTCACTTGAGGACTACCGGCGCCTCGCCGAGGAATTCTCGGCCTTCGGCCAGCGCTGTACGGACGCGGGGCTCCAGTTTGCCTATCACAACCATGACTTCGAATTTACAACGATGGACGGCACGCGGCCCTACGACCTGCTGCTCTCGGAGACCGACCCCGAGCACGTCAAGATGGAGCTGGACCTCTACTGGGTTGCCGAGGCCGGCTACGATCCGCTCACCTATATCGATAAGAATCCGGCGCGCTACCCGCTTTGCCACGTGAAGGACCGAGGGCCGGACGGCAGCATGACCCCGGTCGGGGAGGGAACGATGGACTTTGCTTCCACCTTTCGCCAAGCCGAGTTTGAGCACTACTTCGTGGAGCATGATAACCCCGAGAATCCGATGCAGAGCATTGAGACGAGTCACCGCACCCTCCGCACCCTTACAATCTGATCGCCCCCCTCCTCCGGGGCTATTGCATCTCAGCGGTGGCGACCTGCTTGCCCGATGCTGCAGGGCAGACACTTGATGCCCCCATGCCCCCGTGTTCTCCCTACCGACTTTTATTTTCTGCATCTGGTAGGTAAGGTTTGGGGACACCCCCGCCAATCTGTCTCATTGCTCCCCTGACACTCCAATTATGGCCCTCGACCGCACGGTTCGCTACGGCATGGTGGGAGGCGGGCCCGGAGCCTTCATCGGCGAGGTCCACCGCTCCGCCGCGGCGCTCGACGGCGAGATGACGCTCGTCGCCGGCGCCTTCTCCTCCGACCCCGAAAAGTCCCGGCGGCAGGGCGAGAATTTGCATCTCGACCCGGACCGCGTGTATGATACCTACGAGGACATGGCCGAGCAGGAGGCCGAGCGCCCCGACGGCATCGACGTCGTCTCCATCGTCACGCCCAACTTTTTGCACTACGATGTTGCCGCCACCTTCATTGAGAGGGGATTCCACGTCATCTGCGACAAGCCGATGACGACGACCCTGGAGGACGCGGAGGCGCTGTGCCGACAGGTGGAGGCCCAGAACGTGCTCTTCGCCCTCACGCACAACTACTCGGGCTATCCGCTGGTGAAGCAGGCGCGGGTGCTCGTGGAACAGGGGCGGCTCGGGGAACTCCGCAAGATTGTGGTGGAGTACCCGCAGGGCTGGCTGAACCGACGCCTCGAAGAGAAGGGCAACAAGCAGGCCTCCTGGCGCACCGATCAGGAGAAGGCCGGAGCGGGAGCGCTGGGCGACATCGGAACGCACGCCGAGCACTTGGCTCGGTACGTGACGGGCCTCGGCCTGGAACGGATGTGTGCCGACGTGGGGACGGTGGTGGAGGGCCGCGGCATCGACGACGACGCGAGCATCCTGGCGCGCTTCGAAGGGGGCGTGCGTGGACTCATCCACTTCTCTCAGATCTCCGCGGGTGAGGAGAATAACCTCCGTCTCCGGGTCTATGGCACCGACGCGGGCCTCGACTGGCGCCAGGAAGACCCGCATCGCCTTCGCCTCCTCACCGACATCAACGGCGATCACCCCCAGCAGGTCTACACCCACGGCCGCGCCTCCCTGGCCGACTCGGTCCAACCCTTCATCCGGACGCCGCAGGGCCATCCGGAAGGATTCATTGAGGCCTTTGCCAACATTTACCGAAGCGCGGCCCACGCGATTGCCGCTCATG
>Ga0207797_1003601_pt1 | contig 10194 bp, 15 predicted proteins | sample PRCRCaboRojoPR_6_FD_187275 | JGI IMG/M metagenome (GOLD analysis project Ga0207797, IMG submission 187275) | Marine sediment microbial community from Cabo Rojo, Puerto Rico - PR CR 10% Liquid 1 (SPAdes) | ecosystem: Environmental > Aquatic > Marine > Coastal > Sediment | place: Cabo Rojo, Puerto... | reverse complement strand
ATATGTTGAAATGCATTTCTAACTACCCTCCATTGTTATAGGCGTCGATATTTAAGGTTTTTGGTGGAGACGGGCCTGAGGGGATTTTCGACCGGCAGCACGGTGATGCTGCCAACGTTCGAACCCCTGGCCACCTGGTTAAAAGCCAGATGCTCTACCTAGCTGAGCTACAGGCCCTCTCTGACCCTCATACCATTGCGCCTAATAAATGTTTTGAATATCCGGGCGTGCGACGCCGGCGTCGACGGAAATCCTCTGCTCATGGGATGCCGCGGCGGCAAAAATAAAACCTATAAAAGGCATGGAGGACTTTAGTGAGATGATGGAAGATGGACAGCGGCGGCTGGCGGAGCTGCTGGAAACGGCCGCCGGGGACGACGACGTCATGGCCGTCATCCTCTACGGCCAGCAGCGCCCGGGGAGAACGGGCACGGGACGTTGACATATGTCTCGTGTTGTACCCTGGGAAAACGGCGGATGCCTTTGAAAAAAGGATGATGTATTCGAGGCATGAAAAACTGGACGTGCAGGTATTCCAGCAGTTACCCCTGTATATCCGGCGGCGTGTGCTGAAGGAAGGCCAGGTGCTCCTGTGCAAGGATGAAGACCTGCTCTATGATATCGCTTTCGACGTCATCAGGGCGTTCGAATACTACAGGCCCCGATACGAGGAATATCTGGAGGGCATTCTCCATGGATAAAAACAGGATACTGGTGAAACTGGACGAGATAGACGGCTACCTCCGCGAGCTCGACGACGTTGTTCCAGCATCCGTGAGGAATACCGGGAGAGCGCGGTCAAACGGAGAGCCTCGGAGCGGCTGCTCCACCTCGCTATAGAGGGGACCATCGACATCTGCGCGATGCTGGTGAAGGAACTCCGGCTCGGCGTGCCCGGGGAGGAGGACCTGTTCGACAAGCTCTCCGGGCGTGTGCTCTCCGCAGAGATGGCCGACAGGCTCCGTGAGATGAAGCGGTTCAGGAACGTGCTGGTGCACAGATATGGAACCATCGACGACGACACAAAGTATATGCCATCCTCCGCAGCCGTCTCGTGGACTTTGAAGATTTCAAAAAACAGGTCACCGGTTTTCTGAAAAAGGCGGGCTGACAGCGATGGCAGCGCATTCCCGGGAATAGACTAATGGCGGGTTTGACCAGGGCACCATGGCTATTGTAAACAATAACGTTTACACCTCTTAAAACGCTGCCCGCCCTGCACATGCTTCTCTCCGCCCAGAATGGCATCCGCAAACCTTTAAAGCCCGGCGGGATGCACAGCCGTGATATATCTCGGCAAACTCAAGCTGCGCTGGTGCCATGCCTGCAACGTCCCCGTGCTCGGCGAGCGCTGCGGCATCTGCCAGGGCGAGACGGAGCAGGTGCAGCTGACGCCGCCGGGCGACGTCAGGCCGGCCTTCAAACATGACCGGGAGCTGCTCCGCGAGGTCATCATGCGGCAGTTCGGCGTCGCATTCGTGCCGGACGTGGTGATTCTCAATGATGCGCCGGCGGTCGACCGGATGGACGAGGTCATCTTCGACGGCAGGGTCGCCGGGACGCTGCGCTATGACATCGAGGAGCGACGCTACCGTTTTCTGCCGCGCATCTGGTATGCCCGGCTGCTGGAGCCCGGGCGGGGCTATGTCGTCGCCGATGAGGGGGCGGTGCAGCCCATCCTTGACAGCGAAAACCTGATGGCGCCCGGCGTCGTCGACGTCAGCGACGACGTTGCAGATGGAGACGAGGTCGTCGTTTGTAATCCCGATGGAGCTGTCATCGCCGCCGGCACCGCCCGGATGGACGCCGGGGAAATGCGTCGCAGCAACCGGGGCATGGCGGTGAAGGTCCGCCGGAAGGGAACTCCCGAGATGGTGCCGCGCGAGCGGCCGTCCTGGGATGACGTGCTGGATGCGAACGCCGACATTTTGGACGGCATCGTGGGCGAGGCGATGTCCTTCATCAGGAGCACGGCCGCATCGCATGACATGCCCCTGGCCGTGTCGTTCAGCGGGGGAAAGGACAGCCTTGCCACGCTGCTGCTCGTCCGCGAGGCGGGCTATGCACCCCCGCTGCTTTTCGTGGACACCGGTCTGGAGTTCGAGGAGACCGTCGGGCACGTGCATGACATAGCAGAGCGGTTCGACCTGCCGCTGCACGAGGAGCACGCCGGCGACATCTTCTGGGAAACCCTGCCCTTTTTTGGGCCGCCCGCCCGCGACCGCCGGTGGTGCTGCAAGACCTGCAAGCTTGGGCCAACGACGAGGCTCATCGACCGATATTTTCCCGACGGTGTGCTCTCGTTCATCGGGCAGCGCCGCTATGAGTCGATGCAGCGCTCCCAGAAGGGACGGGTCTGGCACAACCCCTGGGTGGAGCAGCAGATAGGAGCGTCGCCCATCCAGCACTGGACGGCGCTGCACGTCTGGCTCTACCTGTTCCGGAAGCAGCGCGACGAGGGCGTCGACTGGAACCCGCTCTATGAGCAGGGCTTCGCCCGTATCGGCTGCTGGTGCTGCCCGGCGAGCGACCTGTCCGAGTTCGAGCTGCTTGACAGCCGGAGGTGGGAGCACTTTGCCGGATATCTGGAGCGATATGCCCGGCGGCATGGCTGCAGCGATGCATGGCTCGAGCAGGGATTGTGGCGGTGGCATACGCCGCCGGACTGGGCGGATGACCCCGGGGAGCAGACCCTGGAGCGGGAGCTTGGTGTTGAGCCGGATGACGAGCGGGTCGTGAACATGCTGGCCTGTCTCGGCCCGGTTGAGGCAACCAGTGATGGCTACCATGTCGGGGACATATCCATCGACGTCGGGGAAAACGGTATCGAAGTGTCGCCGTCCGAGCGTGCAGCCGAGGTCAGGGAGACCGTTGACCGGGCGCTCCACTGCACGGGCTGCGGCGTGTGCGTCGGCCAGTGCGAGGTCGACGCCATCTCCCTGACGGATGGACGTGCCTGGATCGATGACGCGGTCTGCCTGCACTGCGGTGTCTGCAGCGACCTCTGCCCCGTTGTTGTATTCGGCCGCCGCGGCTCCCGATAGCTAGAGCAATGCCTCCTCTATGTGCCGCCGGTCGAGACGGGAGATGACGATGGGCGGCGAGACATGTCCCTCCGGGGTTTCGACCTCGTCGACTTCTTCGACGGTGAGCTGTACCGCACTGCCGAGCATGTCCTTTCGGTATTCCTTCTGGATGGCGTCGAGGAGCGCCGTTGCCGCGGCATCGTCGCGGCTCCCGGGCAGCATGACACGTATGTGGATGTCGTCGAGGTCGTGCTGGACGATCTGGAAGCGCTGTATCGTGATGTCGAACCGCTCGGCGGCGGTGGCGAGGGGCATGGGAAACGTCGCCGGTGGATAGATGCTGCCGTCGGGCAGGATGATGGCGTCTTTTTTTCGTCCCTCCAGCTGTTCAAGGAGCGGGGTCTGCATGCCGCAGGTGCCGCGCCGTTCGGCGAGGGCGGCGATGTCGTTGAGGCCGGTGTAGCGGATGATGGGGGTGCCGCCCGGGTAGAGGCGGGTTATCACCATGCTGCCGAATGCGCCCGCCGGCGCCGGCATGCCGTTTTTGTCGAGGATTTCGACGTGGACGAAGTCGCTGTTGAGGTGGAATTCCTGGCTGAGGCATTCGAAGGCGATGGAGCCGCCCTCCGTCGTGGCGTAGAGGTCGACGACCGGCGCCTCGAAGGCCTCCTGGATGTACCGCCTCGAATAATCGTCGAGGACCTCGCCGCTTGATATGACGACGCGGGGGGTGACATGGCTGCCGTGGCCGTTTCGCTTGAGCGTGGCGAGGCCGGTGAGCACGCTGGTGTAACCGATGATGAGCTCCGGCCCGAAGCTGTTCATCTGCTCCATGAGCATCCGTGTCTCGTTGCCGGTGTAGAGGTTCTGGTAGTTGTCCAGCGAGAAAAACGTGGACAGGTTGCCCAGCAGTCCTTTTTTCAGGGATTCCTCGTCGCTGGTGCCGGGCACCGAGAAGTCCCCGATGTTGGTTATCCGTGTCTTCCGCCAGTTCATGTCGTAGGCCCGGAGCTGCCGGACGCCTGCGAGCGCTTCGACGGTGATGTATTCCATGTCCTTGTACATCTGCATGGGTTGGCCCGATGAACCGGAGGTGCCAACCAGGAAGGCGGCATCGGTGTCGTAGCCTTCTGGAACGATATCGCTGGGGAATGCCTCGATGAGGTCCTGTTTGGTGGTCAACGGGAGCTTCGTCAGGTCCTCGATTGTGGTGACGTCGTCGGGCGTGATGCCGGCCGTTCGCCATTTCCGCCGGTAGAGTGGAACCTTCCAGGCGTAGCGCATGGTGCGCCGGAGCGCCCGGTTCTGGTATCGCCTGAGCTTCTCGGGGGTGACGCGCCATGCCCGGCCGGGATCCCGGAGATAGCGGATGAGCATGCGAAGGGCAAATGCGGGGTTCAGGAAGGGGTTCATCGCCCGTTGAATACCCGGGTTCATATTAATGTTGCGTCCATGCGGGGGAAAGCACCTGGATGGGCAGGGGAGGCAAAAAAAATGATGCAGCGGACGCATTTTTTCCTGCCCATCCGGGTATGGATTTCACCGGCGCCCGCTCATCCGTTTTTCACCTCTACAACGCACAACACCTATATATAATTTTCCCTTTTTGCTAACGTTTTGTAAGCAAATAGCGTCGTTACGGGCGGTCGTACAGCCCTGCCAGACGAGCATTTTCCTTCACCGACAGGCCAGCATCACCGACCACGAGCAGCGCCACGATGTCCCCGCCTGCCTCCACCGTCCGGGCCGGAACACAGGCGCCAGCGTCAAGGAGCCGGGGCAGCGACCGGAGCAGCGCACGTCCCGCGGTCAGCCGCTCGTTGAACACCACGCGGTACAGGCCGGCGTCGAGCGTCCACCAGCCATAGTCATCGCCGGGCTGGCGTTTCTCTGGCATTATTTCCTCAGCCGGGGCAGCACGGTACTCGCCGCCGCCAAAGTCAAGGTGGCCTTGTCCCGTCAGCCGCCATATCCCCGCCGCGGTCAGGTCAACCCGGCGGTCATGCACCTGCGTCTTCCCATGGATGGTGCCCTTCAGGGCCTCAAACAGGTCCGAACCATCGCGAGTCATGGCATCATTTCGTATCAAGGCGGAGACATAAAAATGTTTCACACCAAAACCACATAAACCCCCGGCAGCGTTTCCATCACATGAACATCTTCGTCACCGGCGCACCCGGCTGCGGCAAATCCACCCTGATACAGCAGCTCAAACAGCAGATGGAAAACCGTAGCATCGCCGGCATCGTCACTCCGGAAATCAGACACAACGGCACACGACACGGATTCAAGCTCGTAGACATCACCACCGGCGAAGAAGCGGTGCTGGCCTCCGTGGACATATCCCCGGCGGTCATCGGCAGATACGGCGTCAACCTGGCGGGCATCGAACACATCGTCAACCTGTTTCTGCGCTCCACCAGGCAGGCAGACCTCATCCTCCTCGACGAAATCGGCCCCATGGAGCTCCGGTCACCTCGCTTCAAAGAAGCAGTCCGACAGGTGCTGGAGATGGAGCAGCCCGTGGTAGCCACCCTCCACCGCCGCCTGACAGACCATTACGGAGAGCGCGGCGAGGTGCTCAGGCTCACCCGCGACAGCTTCGACGAGGTGAAACAAAACATCCTCCACAGGCTCGGATGATGACCCCGGCGGTTACAGCGACCCGCGGTAGCGCTCCCATTCGCTAAACAGGCAGCCGCAGTATTTTTGCCGGTACAGGCCATACTGCGTGGCGATGGCCTTCCCCTGGTCCCAGCCATCCCGGAAATCCTGGTAATGAAACGGCACCTCGTAGCGCCCGGCGAGCTCCTCACCGATATCTCTGACGGCGTCATGCTGCTGATGATGGGACACGAGCAGGGTCGAGGTAAACGCGTCAAAACCGTTGTCGGCGGCATGCTCCGCCGTTGCCTCCAGACGGACATGGTAGCATCGCTTGCATCGCTCATGTCGCCCCCCCTCGCGCATCGCCGCCAGACTTTTTTCGAGATATGGCAGGAGGTCGTAGCCACCATAATGAACCTCGACGTCCTCGAGGGAGACATATTTTTTGACCGCATCTTCTCTCGCGCGGTATTCCATGTAGGGATGGACGTTGGGATTGTACCAGAAGCCGACGACCTCGTGGCCGTCCTCCCGGAGCTTCTTGTGGGGAAACGCAAAGCAGGGGGCACAGCAGATGTGAACCAGGACTGCCATGGGCTGTCAACGCCACATTGGTTAAAAAATCTTTCCGCCTACTTGAACCGGGAGAGCAGCCGCCGCATCGCCCCTTTTTCCTCCCTGCCGTCGACGACGGTGGCCGCCCGGCCGCCGTGGCTTGACCGGCGCACCCTGACCTCGACGAACAACGGCGCGTTGATGGGCAGGCCGGAGATGATGGCCATGCCGATGGGCAGCCGCTGTATCTCATCGGCGGCGCCGCGGGTGAGCCCCTCGACCGAGGCGACAATGGCCTTGAGGTCGTTGGGGTTGGTGGTCTTCAGCACGATCTGGGTGTTGCACTGGGACACCACGTTTTTTTCCACGCGGGCCGGGCGCTGGCTGACGATGGTGAGCCCCATGCCGAACTTGCGTCCCTCTGAGGCGATGGTCCGGATGATGTCCGAGGAGACCGCGTTGCCCATCCCGCGCTCGGGGCAGTAGCGATGTGACTCCTCTATGACGACCATGAACGGCGGGATGTCGCCCCGCTTGCGATGCTCGAACAGCTGGGTGAGAATGTGGGAGACCACTGCGTCCTGGATGTGCTGGGGAACACCCCGGAGGTTGAGGATGGAGCATGTTCCCTGCTGCACGAGCGATTCCATCGGTGTCGCGTCAGCCGAAAACAGGTTCATCTTGTCGAGTTCCTCGAGCTGCGGGATAACGTTCCATTTCGCGCTGCTTTTGACCTCTTTCAGGGCCTCGATGATGTCCGACAGCAGGTAGACGCGCTTGGTTTCCTGCATGTCCTTGATGGCCTTGTAGAGGATGCCCTTCTGGACGCCGGTGAGCTTCGAGGGCAGCACGTCGAGGAGGTCGTTCATGCCGAGATTGATTTCGTCGATGTGCAACGGGATGGCATCGCTTTCCGGGTCGCCGCCGGGCGCGTACAGGTCGACCTGCTCGCCGTATCCCCGGGGCTTGACGCCGAAGCGTTTCATAAGCGAGAGCTCCTCGTCGTCCAGGTTCGGCCGGATGAGCGACGCATATTCTCCATGGGGGTCGACGATGACCACCGGTACATCGTGCTCCATGAGCTCCTCGGTGATGACGCCGACGGTGTAGCTCTTGCCGCTGCCGCTCTTGGCGAGCACCGCGATGTGTTTTTGTAGGAGCGCGTTGATGTCCAGGTAGACGGGGATGTCCATGTCCTTGAGCCGGCCGAGGTAGGCGCCCTGCTCGGGCAGGCCGAGCACCTCGCGGACCACCGTCTCGGTTGCGGCATAGACGGGGCTGCCCTGCCGGAACGGCGAGCGGGGCACGCTGAGCCCGCGCGCCGCACGATACCCGATGACGTCGGCCGTCGCAGAGATTTTTTGTTCCTCCTGCTGCGCGTTGCCCGAGAGCACGCGTTCGAAGGAGACATCGGAGACCCGTTTGACCTTGCTTATCTGCGCCAGCACCCGCTGTCCCTCGTGCTCGACGTAGACGTAGTCAAGACGTTTTATCTGCTGGCCGGATGCAAAGGTAAACGACGTCGACGACGTGTCGCCGTAAATGGTCCCAATCCGCTCCTGCATCACCCGTTAAATGCAAAGCCCGCTGTTATAGTTTGCGATATGCCGCTGTGCCGTCACTCGTAATAGATGGGTATGGCGTCCTGCTCGACCATGAGGCGGCTGCCCATGGATGCCATGAGCGAAAGATAACGCTTTTCCTGGAATGGCCGGGTGGGAGATGGGAAGGGAAGACTGACCGTGGCGATTCCATTGGCGTTTGTGGTGCCCTTACCGGCCGATTGGAGGTCATAGATGGTGACGCTGGCTCCCTTAACCGGTTGCCATTCGTTCCATGTAACCTCCACCTCGACCGTCAGGTGCGATGGATGACTCATGCCGTACTGGAAAAAACTGTCCGTGCTGACGTTGTTTATCCGCAAAACGCGTACCGTCAACTCTCGTGGAAGATCCGGCCTGAAGGTTACAGACGGAGCAACCCGGGCGACAGCAATCGCGATGAACGCCACGGCGATGACAAGGGCGAGCCACCGTTTCCACCACATCGACAAATAAGCGAGGCGAGATTAATAAAGCTATCTCCCAGCGCTGTCCGTCGTGGACGTCATGCAAATCTTCCGTTCAAAGACGTCAGCAGCGATGCCAGCTCGCCGGGGCTGGAGACCATACAAAAATCCTCCTGGATGGCAGATGCCACGATGTCGGCCAGGCGCTCCCGGACGACAACAACAGCATACGGCGCATGCCGGAGCGCAAAACAAGCCGCGTGCATCAAACCCGCATGGCGGAGCTCGAGCGGGCCGAGCTCGTCGACGACGGTGAGCTGCCTGGTCATTGAACCACGATAGACGGCCTGCCGGGCGTGCCTGATGCCGGACCGGCGGAGCCGGTAGCGTCCCACCGGGATGCCATCTCCCTGCACCCGGGCCAGCGGCACCGTCACGCCGGTGGCAACGTCGAGCGCGTCCATACCGGTTTTGTCGCCATTCCGAAAGAAGGGCAGCGCGATGACGCCGCCGCAGGCAATGTCGAGCGATGGCACGAGCTCATGCAAAAACGTGCTCTTTCCGCTCTCCCGCTCGCCGGTGAACAGGATGTTCATAACAGCAGGATGCCGATCCAGCAGAGCACCGAGACAGCCGAGGCCACCGGGTAATAGACCTCCTTTCTCACCGAGGTGATGCGCTCAGAGAGATTCGCTGGCAGCGCCAGCAGCGCGGGCAGCGTCGCACCGGCAAGCAGGCCGGCCAATGTGGCATGGGAGAGCGCCCGGGGCAGCAGCGCGGCGACATCGGCTAGGATGAGCGGCCCGCCGGCCACGACGGGGGTGAGCATCTGCGTCGCCATGTAACCGACGCCGTACATCGTGTAGCCGGAGATGACGCCCATGCCGATGCGCATCGACATGCTGTCAAGGCGGTCGATGCGGAGGCGCGGGCTGCGCCAGATGATCTCAAAGATGGCGCCCTCGACGGCGATGGCGATCGCCGAGCAGAGCATGCAGCCGCCGACGGGATGCATGTATTTCAGGGCGCCAGCGAGCGCGCCCATGCCGAGCTGCATGCCCGGCTGCCGGTACATGACCCGGGTTGCGGCCATCAGACCGAAGCCCACCAGGCCGGTCATGATTGAGCCTGCGGGTAGCGACGTGCTGTGCAGTGCGTCGCCGAGTGCGCATTCGAGCAGCCCCCAGATGGAGCCGAACAGGACGATGCCCGCTATCAGATGTAGGTTTTTGTTCATGGTTATCCCACCTGTATTTCTATGAGGTCTGCCACCCAGAACTGTTTGGGCAGCTCGCTGAATATGATGCGTTTGCCGTCCATGTCTGTCAGCACGCTGTCCTGGACGTGTTTCCATTCCACCTGCTTGGAGTAGCCGTCGGCGCCGGCGAACGTGTAGTCGTGCGTCGATGGCTCCATGACGCCGGCGTGTGTGAGGACGTCGGCCATGGCGATGCCCGTGTAGCGTTCGTCGTCGTATCCGGTGATTGTCTTCTCGGGGTAGATATCGGTGAGCTCCGCATAGGTGATATCCATGCCATTGACGGTGATGCTGTCGGTGGTTTCCTGCTGCTGGAACGACTGGACGTATATCGTGGCTGCGGTGCCGAGGAGGAGCAGGCCTGCCGCTATGAGCGGGATGATGCGCCGCGTCGCGGCGTGCTTCATCTCTTGTCCTCCGTGTCGGGCATGGTCGCAATGAGCCATCCTGCGACGCCGAAGCAGACGAGCACGATGGTCACGGAGTAGATGCCGATGTCCGCCCAGGCGCCGTAGGTGATGTTCCAGGCGAGGTAAAATATGATGCCTGCGATGGCTGTCAGGAGTGACACGATTGCCTTTGGATTCCGAACGGTTTCCTGTATCATGTTTTCTATCATGCTATCGCTCCATGCGAGGGGGATGGGAGCACTGGGATTTGAACCCAGATCGGCGGGTCTCTTCTATGGGTCATCGCTCCAGTTAATCGTCACCTTTCGGATGACCCTCTTGTATTCATTC
>Ga0207797_1003600_pt1 | contig 10196 bp, 7 predicted proteins | sample PRCRCaboRojoPR_6_FD_187275 | JGI IMG/M metagenome (GOLD analysis project Ga0207797, IMG submission 187275) | Marine sediment microbial community from Cabo Rojo, Puerto Rico - PR CR 10% Liquid 1 (SPAdes) | ecosystem: Environmental > Aquatic > Marine > Coastal > Sediment | place: Cabo Rojo, Puerto... | reverse complement strand
GTTGGATCGGCCTGGAGTGGGGACGTTCTCCGCCTCCCCCCTTTGCCCGGGCTCCCCCTGCATCGGGATCCCCCTACAAATTTGTCCGTGTCTTTTTCTGTAGACCGTCGCGCCCCTCCTCGATGGTGGCTGGCGCTGCGTTTTTCTCGACCAATCCCGACCGGCAATGTACCGAACGATTCTCGTTCCGCTCGACACCTCTGCCAAGAACAAGGCCGTCCTGCGCCGCGCGCGGCATCTAGCCGATCCGTCGACGAGCCGGATCGTCCTCTTCCACGCCGTCGAGATGCTGCAGGACGTGGAGTTCGAGGAGATGGAAGACTTCTACGAGGACCTGAAGGCACAGGCGCAATCGGCCCTGGACGACTGGGCCTCCTCTCTGGCCGACGAGGGGTTCAGCACCGAAACCGAGGTCACCTTCGGCGAGCGCGGCCCCTCCATCGTGGAGGCCGTCGACACCCACGACGTGGACTGCATCGTACTCCGCTCCCACGTCGTTGACCACGACAACCCCGAGGAGTCCCTGGGCACCGTGAGCCACCAAGTCGCTCTCTTCGCCCCTTGCTCCGTGTTGATGGTGCGCGAATGAGGGCTGTGTTCGGCGTTCCGCGTTCGCGGTGCCGCATTCGGAGACGCGGCCTCGACGCCCACTCGGACCCCTGAACCCGCAGCGCCGACGCCCCCTTACGCCGTCATGGCTGCCTCTTCGCGGGCGGCCTCGTCGGCCGTGCCGTTCTCGTGCTCTTCGACGATACGGGTGAGCGAGGCTTCCAGACTGTCGCGGCTGATGACCTCGCCGGTCTGCGTGTCCACCTGACCGAACTCGAGCACGCCCGTGGGGCAGCTCTGCACGCACGCGGAGCAGCGCACGCACTCCGGATCTTCCATCGGCTTGCCCTGCTGCGCGAACGACATCACGTCGATGCCCTGGTGGCACACGCTCGTGCACACGTTGCACGAGATGCACTTCTTCTTGTCGGCCAGGATGCGGAAGCGGCTGAACCGCGCGTAGATGTGCATGAGGGCGGCCAGCGGGCAGAGGAAGCGGCACCAGAAGCGTCCGCTCAGCCAGAAGTACACGCCATACCCGATCATGCCCGCCATCACCACGTCCACGAGCCAGGCGTAGTTGAGCTGCAGCCCGAGCCACTGGCCGAACATGATCGCGTTGAACGACTGCTCCATCCATCCGCCCGGCCAGATCCATCCGCCGATGCGGAAGAACAGGAGCACGAACGCCACGACCATGATGACCTGCCCCGCCAGGTTGAGCTTGTTCCAGCCCTCACCGTGCGGCATTTTGTCGCGGTGCGTGTCGCCGAGCGTCTCGGCGAGGGCGCCGCACGAGCAGATCCATCCGCAGTAGGCGCCTTTGCCCCAGAAATAGATCATGCCGGGGATGAGCACGAACGTCTGCACGAAGCAGATCGCGAGCCACCACCACAGGGGATCGGAGGTGAATACGTTATAGACCAACAACGGCCAAGCGAGGATGAAGCCATACGCCCGCCAGTACTCGCGACCGTGAACGGCCCACTCACTCGTCGGGAAGAGCGCGTCCAGAAATCCCGTCGGGAGCCACCCGTTGGCGCCGAGATACGGAAGCACAATCTCGGGCAGAATGAAGAGCGGCACCACCTGGATGGCCATGAGCGTAAGCGTCTGCACCCGAACGTAGGGCGTCTTCCGCCTTCGAATGCGCCGAAAGCCGAAGATGACGACGATGGCGGAGTACACAAAGGTGTAGTAGAACGACGGCTTCGTGGCCGACGTGCTCACAATTTCCCAGAGGCCGGTGGCCTCCGGCGCGGCCGTCAACGAAAACGGAAACAAATTCGCATCGGTCGCCAGGCGGTTGAGCCATCCGCCGTCTTTCCAGGAGTAGACGGCGCACATGAAGAGAAAGAAGGCCGCAAAGGCACCGATGCGGTCCCAGCGAAGGTCCTTCAACCAACCGAGCCCAGAGAGCGCACTGGACATCGAGTCGGGGACGTCGCCCCAGTCGTTGCGCAACTCGATGCCCGAGCGGCGGAAGAAATCGAGCGGCGCCTCTCGGCCGATCATGGCAAAGACCATCTCCGCCTTGACGGCCGTCTGCTGCCCATTGGCGGTGGAGAGCCGCACCGTGTCCTCGCGGATCTCTTCCACGTCTGTCGGCATCAGAAGGCGCAGATGGCCCTCGCCCCCTGGATCATCGGCCAATTCGTGGACCCGATCCACATTTTCGGGCTTCGGCCGATGGAAGGTGTCCCGGCGGTAGGACAGGGTAACACGAGCGCCGGCCTCCGTCAGCGCGATGGCGGCCTCCAGCGCAGAGTCGCCGCCCCCGATGACGACGACGTCGTGGCCGCGGCAGTGGGTGGGATCCAGCAAGCGGTGGTGCACGTGCTCGCGGTCCTCGCCCGGCACGTCCAGGCTGCGGAAGTTGCCGCTGCGCCCGATGGCGACGACCACGCGCTGTCCCTCGACCGTCGTGCCCTCGTCGGTGTGGACAGTCAGCCCGTCGCCGGTTTCTTCGATTCGTTCCGCCGTGGCGTGGTGCACCGGAATGTCTCCGGTTTGGGCCTCCAATTCTTCGACCAGGGCCTCCTTCACGTCAGCGCTCACCCGGATATCCCCCGACGGAGTCATTTCCTGCGGGTAGGTGTAGATCGGCTTCCCCTTCTGGAAGTCCTTGATCGTCGCAAACCGGCGCTGCGCCTCCAGCACGCAGTACGACAGCCCCTCCTTCTCGCACTCTTTCGCGGCCGCCATGCCCGAGGCACCGGCCCCCAAAATCACTACGTCGTACGGACCGGTCTCTCCCTCCGGCTCGACCGAGTCAATGCCGCGTTCCACGATGTCTTGAACCGCCTTTGCGCCCCCGTCCACCGAAAATTTCAGGAGCGGAACGCCGGCCAGGTCGCCAACCACATATACGCCATCGACGTTGGTGCGATAGCGATCGTCCACGCGCGGAAGCTTCTCGACCTCCCCGTCCGGCCATTGAAGGTGCAGCCAGTGTGCGTATCGCGAAAACAGATCGAGCATCGTGCCGAGAGGATGAGGGCAAAACAGGATGATTCGGGCCCGGAAACCGTACTCGTGCCGTCGGGAGGAGGTTCAGCCCTGCGATACCGGGCCGCAGCAACGGCGGAAACGATGGGCCAGTTCTGCGTAGGGTCGGGGCGCGGAACGTTACGCCACACGGTTGATTTCTAGGGCATTGTGATCCACCTGTGCGCATCGTACCATACGGAGCGTCCGCCTCCGTCCCGGGGGCCTGCGGCTATCTTGCCGGGGGCCGGGATACCCCGGCGCATCGCATCGCTCGGCTGCGCCCGGCCCGCGTCCTTCTCCGCGCGCTGTTGCCGCCCCCTGTCCTCTGCTCGGAACGTGTTCACTCGATGATTTACGGCATCACGGGAAATCCGACCAAAGACCAAATCTGGCGTCCAGTCGCCGAACTGATCCGGTGGCTCGAGAAGCACGGACAGGCCTTTTGCATTCACGATACGCTGGCCGACGGCCTTCGCTCGCGCGACGTCGTGACGCCGGCAGACGTCGGCCGGTACGCCACGTCCGACATCGCGCACGACAGCGACCTGGTTCTTTCCTTTGGCGGCGATGGGACGCTCCTGCGCACCGCCCACGCGACCGGGCCCAACGACACTCCCATGCTTGGCGTGAACATCGGCCGTCTTGGGTTTCTGGCCGACACCGAGGTGGAGCAGTTGACCGACGCGCTGGCCGCCATCGAGGCGGGCCGGTACACCGTCGAGGAACGCATGGTCCTGGAAGCGCAGGCCGACGACCACGTGGACCTGGGCGTCGAGTGGGCCCTCAACGAGTTCTTCCTGAACGGAAGTGGCGCCACCGGCTTGCTCCGCATCGAGGTGAAGGTGGACGACACGCCGCTGAACACGTACTGGGCCGACGGGCTGATTTTCGCCACGCCGACAGGCTCCACCGCCTACTCCCTCTCCACCGGCGGCCCGATCCTGGCCCCGGGCGTGGATGGGATCGTGATTACGCCCATTGCGTCCCACACGCTCACCGTGCGGCCCATCGTCCTGCCCGGGTCGGTCACCATCGCGGTGCGCGTCCTCGACAGCGACGTGCCGTACGTCTTCGCCACCGACGGCCGCAACACGGAGCTCGACACGTCGGACGTCACGTTTACCATCCAACGGGCCGATCACACCGTGAACCTCGTCAAGCTGGAGGGGCAGCATTTCTTCAAGACGCTGCGCTCGAAGCTGATGTGGGGCGTGCACCGCACCAAGGATCTGTTTTGACCGTCTCCCCCACTGCTGCCCGGCGGACCGCCGCCCAGCGGGGCAGTGAAACCGACATGAAACCCCCCGTCGGGCGTTGATCGCAGTTCCGAAGGCAGCTACGTTCGGAACCCGATGGATGGGTTTTCGTCCAGTACAGCGCTGCTTTGGTCAGGTAGCTCAGGTGGTAGAGCAACGGCCTGAAAAGCCGTGTGTCGGCGGTTCGAATCCGCCCCTGACCACAAAAACCCCGCCCAAATCGGTCTCCTGCGCCGGTGAGCGGGGTTTTTTGCGTTGGGGGACGGCTCCTGGCAACGCTTCGAACATCCGGCGTGAGCACCTCCCGCGGCCTCTGTAACGTTTGTCGGGGGCCTGTACCCACGGTATGTGTGATCCTTCGGCCGTGCCGCCCGCCAGGCTCGGGCGACGCGCGCCATCCGGTGCTCTTTCAACCGGATCCTCGCTCGATCCCCTCTTGTCCGGCCCACCCCCTTCATGCCTCTCAACGACAAACAGCAAGCCCTCTGCGACAACAGTCCGCAGGACTACTCGTCGCTGTCGGCCCTCTTCCTGAACTGCACCCTCAAGCCGTCTCCCAAGCGGTCCCACACGCGCGGACTGATTGACGTCTCCGCAGCCATCATGCGGGAGAACGACGTCTCGGTCGAGATTCTGCGCCCGATCGACCACGACATCGCTCCAGGAGTCTATGGAGACATGACGGAGCACGGCGTCGACGCCGATGACTGGCCGACCATCTACCAGAAGGTGCTGGACGCCGACATCCTGGTACTGGGCTCCCCGATTTGGCTGGGCGAGCGGTCCTCGGAGTGCACCAAGGTCATCGAACGGCTGTACGCCAACTCTGCCGACCTCAATGACAGCGGGCAGTATGCCTACTATGGCCGCACCGGGGGCTGCATCATCACGGGCAACGAGGACGGCATCAAGCACTGCTCGATGGGCATTCTCTACGCGCTGCAGCACCTCGGCTTTACGATTCCCCCGCAGGCAGACGCGGGATGGATTGGGGAAGCCGGGCCGGGTCCTTCCTACCTCGACGAAGGCTCTGGCGGCCCCGAGAACGACTTCACGCAGCGCAACACGACGTTCATGACCTGGAACTTGATGCACCTGGCGCTGCAACTGCAGGAGGCTGGTGGTGTCCCGGCCCACGGCAATCAGCGCTCCGAATGGGAAGCGGGATGCCGGTTCGACCACCCCAATCCCGAGCACCGGTAAGCCGCGTCCTCAGGACCCACCGGCCTCGCCCGATTTGGTGCGATTCTCCTGTGTGGCCAGCTCCCAGATCCAGCGCTCCAGCGCCGCGGTGTTGCCAATGGAACCGGTCCATCGATACGGCGGCGTGGGACGGTAAGTCTCGTTGGCATCCCGACGACGGCCCCGATACACCTTGATGGGGTAGCCGAAGAGGGCGCGTTCGCTCGGCAGTTCCACGTTGACAGCTTCCATGTAGGGCGTGTCGGCCGAGGTTTCCCGCCCTACGTGCGTCACCCCCGGCAGGGCGCGGAGCACGTCGGCAAACTCCAGGCAGGCGCTGAAGCACCGGCCGTCGGTCAGCAGAAAGACGTCGGCCGTCACGTCGGCCGTGAACGCCGTGTCGGCCCGCACGGGCGCCGCGGGCGTCTCCCGATACCACGGCTGCCCCGATTCCAGGCTCTGTTCCATGCCCGACTGCACGTCCGTCCACCACTCGACCATGTCGGAGTTCGGGCCGAACCGGTCTTCCAGCACGGTCGTTACCTCGCGCATGTAGGTCAGGTTGGTCTCCGACGCCCGCCAATCGACGGACGCCACTTGCGGCATGGCCCGGTTCACCGCCTCCGGCCCCCACAGCAACGCGGCCAGATGCAATCCAAAAGCGGTGGCGCCCCCGGAGTTGCCGCGGACGTCGAAGACGACGGCGGGAGCCCGGCGGAGGAGCGGCGCCCGCGCCTGCACCCGCTCGACCAGGCGATGGAGCGCCGCGGAGGATGGGTCGTGCAGCGCGTTGAACGTGGGCAGCGAAATCCAGTAGCCGCCCTCCCCGAACTCGCGAAGCCCCACCTCGGCGTCGCGCTTCTGCTGGGCCGCCTGGAGGAACGGCGCAAGGCGATCCGGAGCGATCGTCCGCCATCGAAGAGAGTAGCTGCGCTCCTCCCCGGCGCGATACGAGAACACGCAGCGACCGGGCCGGTCCACGAACGGGTTGCCGCGATCGATAAAGAGATGCGGAGCGGCTTCCGGACGCGCCCCGGAGACGCTCCAGAGCGGGTGGAAGCGCCGCAGTACACGATCGGCCCAGTCCGACGCCGGCCGGCCGTCACACGACACCAGAACGGCGCCCACCGGCGGACGGGCCTCTGCAAATGAGTCCGACTCCGGTGAAACGGTCTCGGGGCGGGGAGCGACGACGAAATCCCCCCCATCGTACGACACCAGGAAGCCGGGCCAGCGAGAGACGGGCGGCGAGGCCTTGAAGTTCAGGGTCATGTGCCCGTCCTGGAAGCCATACACGTAGTACTTCAACACGTGTCGGTAGCCCGCCCTTGACGCCACCCGGCGCGCGTAGATGCGGGCATACGTATAGCCGTTCTCCAGCCACGATCGGAACCCCGGGTTCTGCGCGTCCACTGCGCCGGGATGATTTCGTTCGATCGTGGTGTGGATGCCGGCAAGATCCTTCCGGGCCAAGGCGCGCCAGTCGGTGGTATCGGGGGCATCCTGCCCCATCGCCGGAGACACTGCCATACACCAGCAAACGACCCCCAGGACGCGTGCGATCAGCGCCAGAGGGGGGTGTCGCCGAATGAATCGGGAAGCGGCGTCGGCTCGCATAGAGGGCGGGAGGAAAATACGGAGACGTCGTGCATCTCCAGTCTACAAACCACCTGATTTCACGTTTGCTACTGCAATTTCCTATTGCAATAACGGCACTTTACCGGGACAGACCGCGGCGTCCCTGCCCGAAACGCCGGACGGCCCGCGCTAAAACAGACCGCTGATCTCTCCGTCCTCTGTCACGTCCATGTGAACCGCGGCCGGTTCGGCGCCGAGCCCCGGCATGCGCATCATGTTGCCGCAAACCACCACCAGAAATCCAGCGCCGGCCGAAAGCTCCACGTCGGTCACCGTCAGCGTCCAGCCCTTCGGCACACCGCGCGCCGAACGGTCGTCGGACAATGACGCCTGGGTTTTCGCCACACAAATCGGCAGATCGTCGTATCCCAGGCGGGTTAGCCGGTGGATCTGGGCCCGGGCCGCGGGTTGAATTTGGATTCCGTCGGCGCGGTAAAGGTCCGTCGCCACGGTGCGAATTTTTTCCTCGATGCTGGCCTCCAGGTCGTACAGATAGGTTGGGCTCGCCGACCCGTCTTGAGCCGCCGCGAGGGCCGTTTCGGTGAGCGTGACGGCACCGGCACCGCCCTCCGCGAAGGCGCTGTGGACGGCACACGGGACGTCGAGCGCCTCGCACCGCTCGCGAATTCGATCGATCTCGACGTCGTCGTCGAACGCAAACCGATTGACGCCCACGACCACCGGCACGCCGAATTTCTGCAGATTGCGGATATGCACCTCCATGTTCTCCAGGCCCGCCTCCATGGCTGCGGGGTCGGTCTCCTCGATGTCGGCCTCGGGCACTCCGCCGTGGTGCTTCATGGCCCGGCAGGTCACCACCAGCACGACGGCCTGCGGCCACAGATCGGGCGCCTGGCGGGCGACGATGTGGAAGAACTTCTCCGCGCCGAGATCGGCCCCGAACCCGCTTTCGGTGATTACGACGTCCGACAGCTTGCGGGCGATGCGGGCAGCGAGCACGCTGCTGGTGCCGTGTGCGATGTTGGCAAATGGCCCGGCGTGCACCAGCGCCGGTGTATGCTCCATGGTTTGCACCAGATTCGGCATGATTGCTTCGTGCAGCAGAATGGTCATCGCTCCCGCTGCGTCAAGGTCTCGTGCCGTGACGGCATCGCCATCGGGGGTGTACCCGACCACAATGTCACCGAGGCGGCGCTTCAGGTCCGGCCCCGACTCGGCCAGGGCGAGAATGGCCATCACCTCGGAAGCTGCAGTAATGATAAACCCCGACTCGCGGGGAACTCCGCCCGATCGTCCGCCCAGCCCGAGGACCACGTTGCGCAGTGCACGATCGTTCATGTCCACCACACGGTTCCAGCACCGGTCGGTGACTTTGATCGGCGGCTTTTGGCGCCGCGTAATGTGATTGTCGAGCAACGCCGCCAGCAGGTTGTGCGCCGAAGAGATGGCGGGCAGATCGCCGTTGAAGTGCAAATTGATCCGTTCCATCGGGAGCAGCTGCGCGTAGCCGCCGCCCGCCGCTCCACCCTTGATGCCGAAGACCGGCCCGAGCGACGGTTCGCGCAGGGCGATCATGCCGTTCTCCCCCATCCGACCGAGCGCCTGCCCCATCCCGATCGAGGTCAGCGTCTTGCCTTCGCCATGCGGCGTGGGCGTCATGGCCGTGACGAGGATGAGCGTGCCATTGGGGCGATCGGCAAACCGGCGGAGGGTTCGGAGTCGAATTTTGCCGGTGTACTTTCCGTAGAACTCGAAGTCCTCGTCCGTAAGATCAAGGTCTTCCATGAAGCGCCGCATGTGCCGCAGTTCGGCATGCTGCGCGATCTCGATGCTGGTGGCCATGAAGACAGAGGTCCGGGGTGTGTGGAAGCGGTTTTTCGGTCACGCCACAACCTATCGGTTTGCGTGAACGACCGCAACGCCCCCACAAACGTTGCCCCCGGACGGGCTCGCTTCCTTCCGTCACTCCGCCGACCGGTATGCTTCCATCTGCGTGCGGAGAGCCTTTCGCGCCCGGTGCAAGCGCACCCGTGCATTGACTTCGGTGATGCCCAGCGCCTGCGCAGCCTCGCGGGTGGACTGCTCCTGCAGATCCCGCAGGCGGATGATCTCGGCGTAATGATGCGGGAGCTGCTCCAGCGCCCTGCGAATGAACCTCGACCGCTCGCGCTGAATGGTGTCTTCTCGCGGGCCTGACAACTCGGCGCTCATGGATCGGGCGCCATCAATCTGAGGCTGCAGGTGACGCAGGAGGTTGTCGGTCAGGGTGCGGTGCGACCGGGCATTCCGCTGATGCGTGTATGCGACATTGCGCGCAATGCTGTACAGCCAGGTGGTAACCTTCGCGTTGCCCTCGAAGGACGGCAGGCTCCGAATGGCCTGGTAGAACACCTCCTGCATCAGGTCATCGAGCTCGCCGTCTTCGGCGCCGTGACGCAGCAGAACGTGCCGCACGTAGTCGCGCTCCGCGTAGATCCACCGCCGGATGGCCCAGCCCTCGCGGCGCTGCAAAGCCTCAAGGTCGACCGTGTCTTGCTCGTCGGGCGGCCCCGCCGACGTTTGAGGCCGATTCGAGGCCCCACCCGAACGAGACGCTCGGCGTTCCGTAGCGCCCCCCGAAGCGCGAGACCGATGCGTACGTCGTTTTGTTGTAGCCATCGGTGGGTAGGTGTCGTGGCGAAAGGGCGAACCGACTGGATGCAACTGCATGGTGAATGCACGACGCCCGCCCCGAGCACCCAGGGGCTGACGGGAAATATTTGTAACCGGGCTTCCTCCCTCCTATTCTAACAGGCAGTCTTTGCCCCGCTGCTCGTGCTCGTGCCGTCTCCCACGCCTCTTCGTTCCTCCCCGCCTCATTCGTCCTTCGCATGCGTTTTCGTCCTCTCCGGTGGTGCCTCGTGGTCAGCCTGTCCGTCCTTGGCGTCGGAGCCCTTGGCGTTATCGCGGGCTGTGACGCCGACCGCTCGTCTTCGGTTGCCCCGGTGGAGGCGATCTCTCCCCCGACCCGCTCCGAAAGTGGGCAGCCGTTTCTGTTTGCGCGCCATGACACGGCCTGGCTGAGCTGGGTGGAGCCGGTGGACTCGACCGAGCACGTCCTTCGCTACGCCACCCTGTCTG
>Ga0207797_1003599_pt1 | contig 10197 bp, 10 predicted proteins | sample PRCRCaboRojoPR_6_FD_187275 | JGI IMG/M metagenome (GOLD analysis project Ga0207797, IMG submission 187275) | Marine sediment microbial community from Cabo Rojo, Puerto Rico - PR CR 10% Liquid 1 (SPAdes) | ecosystem: Environmental > Aquatic > Marine > Coastal > Sediment | place: Cabo Rojo, Puerto... | reverse complement strand
TCGCCCTCCCGCCCCCACCACTCGGTCTACCACAGGCCCCCCTTGTCGGGCGAAACGCCTACCACCCTCGGTCACGCTACCCGGGGTATGAACGGCCCCCGCCTCGCATTGCTCAATGCCGCTCACGAGCCCGCTGACACCCGACGCAACTTCCGTCGGGAGGTCCCGGCGACGCTCGTCGAGTTCCACGTCCAGTCCGGCGACCTGCCGCCCGACACCGACTACGACGGCTTCATCGTGACGGGCTCGAAGTCCGCGGCCTACGGCGACGCGGACTGGATCGCCGAGACGGAGGCCTGGATCCAGGAGGCGGTCGACGCGGGGCTCCCGGCGCTGGGGGTCTGTTTCGGCCACCAGCTGCTCGCACAGGCCCTCGGCGGCACCGTCGAGGACATGGGCGAGTACGAGTTGGGCTACCGGACCATGGAACACGCCGAGGACCCCGTCCTCGAGGGGATCGACCGGGAGTTCCTCGCGTTCGCTACCCACTCCGACAGGGTCGTCGAGTTGCCCGACGGGGCCACGAAGCTGGCCTGGAACGAGTACGGCATCCAGGGATTCCGGCTCGGCGACTCGGTCGGCGTCCAGTTCCATCCCGAATACGACCTCGAGACCGCCGAACGCATCGCCGCCGAGAAGGACGTCCCGCCGGAGCAGGCGGCCGAGGCGAAAGCCAGCGTCACCCCCGAGAACCGCGAGCGGGCAGCGATGGCCGCGCTGGTCTTCGAGAACTTCGTGGCCGCGGTCGAGGAAGCGGCCGAGGGATCGGTCGCGCCTGACGCATGACCCGCAGGCAGCGGGTTATGCAGGAGGTCAACCGCCCGTGAACCGAACCGAAACCCAGTTCCGCACCCCGGAGGGCGTCGCCGTGCCCGCCGTCGACGCCGAGACCATGGCCCGGGTGGATCGCGTGGCGGTCGAGACCGTCGGCCTGCAGCTCCTCCAGATGATGGAGAACGCCGGCCGGAGTCTCGCCGCCCACGCCCGACAGCTGGCTGGGGGTGGGGACACGCCGCCCGCGGTGACCGTTCTGGCTGGCGGGGGCGGAAACGGGGGCGGCGGCCTGTGTGCGGCCCGCCACCTCGCGAATCACGGTGCCAGGGTCGAGGTCGTCCTCGACCGGTCGCCCGAGGAGCTCGCGGGCGCCGCGCGGACCCAATACGATGTCCTGCAGGCGACCGACGCCGAAGTCCTGGCCGAGCCGCCCCAGCGATCCCCCGGCGGCGTGGTCGTCGACGCCATCATCGGCTACGGCCTGGCAGACGCCCCGCGAGGGCGTGCCGCCGAACTCATCGAGTCCATCGAGGAGATGCGGAAAGCGGTGCTCTCCCTCGACCTCCCATCGGGCGTCAACGCAACCACGGGTGAGACTCCAGGCGTTTCGGTCGCCCCCGACCGCACCCTCACCCTGGCGCTCCCGAAAAGCGGGCTCGCGGGGCTCGACGGCGACCTATTCCTGGCCGACATCGGCATCCCCAAGGGAGTCTACGAGCGGGTCGGCCTGTCGGTCTCGGACCCCTTCGGCGATACGAACTGGGTCCGGCTGCATGACTGATACCGGTTCAGGGCCACTGGCCGCCGCCTCGATAGCCGTCACCGGCCATCTACCGCGACCCCGGGCTGGTCGGCCCACGAGCGGCCAATCCCGACGGCGGAGCTTTTTGCCCGGCCGGCCGAAGAGGGGCTATGCTCGATTACCTGGCCCTCGAGAACGAGCTCACCGCGGAGGAGCGGATGATCCGGGACACTGCCCGGGAGTACGTCCAGGAAGAGCTGTGTCCGGACATCGGCGAGCACTTCCTCGAGGGGACCTTCCCCACCGAGCGCATCCCCGAGATGGGCGAGCTCGGGTTCTACGGCCCGAATCTCGACGGCTACGGCCTGCCGGACGTGAGCGAGCGGGCCTATGGCCTCCTGATGAAGGAACTCGAGGCCTGTGACTCCGGCCTGCGCTCGATGGCGAGCGTTCAGGGCGCACTAGTAATGTACCCCATCCACGCCTTCGGCAGCGAGGCCCAGAAGGAGGAGTGGCTCCCGAAGCTCGCCGACGGCGAGGCGGTCGGGTGTTTCGGCCTCACCGAACCGGAACACGGCTCGAACCCGTCCGCGATGGAGACCCGGGCCGAGCGCGACGGCGACGGGTGGGTGTTGAACGGGTCAAAGACCTGGATCACCAACTCCCCCATCTCTGACCTCGCAGTGGTCTGGGCCCGGGACGTCTCCCATCCCGAGAACCCGGTCCGGGGCTTCCTCGTCGAGACCGAGCGTGACGGCGTCACGACCAACGAGATCGGCGAGAAGATCTCGCTGCGGGCGTCGATCACGGGCGAGATATCGCTGCAGGAGGTCCACGTCCCCGAGGACGCCGTCCTGCCCGGCGTCGAGAGGATGAAGGGGCCGCTGTCCTGCCTGACTCAGGCCCGGTACGGTATCGCCTGGGGCGCCGTGGGCGCGGCGGCGGACTGCTTCGAGACCGCCCTCGCGTACACGAGCGACCGCGAGCAGTTCGGGAACCCGATCGCGAGCTACCAGCTCACACAGGAGAAGTTCGCGGACATGGCCACCGACATCACCACCGCCGAGCTCCTGGTCCATCGGCTCGCCGAGCTCAAGGAGGCGGGCGAGTTGCGACCCCAGCAGGTCTCGATGGCCAAGCGGCACAACGTGCGGATGGCCCGGAACCAGGCCCGCGTGGCCCGCGAGATGCTCGGCGGGAACGGCATCACCGTCGATTACTCGCCGATGCGGCACATGGCCAACATGGAGACGGTCTACACCTACGAGGGAACCCACGACATCCACTCGCTGATCCTGGGCGAGGACCTCACCGGCTTCTCGGCGTTCGCGTAAGTTGGACGGCACCGGCTGCTCACGGAAGCAGCCGGCCGATCGTCCCGCGGTTGTCCGCGACCTGCCGGTACCCCCACTCGCGGAGGAAGGGGTACCCAGGAACGCCGCGGAGGAGGGCAAAGAGCCCGCCCGGGACGAGTTCGGTGGTCCCAAAGGCGCGCTCGACCGCTTCGCCGCAGGAGTAGACGGCCTCGTCGGTCAGGAAGTGGGCGCATTCGCGGTAGTCCGCTGGCAGGCGGGCTTTCAGGTCGGGCGTGAGCTCGCCGAAGCCGACGATGCGAACCGACCCGTGGCGGCGGACGAACCGCGCCGAGCGGGTACAGAACCCACAATCGTCGTCGTAGACGAGCACGGGGACGGACATTGAAGAATTACGCGCGGTCGATATCGAGCTGTTCGCGGAGGTCCTCGAGGGCGGCGGACTCGGAGAGCTCTTCCAGGCGTTCCTGGAAGTGCTCGTCGCAGAGACCCACCCGGAGGCCGTCCTTTTCGACGCTGACCTCGGCCTCCCGGTCGCAGTAGTGACACTGCATGGATACACGTTGGATTCGAAGGTACCTGAAGCTCACGACATCGGAGCGTCAGACACGTCAGCCAGCCGGCCTGCGACCGGCTCGAATTGGGCGGCCGACAGCCCTGCAGCCCCGAGGTCCTCCCCGTGGGCGTCACTGCCCCCGGTCGCGAGCAGGTCGTGGGCTTCGATGGCGCGGTCGACCGCCGCATGGGGGTCCGTCTCCCCGGGCACGGACGGGTCCCCGTACGGGTAGTACCGCTCCACCGCGTCGAGGTCGGAGCAGAGATCCAGCGCGGCGAGCGGGTCGGGATACCGGAGCGGGTGTGCGAGCCCGACGAAAGCGCTCGCGTCCTCGAGCAGGCGGCGGCCCCGGTCGAAGTCCGGCACCTCGCGCGCGACGAAACAGGCCTCGTCGTCCCCGATGAGCTCCGCGAAGACTGCATCCATGGCGTCGTACTCGGTCTCGGGGTGGGCAACCACCGCCCGCGCGATGTGAGGCCGGCCGAGCCCCTCAGTGATCTCCACGTCGAGTGAGACGCCGAGGTCGTCCTCCAGGCACTCGACGATGGCCCGCCCCCGTTCGCGGCGGTTGGCCTGGAGCCGCTCGACCTCGGATCGGAGCGCGGGGGTCGGCTCGACGCCGTACCCGAGAAGGTCGACCCGCTGTTCGGGGGCCTGCACCCGCAGTTCGATCCCGTGGATCAGCGTGATCCTCGCTCGCTCCACCACGGGCGCCGCGAACCCCGGATGGAGGCGATCGTGGTCGGTCACCGCGACGACTGCCACGCCGGATCGCCTGGCGGCGTCCGGGAGCGCCTCCAGTGACAGCGTGCCGTCCGAGTTGTCGGTATGGACGTGGAGGTCGGCGTGGACCATGGCGGAACGGCGGTTGGGGGGCGTATACGACTTGCGTTCCCCCGGTGGCGCCCGGCCCCCACGCGCGTGTTCGGCCCACGGGGCCCGCGCCGCCGACCTACCACCCTGATTTCGTAATGGTCATTCGTGGTACACGGGCGCTCGCGCCAGTTGTCGGTGGAGAGCAGGTGTGTCTGCCGATTCGCCGTTACATTGATATACATACGCACACAAGTTGTAGAGTGTATTTCCCATGTCATTAGGGGCGTATGACGAGGACGAGCACGAGCGCCGGGAGCGGAAGAACTCCAGCGTTGACCTCTCCGAGGACGACACTCGCACCAGTTACGAGGGGTCCGTGGAGTTCGACTCGGGCGAGTCCACCGAGGACCTCCTCGACCAGTTCCAGGAGATCAAGGACGGGTAATTCTCCACCGTCGGTGTGTCACGAGGGGGCACCTGCTGTCACGGGCACCAGGGGTGGGTAGCCCGTGCGATGTTGGTGTCGGGGCTGGCGGAAACGCAAAGAGCGAGCCGCTCGCGAGGCGAGCGGCGTGTCTGGCCGCACTCCAGTTACAGTCCGCTCGCGAGCGAGGGGCAACTCAGTCCCAGCCCGGCGTTGGCGACGCTCCACGGTCGTCCTCGACCGCCGCAGCCCGGTCTGGATCGGGCGGGGCCGACTCGGCGAGGGTCCGCCATTCGTCGATCGCGGGCTCGATCCAGCTGACCCGGCCCCGGACCGCCGCGAGGGTCGACTCGAGCCGCCGGGTTTCGATCGCGGTGGTCCCGGGAGCGCTCGCAGCCGCGACCGCCACGAATCGGGCTCTATCGGCCGGTTCGCTTCGTCCCGCCGCGAGTCGCTCGACGACCCCCGACAGTTCCTCGGGCTCGGGATAGGCGAAGACCTTCTGCCCGACTGCCTGGGGACCGAGGAGCGGCGGCGGGGCGTCCTCCGGTGGCTCGGCGTCCAGCAGGCGCTCGCCGTCGAAATGGGTCTCGACCCGCTCGCACTCGGTCTCGGCGCCGAGCGAGAGGTTGTGACCAGGGTAGGCCGCACATTCCTCGGGGTACTCGGGGGCCCCGTGGATCCGACACTGGAGCGTTCGCGGGTCGAGGAAGATGCAGGTCGGTAACCACCGGGGATCAGTGTCGAACGGGTCGACGGGCTTGGGAACGGTCCGCAGGCCGACGAAGAACGCGGGTTTGCCCTCGATCGCCGCGACCTCGTAGCCGTCCACGGTCACGGCGGGTCCGTCCTCGACCAGCCAGAGCCGGGGGACCATCGCGTCGCCGAGGCCCGCCTCGACCAGCGCCCGGACGTCGTCGCGGGAGAGCGGGACCAGATTGTAGACGTCGTCGAGCGGGCGCCGCGGCCCCCGCCGCTCGTGGTCCTCGACCGAGGCTAGGGGCCGCCAGTCGATGCAACACCCGGCACACCCCCTACACGAGACCTCCATGGCGTCAGTAGCGGGCTCGACCGGTATAACGCTGGGGCGGCCATCGCGGGGCGCCTCCACATAATCGATATCCTGGGGCGACCATCGCGGGGGCAACCGCCCCCATGATAAACAGGGAGTGGACCGCGGGCCGAGCCAGTTACGTCTCGGGCGAGGAAAGACGCACGTGCCCGGTGCGCTCCCAGGTGGTCTCGTTCAGCACGACCACCTCCTGCTGGCCGAACACGTAGAGGGAATCACCGACGTAGATGGCGCGCCGGGGATCGTGAATCGAGACGCGCTTGTGCGTCGAGAGGTCCTCGGTCGAGACCACCTGGCCGCCGAACTCCGTCGGGAGGTAGAAGACCTCGTGGCGCTGGTCGTGCAGGAAGGCGTGGTGGTTGTCGACCGCGGCCGACCAGTGGGCGCGCAGCACGCGGCTGTGCTCGATGGTCGGGTCCGTCGGGTCCGAGACGTCGAAGATCACCGTCTTCACCCGGCCGTCCTCCTCGCCGATGCCCAGCAGTCGGTCCTCGGAGAGCGGGTGCAGGTACCGGGAGAAGCCCGGCAGCTTCAACTCGCCCTCCTCGGTGGGCGCCGTGGGGTCCGAGAGGTCGAGGACGTGCAGCGGGTCGACCTGCCGGAAGGTGACGACATAGCCGGTGTCGCCGACGAACCGCACGCCGAAGACCTCCTGGCCGTCGCTCATGCCCTGCACCGAGCCGGCGACGTCGAGGTCGCGGTCGAGCGTGTAGACGTCGTTCGAGGTGTTGGCCGGCTGCCAGCGCATGCGGGGCGCGCGGACTGTCGTCGCGATGCGGAGGGTGCCCTCGTGCTCGTCGAGGGCCCACTGGTTGAGCGGCTCGCCCGGGACCGCGCCCGTCGCCTCGACAGCCAGGTCACCGGTCCGCACTTCGACGACCTGAGTGGTCGTCAGCTCGCGGAGGCGATCGCGGGTGTAGTTCCGGTACCGCTCGGCCAACCGCTCGTTCACCCGCTTGCGCTCGGCCTCGTCCATCGATTGCAACCAGGTGTTGAGGACGTGCTGGGCCTCGGCGTAGCGGGCCCCGTCGGAGAGGTTGTACCCCCGCACCGCCCGCAGGTGTTCGACGGACTCCGGTGGCAGCTCGTCGGCGGCCGACTCGAGCAAGAAGTCGAGCATGAGCTCGCCCCGGGGCGTGGGCCGCGTGAGGGTGAGATACAGGGACTCCTCGGACATGTACACGACCGAATCGCGCGGGCCGACGATGGAGCGGGTGGCGTCCGGCACGCCGGTCTCCGCGTCGAGTTTCGCGACCGTGTAGGTGGTCTCGGTGGGGACCAGACCCGAAGGATGGAGGACTTCGGTGCAGGGTGTCGAGACGCCGGCGAGCGGTTCGACGGGACACGGCTGGCGGTCGAGCCCCGAGGCGACCACCAGGTAGACCTGGCCGTCCAGCAGCCGGGCGCCCGTCACCCGGCCGTCGAGCGAGCGGTTCCAGACCTGCTCGGGGGTGGCCGGGTCCGAGACGTCGTAGCCCGTGACGGCCTCGTGGCCCAGAACGACCAGCGTATCGTTGGCGCGGAGCAGGCGGCCCGACTCGTCGATGGCGCCGATCTGTTCGACGCTGCCGGGTGGCCGGACGGAGAGGACGTGCAGGCCAGTGGCGCCGTCCTTCGGCTGGAATCGGAAGCGCTCGGTCGGGCTGTAGTAGGCCACCCGGCCGTCGGTCTTCACGAGGTCTGGCTCGCCGATGCCCACTTCCTGGACGTTGGTCGAGGAGTGGCGGACCTGCTTCGTGACAGACCCGTCGCTCGTCGTCTCCACGGCCATCTCGGCGTCGGCGAGCATGACGACCCGGTCCCCGAGGCCGAACCGCCCGGAGTCGCCGTAGGCGCGGCTGGCCTGGCGCACGTAGGACTCGAACTCCGCTGCGGAGTCGGCGGTCACGAGGTCCGTGTCACCGTCGGGCGCATAGGTGCCAGTGGTTCCGGGCCCGGACCCGGGATCGTCCGAGTCCATCCCGGGGGGCGATGCGGTCGCGAGGACGAGGCCCCCGACGGACGCGCCGACGACGAGCAGCGCGAGGACGAGGGCGCGAGTCGATGCCATGGGTCGAGGGACGGACGCCCGGATAAAGGGGGTGTCGTAGCCTCAAACGCCGATTTGAGGCACCGGCCGGGACCCCGAACTGCCCTCCCGGCTGTGTGCCGAGACTGGCTCCAGCGGTCCACCGACCGAAAGCCCACCCGGCCGGCGACGTTTTCACGGCGGCCCGCCAACGGCCCCCATGGCCGAGCGTTGCGATGGCTGCGGGAGCGAGGTGCCGGTCGCCGGTGGCATCGCGAACTTCTGGACCATGAACAGCACCCGGACCGGCGGGATGAGCCTCGAGCTCGCGGACGGGAGCGAGTTCGTGCTCTGTTTCGACTGCATCGAGGCGCTCCCCGAGGACGCCACCGCCGAGGACGTCGCGGCGCTGTCCGAGAGCGGAAGCCAGTAATACGGGGCGGGCGTCCTGCCCACAGTGACGCCCGAGCGACTCGAGTCGGCGTTCCCCGCACCGTCCTACCGCGGGGCACAAGCGCAGGCCCTCGTAGACATCCGCGACGCGTTCGAGGCGGGCAACGACGTGGTCCTCGTGCGGGCCCCGACCGGGAGCGGCAAGTCCCTCCTGGGCCGCGCCGTTATGGGAGCCGCCCGGCGGCCGGAGGAAGCCGACCCGTCGGACCCCGTCGGCGCCTACTACACCACCCCGCAAGTCTCCCAGCTGGACGACGTGGCCGCCGACCCGCTCCTTTCGGACCTCCAGGTCATCCGCGGGAAGGCCAACTACGACTGCATCCTGCCCGGCGAGGAGCACACGCCGGTCGACCGGGCACCCTGCGCGCGGACCCGCGGCTACGACTGCAGCGCGAAGCACCGGTGTCCGTACTTCTCGGACCGCGCCATCGCCGCTTCGCGGGAGCACGCTGCGATGACCCTCGCCTATTTCATGCACACCGCGGGGTCGGACGTCTTCGGCCGGCGGGACGTCTGCGTAATCGACGAAGCCCACGGGCTCGGCGAGTGGGCGGAGATGTACGCGACCATCGACCTCGGCCCCGAGACCGTGCCCGTCTGGGACGACGTCCGCGTCCCCGATGTCGACGGGGAGCTGGAGCGGGCCGCCCAGTTCGCCGAGACGTTGATCGGGGTCTGTGAAGGGGCCAAGAACGACCTCCTCGCCAGGGACGAACTCGACCCCGCGGAGGCCGCGCGCCGAGACCGGCTCCAGGAACGCATCTCGGAGCTGTCGTGGTTCGTCGAGGACCTGCGGGACCCCCAGAGCGCGACGACCTGGATCGTGGACCAGAGCGAGGACCGCCGACTGACCATCAAGCCGATGGACCCGGAGCGGTACCTCCAGCACACCATCTGGGACCGTGCCGAGCGCTTTGCCCTCCTCTCGGCCACCATCCTCGACAAGGAGGCCTTCTGCCGGAGCGCCGGGCTCTCCACGGACCGCGTCGCGCTGGTCGACGTCCCCCACACGTTCCCCGTCGAGAACCGCCCGCTCTACAACGTCACGCAGGGGAAGATGACCTACGAGGAGCGAGCGGAGACCATCCCACGGATCGCCGAAACCGTCGTGTCGCTTTTGGCCAGCCACCCCGAGTCGAAGGGCATCGTACACGCCCATTCCTACGCGATTCAGGAGGCCCTGGCGGAGCGACTTGAGGCGCACGGCGTCGGCGGCCGAGTCCGGACACACGACCGCGAGACCCGTGACGCCGCCCTCGAGGGCTGGAAGGCCGCGGACGAGCCACACGTCTTCCTCTCCGTGAAGATGGAGGAGGCCCTGGACCTGGAGGGCGACCTCGCGCGCTGGCAGGTGCTCTGCAAGGCCCCGTTCCCGAACACCCGCGACTCGCGGGTCGCCGAGCGGCTCGCCGACGGCCAGTGGGGCTGGTACTACCGGACCGCGCTCCGGACGGTCATCCAGGCCGCGGGCCGCGTGGTGCGCGCGCCGGACGACTACGGCGCCACGTACCTCGCCGACACGAGCATCCTCGACCTGTTCGACCGAGCCCGTGGCGACATGCCGGACTGGTTTGCCGACCAGGTCGACCGGATGGAACAACCGGAGCTGCCGGCGCCCGACGCTGACGCCGCCCTCGCTGGCGTGGATGCGACCGTCGGGTCCGAGAGAGGCTCACCGAGCCCGAAACCCCGTGCCGGCCAGCACTCGCAGGCGTCAGGATCGTCACCGCCCGAAGACGGCCAGTCCACGAGCGGGGATCGCCGCCGTCCCATCAGCGACGTCTGGGAGACCGAGTGAAATCCGGGCCGACAACAGGCTGCGTTTGGCGAACACGAAGCAATGGGATGGGCCAGGGTGGCGGCCTGTCGACTTGAGTGGGGAGCCCGGGTGCCATCGCACCGAGTTGGTCCGACGGTCACTGATAAACCCTCGTGTGACGGTCGCCGGTCACCCCCACTGACCGCCTGCGCGAAGCAGTATCGAGTGCCGGGACCGGACTCTCGACGAGTGGGGGCCCGCAGAAGCATGGAGTGGCGGG
>Ga0207797_1003598_pt1 | contig 10197 bp, 10 predicted proteins | sample PRCRCaboRojoPR_6_FD_187275 | JGI IMG/M metagenome (GOLD analysis project Ga0207797, IMG submission 187275) | Marine sediment microbial community from Cabo Rojo, Puerto Rico - PR CR 10% Liquid 1 (SPAdes) | ecosystem: Environmental > Aquatic > Marine > Coastal > Sediment | place: Cabo Rojo, Puerto... | reverse complement strand
GAAGAGCTCGCCGAAGCCCTCGATCTCCTTGTCGAGCAGCGGCCGGGTGGCCTCCGGGGTGCCATCGCGCCCGGTCAGCCCGGTGCCGCCCGTAACCAGCACGACCTGGGTCCCGTCGTCGGCGATCCAGCGGGACAGCGTCTCGCGGATGCGATAGATGTCGTCTCTGACGACGACGCGCTCGTGCAGCCGGTGGCCGGCCTCTTCCAGGCGCTCGACGAGCAGTCCCCCGGAGCGATCATCGGCCTCGGTGCGTGTGTCGGAGACCGTCATGACAGCGATCGCCAGTGATACGAAGCCGCGCTCGGCAGACATGGGTACCCTCCGATGATATCGCTCACCCTGCTATTGTACGCACCCCGCTGGCGTGTCGGTGAAGGCTGGAGACAGGTGCCATGAGCGAGAGGATCCAGAAGCTGCTCGCCCGCGCCGGTGTGGGCTCCAGGCGGCAGATCGAGCAGCTGGTGAGCCAGGGGCTGGTGACCGTCAACGGTCATGTCGCGGTGCTCGGCGAGCGCGCTGGCCCTGATGACCGGATCCTCGTGCGGGGCGAGCCGGTACGCCCCAGCGCCGGGCTCAGGCCCCGGGCACTGATGTACAACAAGCCGGCCGGAGAGGTCACCGCGCGCCACGATCCTCAGGGACGCCCCACGGTTTTTGATCGCCTGCCGGCGTTGAGCCGGGGCCGCTGGGTCAACGTGGGCCGTCTGGATGTGGCCACCAGTGGGCTGCTGCTCTTCACCAATGACGGCGACCTGGCCAACAGGCTCATGCATCCGGCCTCGGGAGTGGCCCGGGAGTATGCGGTGCGGATCCTGGGCGCAGTCGGTGATGATATCTTGGAGCGTCTGCGCCAGGGGGTCGTACTCGAGGATGGCGTCGCACGCTTCGAATCGATTACCGATGCGGGCGGGACGGGCAGCAATCACTGGTATCGGGTCACCCTCCGGGAGGGGCGCAGCCGCGAGGTGCGGCGCCTCTGGGAGTCCCAGGGGCTGGCCGTGAGCCGCTTGATCCGCGTGCGCTACGGTCCCATCGAGCTCGATCGTCAGCTGCGCCGGGGGCGCTGGCGCGCGCTCGGCCCCGAGGAGCTCGAGACCCTCTACGATTGCGCCGGGCTGACCCGGCCGGCGCCCCCGAAGGCCCGCAGGCGGCGCCGTGGCCGCCCGGGTGCGCGTCGCTGATGGATGTTCGCCAGCTGGAATGGGTCTTCCAGTGCCTCCTCGAGCGCTACGGGTCGCAGGGCTGGTGGCCGGCTGACTCCGCGTTCGAGGTGATGCTCGGGGCCATCCTGACCCAGAACACCAGCTGGCAGAATGTCGAGCGCGCCATCGCCGGCCTTCGCGAGGCCGGGTTGATGTCCCCCGAGGCGATTGCGGCCAGCGCCCACGAGCCACTGGCCGCTGCGATCCGTCCGGCTGGCTATTTCAACGTCAAGGCATCCCGGCTCAAGGCCTTCACCGGGTGGTATCTCGAGCAGGGTGGTCTCCAGGCCCTGTCCCCATGGCCTACCGAGGCTCTGCGCCAGGGGCTGTTGTCTGTCAAGGGCGTAGGCCGGGAGACCGCCGATGACATCTGCCTGTACGCATTCCACCGGCCGGTATTCGTCATCGATGCCTACACTAGGCGGCTGTTCGCCCGGCTGGGCCTGGCCAGCGGGGAGGAGGGCTACGAGGCGCTCCGGATAGCGGTGGAGCGGGCGCTGGGACCCGATACCCGAGTATTCAACGAGTTCCACGCCCTGATCGTGCGCCACGGCAAGGAGATCTGCCGTCCCCAGCCTGCCTGCCAGCTCTGCTGTCTGGCCGCGCGCTGTCCCGCCTCGCTCACGGCGTCAGGCGTCCGCTCAGGCTGAAGTGCTGGCCCGATACCGGCTGGCTGTCGGGGCCGATCAGATAGAGGTAGGCATCTGCCGCTGCCTCCGGCGGCGGCAGGGTGGCCGGGTCCTCCCCAGGGTAGTGGTGCAGACGTAGATTGGTGCGCAGCGGGCCCGTGTCGAGGGCGTTGACGCGGATGCGCCGGTCACCGCTGTACTCGCTTGCCAGGATATCCACCATGGCGTCCTGCCCAGCCTTGGCGACACCGTAGGCGCCCCAGTAGGCCCGCCGACAGTCGTGGGCCGAGAAGACGATGGCCGGGTCCGCCGCCTGCTCGAGCAAGGGGAGGCAGGCCTGGGTCAGCAGGAAGGGCGCGTGCAGATTGATGGCCATGACGCGCTGCCAGAGCCCGATGTCGTACTGTTTGAAGGGCGTCAGCGCCCCGATCCAGCCGGCGTTGTTGACCAACCCATCCAGCCGCCCGAGCTCGCGCTGGATCGTCTCGGCCAGGTCCTGATAGTCCTTGGCGGTGGCCCCCTCCAGGTTCATGGGATAGATCGCCGGCTGTGGGCCGCCGACCCCCTCGATCGCATCGTATACGGACTCCAGCTTCTTGATGGTCTTGCCGAGCAGTACCACCGTGGCCCCATGACGGCCACAGGCCTCGGCCACTGCTCGCCCGACGCCGTCGCCGGCACCGGTGACGAGCACGACGCGCTCCTCGAGAAGGCCCGCAGCGGGCTCATAGGGCAGAGGGATATCGCTCATGGGGCTGGGGATCCGATCGCTCTTCGATGACCTGCCAGGCGCAGTCTATACCACCAGGGACAGCACCCTCGAGGGCCGCGTTAGGCGGTTGCCCTGTCGTTGCCGCGCCGCTAGGCGGCGGTGGGCCGTCGACGCCGCTCACGTCGCGCCGTGCGCCAGGCGATCCACAGCTTGCGAAGGGGTGTCAGGCTGGTGCGGTGCTCCAGCACGCGTAGCTGGTCGCGCTCGATCTCCGTGAGCAGGGTGCGGTAGATGCTCGCCATGATGAGGCCGCCACGCTGGCGGTAGCGGTCCGCATCCGGCAGATGGGCGAGGGCGCGATCATAGTAATCATGGGCCCGTCTTGCCTGAAAGGCGAGCAGCTCGCGCACGCGCTCCGGGGTCTCGGCGAGCGTCAGATCACCGGGCGAGACGCCGAAGCGCTGCAGCTCGTCCAGGGGCAGATAGACCCGTCCGCGCCGCACGTCTTCGCCAACGTCGCGGATGATGTGGGTCAGCTTCAGGGCCAGACCCAGGTCTCTGGCGTAGCGGATCGTGTCGCGATCCTCATAGCCGAAGATCTCCGCGGTCATGACGCCGACGACCCCGGCCGCGCGATAGCAGTACAGCGACAGCTCGCTGAAGCTGGGGTAGGAATCGTAGTCCAGGTCCATCTGTATGCCGTCGATGACCTCCTCGAACTGCTCGATGGCCAGGTCATGGCGTCGGATCGTTGGCTGCAGGGCGCGGGCAACCGGATGATAGGGGTTGTCCTGAAAGGTCCGCTGGAGCTCGTCGCGCCACCACTGGAGCTTGTGGTTGGCGACCGCGGGCTCCCGGCAATGGTCGACCACGTCGCCCACCTCCCGGCAGAAGGCATAGAGGGCGATGGTGGCCTGTCGTTGCTCGGGTGGCAGGAACAGGAGGCTGTAGTAGAGGCTGGAGCCGCTGCGCGCGACCTTCTCCTCGCAGTACTGCTGGGGCGTCATGGCGTCGCCGCCTCAACGTGTACGGCATCGTAACATGGCCTCCTCGTTACCGTGGCAGCAGGGCAGCCCGGAGGATGGCCAGGCGGTCGCCGATCCGGAGTTGAGGCCGGCTAAATGGATCCTGCTGCCGACCTAGCTGGTAGAGCACGCGGGCGCCGCCCATGACGGTCATCCGGATCCCGAGGCCGAGACGTCCGGGCAGGGCCTTACCCAGCGGGGCACCCGAGCGCAGGAGGCGATCCGCGCGGCGGTACTGCAGCTGCATGAGCCGGCGCATCGGCACGTCACTGATGCGATCCCGGATATGGGACTCCGACACGCCGAAGCGGGCCATCTCGTCCTGGGGCAGATAGATGCGGCCTCGTCGCTGGTAGTCGAGGTCGAGAGACTGATACAGCCTGATCAGTTGCAGGCCGCTGCAGATGGCATCGGCGTAGCCGAGGTGGATGTCATCGGTATAGCCGACCATCTGGAGCAGCAGACGCCCGATGGGGTTTGCGGAGCGTCGGCAGTACGCCATGAGCTCGCCGAAGTCGGCATAGCGGGTCTGGCGTGCATCCTGGCGAGAGCCGTCCAGCAGGTCGATGAAGGGCTGCCGGGGCAGGGCGTGGCGCTGGCGGGCATCCCGCAGGGCCAGCATCATCGGATCGTCGGGATCGGCGATGCGGAGGTCGGCCTCCAGGCGATCGAGTTCTGCCAAGCGTTGCGCGGTCGAGAGTGTGTCCTCGTTGGCCGCATCGTTGGCGCGGCGGGCGAAGCAATGGATCGCCGCCATGGGCCCCCTCAGATGGCCGGGCAGGGCCCGCAAGGGGACGGGGAAGCCCGTGTGGTACTTGCGGGTTAGATGCAGACAGTGCCGGTAGGCCTCGCGGACCGCGGCTCCCCGGGGCATGGGCTAGGGCTCGGGGCGGCTGCGGCCGCAGTGCCAGCACAGGGCGAGCTCGCCGTCGACCCGCTCACCGCAGCGCGGGCAGCGCCAGTCGTCGGCCTTGTGGTCAGGGGCTGCCACCAGTTCCTCCACCAGTTGCCTGGCGCGGACGTAGTCGGCATCGTCGACGATCCAGACCTCCGGCCAGCAGGCGGTGGGCGGTAGCTCGCCGACCCCGCCGACCAGGGCCTCGTTCTTCATCAGACAGGGTATACCCTCCGATTCCAGCACGGCCTTCACGTGGCCGGCCATCATGCGGTCAAGGTCCGAGTAGACCCGTCGCATCGTATCGCCTCGATCCGTCCAGCACGTATGGAGCCGCCCCTGTGGCCCTTTGCGAGGGGTTGCTGTCCGGCCTGCCCCGCCGACACCGGATACCTATGCCACCGGCAAGGGGCCAGTGCTCCGCATGCCGGTGAGTAGGGTTAGCAGCTCGCCCGGGCTGTCGATGATGGTGTCAGCTCCCCACGCCTCGATGGGCTCATGTCGTGCGATGTAGCCGAAGGCCGCGACGACGGTCCTCATGCCGGCGGCGGTGCCCGCTTGGATGTCGCGTTGCGCGTCCCCTACGTAGAGACACTGCGCGGGGTCGACGCCGGCCAGTTGACAGGCGTGACGCAGGGGCAGCGGATCGGGCTTGCGCTCGGGCGTGGTATCTCCGCTCACGATGCTCGTCGCGCGTGCGGCTAGCCCCAGCTCTGCCATAAGCGGCTCTGTGAGCCATGCGGGCTTGTTGGTGACCACACCCCATGCCAGGCCCTGGGACTCAAGGGTCGTCAGTACCTCCGCCATGCCCGGGAAGAGGGTGGTCTCGTGGCATATGGCATGGTGATAGTGCTTGAGGAAGCGACCGGTCAGCTCGTCACGGCGCTGATCGTAGCGCCCCTGGGGAAAGGCCAGCTGCACCAGGGCTGCACCGCCATTGGAGACCTGGTCACGCAGCCCGGCTAGTGCCAGGTCGCCGAGTCCCTCCTCCCGTCGCACGGCATTTACGGCGGCCACCAGGTCAGGTGCGGTGTCCGCCAGGGTGCCGTCCAGATCGAAGAAGACCCCACGAACGACGCCTTGGCTGGCATGGCGGTGGCTGGCTCTCACGGTAAGGCCTCGAGGGAGCGACTATCCTCGAATAAGGTAGCATACGGCTATGTGATCCTGATGCACGGGACGGACGGCCCAAAGGGGAGCCCTTTGAACCAGAACCACGACGCGTTGGTGATACCCAAGCAGCCTGTGCCTGTAACCCTGTGGGTGCACCCCGAGGGCAGGGTCCAGGCAGAGGTCTTCCTGTTCAGGGGTGGCGAGCAGCCCGGCGCCAGCGAGGTGCCGGCGGACCTGTTCAACAGCGAGTCGCCGTTCGTCGTGGCCCGCTCCACCGAGACCGGAGAGACCCGCTTTTACAACAAGCGCGCGATCGTGCGGGTCGAGTACGATGCCGGGATCGACCCTCGTGACCCGGAGAGCGGCGATCTCACGCAGCTGGGGTGTCGCCTCTCGATGATGGACGGGTCCATACTGGATGGTGTCATTGAGGCGTTCATGCCGCCCGAGCACAGGCGCCTGTACGACTATATCAATCTGGAGGGCGAGAGGTTCTTGAGGCTGCGCCTGGATGCGGGGCTGGAATGCCTGGTCAACAAGGCCTATATCGTGCGCATCGTGCAGGCCGACACCTGATCGGGTCGCCCTTTTACGCGTCGTTCTGAGGAATACGGGTGGGTTGGCTGCAGCGCTACAGGGCGGAGCGTCTCGTCTACAGCCTGCTCAGGTCCAGCAGAGAGCCGGGCAGACGCGACGTTGACAGGCTCCGAGGGCTGGCCCCGAGCGCGATACCCGAGCTGCTCGTCGCTGCCAGACAGGCCACGACAGCGGAGCAGGCCCGCATCCGAAGGCTGCTTGCCGCCCTGATGGACAAACGCACCCTCCCATACTACTTCCGTGGCCTATCGGACCCGAGCCCGCAGACGGTTGCCGTGACCCAGGCCGCGTTGAAGGAGGCCCCGGGACTTGATCCGAACCCGCTGGTCGCGCTCCTCCAGGACCCCGATGTCTACAAGCCGGCCCTGATCGATGTCCTCGCCAGCCATCGCGAGCGCCTGGACGTCGGCCATCTGCTGCAGCACGCCGCCCGTCTGGAGCCCGGGCATCGCGGGTCCCTCTTCGAGCTGATCGAGGCCGAGGCCGGACCGGAGCTGATACCTGAGCTTAAGGTCCGCCTCTCCGCCCGCGACGCGGACCTTCGTCGCCAGGTCGTGCGCGTCCTGGGCCGCATGCAGGCCTCCGAGCTCAAGGAGACCTTCGATAGCATGCTCCAGGACCCGGATCGCGGCGTGCGCAGGGAGGCCCTGAAGGGGCTGATGCAGTTGAACACCCGACTGGACGTGGGGGCGCTGTGTGAGCTTCTACGGGATCCGGATCTATCGATCCAGGCCCAGGCGATCGATGCCATCGTCCAGCTGAATGCCCCCGGGACTGTGGAGCATCTCCTGGGGCCCCTGCAGGACGAGGCGGAGTACGTGCGCCGCGCCGCCGTCGAGGTCCTCAATGCCATCGCCGACGCCAGCGCCATCAAGGATCTGCTGATCGCGATCAAGGACCAGGACTGGTGGGTGCGCGAGCGTGCCGCCGACGCCCTGATCAAGATCGGCGGGCGTCGGGTGATCGACGCCATGCTGGAGCTGATCGCCGATGACGACCCCTTCGTCAGGCGCACCGCCATCGAGGTGATCAACGCCAACAACGAGGAGCGCGCCTTCGATCACCTGATCAACGCCCTGGCCGACACCGACTGGTGGGTGCGCGAGCGGGCCCTCGACGCGCTGGCAGACCTGGGTGACCCCAAGGCGGTCCCCCACCTGCTGGCGATGCTGGACCGTGACCCGGATGCTCGGCCCATTGTGGTGCGGGCCCTGGGGCAGCTGGGCGATCAGTCGGCGATGCCACAGCTCATCCGCTGCCTGCAGGATCCGGACAAGGGGGTGCGGCGGGAGGCCATCGACGCCCTCGCCAGACTGGTGGACCCCCTATGGGCCGAGCGGGTGCGCCATGCCCTGCGCGAGCGCGCCCGGGACAGTGACCCGGAGCTACGAGAGATGGCCGAGCGACGGCTGACGGAGATCGACCAGAGGCTCGCGCCCACTGCATCGAGCGGCGCCAGGCGGCCGGCCGCCGTCACCGAAGGTGGGACAGACACCGAGGGCCTCGACCCGACCGAGCTCCGCCCCGGCGAGTGGCTCGCCCGTCGCTATCAGGTCATCCGCCGTATCGGTAAGGGGACCTTCGGGACGGTGGTCCTGGTGGAAGACGCCGCCGTGGGCGAGCAGGTCGTCCTCAAGTTCATCAACCCGCAGTTCGCTACCGACGACGTGGCCATCCAGCGCTTCATCCACGAGCTGCGCTACGCCCGCAGGGTTACCCATGAGAACGTAGTGCGGATCTACGATCTGATCGATTTTGGAGCGGTTGCCGCCATCTCCATGGAGTACCTTGCCGGGCACTCCCTCGCGGACGAGCTGCGTGGCGACGCGCCTCTGGATGTCCGCCGTGCCCTTGCCCTCGCGCAGCAGGTGGCGGCGGGTATGGGGGAGGCCCATCGCATGCACGTGGTGCATCGTGACCTCAAGCCGGCCAATATCCTCATCGACGAGGCGGATCGCGTGAAGGTGGTGGATTTCGGGATCGCCGCGATGGCCGACAGCACCGATACACGCCTGACCCGTACTGGCCTCGTCATCGGCACCCCCACCTACATGTCGCCGGAGCAGATCACGGGTCGGACAGTGGACTACCGTACGGATATCTACAGCCTCGGCATCATCCTGTACGAGATGCTGGGTGGGCGGCCACCCTATCAGGGCGAGGATCACATGGCGCTCATGTACCAGCACCTGCGTGGCGAGGCCCAGCCCCTGAACGAGGTCAACGATAAGGTCGGCAAGGGCATCGCGGCCATGGTGCGTCGGGCGATGGCGGTGAACGCGGAGAACCGCTATCAGTCCATGGGCGATCTGCGGGATCGCCTCGGGGCCCTGGCGGATATCGGTTAGCGCCATGGCCCGGGTCGACGCCTTCCTCAAGCTGGGGCGGGAGCAGGGGTGCTCCGACGTCCACCTGGCGGTGGGAACCCCCCCGGTACTGCGTATCCACGGGGAGCTGCGTCCCATCAAGTTCCGCGACCTTGGCGACACCGAGATGGAGCGCTACCTGGAGGAGATCCTGACGGAGGCACAGCGCCAGCGCCTCGCGGACGGTGAGGACCTGGACTTCTCCTATCTGGCCTCGGATGGGGCGCGGTTCCGGGTCAATGTCTATCGCAAGCTCAGCGGTCTGGGTGCGGCCTTCCGCTATATACCGAGCCGGGTCCCGCCGTTGGCCGAGCTGGGGCTGCCCGACGTGGTAGCCGACCTGACCCGCGAGGGACAGGGCCTGGTCCTGGTTACCGGCTCCACGGGGACGGGTAAGTCCACGACACTCGCGGCCATGGTGGACCGGATCAATACCGACGTGGCCTGTCACATCATCACCCTCGAGGACCCCATCGAGTTCGTCCATGAGGCTAGGCAGGCCCAGGTTGTGCAGCGGGAGATCGGGACGCATTGTCCGGGGTTCGCCCAGGGTCTGCGGGCGGCCCTGCGTGAAGACCCGGACGTGATCCTAGTGGGGGAGCTGCGGGATGCGGAGACCATCGCCATGGCGATGACCGCTGCGGAGACCGGCCACCTGGTCTTCGGGACCCTGCATACCCCCTCGGCGGCCAAGACCATCGACCGCATCATCGACGCCCTGCCCGCCGAGCTGCGAGGCCAGGCCAAGACCTTCCTAGCGCAGAACCTCAAGGCGGTGCTTGCCCAGGCGCTGGTACGCAGCGCCGATCATCGGGGGCGCAAGGCGATCCTGGAGGTGATGCGCATGAACACCGCCATCGCCCGCCTGATCGAGACCGACAAGACCTATCAGATACCGGCCCAGCTTCAGACCGGGGCCAGCGCCGGCATGCAGCTGATGGATCAGGCGCTCATGCAGGCGATTCAGGACAAGGAGGTCGACCCGGACGATGCCTATCTACATGCCCACGACAAGCGCCCCTTCCAGCGGTATGTGACCGACATCTCGCTGCTGCCCAAGATCGACCTGGCGGGACAGTAAGCCGATGGCCACCATCGATCGATTGCTGGAGCTAGCTGTCCACCGTGAGGCCTCCGATCTCCATCTCATTGCCGGGCAGCCGGCCCGCATCCGCCGTCACGGTGAGCTGCTGCGGGTAGGCAACGAACGTCTGGGCCGCGAGGCCCTCGAGCAGCACCTGCTCGAGCTGATGCCGGAGGCGGCTGCAGAGCAGTTACGGCGTCACGACAGCGCGGACTTTGCCTACACGGTGGCCTCCCTGGGCCGATTTCGGGTCAACGCGTTCCATCACATGGGGGGGATGGGTGCGGTCTTCCGGGCTATACCGAGCGCGCCGCAGGCCATGGAGGCCCTCGGCCTGCCCCGCGTGCTCGGCACCTTCTGCCGCGGCCGGCAGGGCCTCATCCTGGTTACGGGCAAGACCGGATCCGGCAAGTCCACCACGCTCGCCGCGATGATTGACTTCATCAACCGCAGCCGCAGGGACCACGTCATCACGGTGGAGGATCCCATCGAGCACGTACACCACCGCGAGCAGTGCCTGATCAGCCAGCGCGAGCTCGGTCAGCATACGAGCGGCTTCGCACCTGCCCTG